>Ga0209382_10002565_pt1 | contig 26145 bp, 19 predicted proteins | sample SoiMetdeltSBSDD5_FD_187599 | JGI IMG/M metagenome (GOLD analysis project Ga0209382, IMG submission 187599) | Bulk soil microbial communities from a Populus tree surrounding site in Tennessee, USA - Soil MetaG P. deltoides SBSDD5 (SPAdes) (version 2) | ecosystem: Environmental > Terrestrial >... | reverse complement strand
GTACTCCGAGATGCTCCAGGAAGAGGCCGAGGAGACCGACGCCGGCGCCTTCCTGCCGGACCTGGTGCGGATCAACGCGGCCGGCAAGCACCTCTTGGGGCTGATCAACGACATCCTCGACCTCTCCAAGATCGAGGCCGGCCGGATGGACCTCTTCCTGGAGACGATCGAGGTCGGGCAGATGGTCCAGGACGTTCAGGCGATCGTCCAGCCGCTGGTCGAGAAGAACAGCAACGCCCTGGTGGTCGAATGTTCCCAGACCGTGGGGACCATGCAAGCCGACCTGACCAAGGTCCGCCAGACCCTCTTCAACCTCCTCTCCAATGCCGCCAAGTTCACCGACCACGGCACCATCCGCGTGACCGTGGAGCGTGAATCCGATAGCTGGCTGACGTTCGCCGTCACGGACACCGGCATCGGGATGACCGAGGAGCAACTGGGCCGGCTCTTCGAGGCGTTCTCCCAGGCCGAAGCCAGTACCAGGAGCAGGTATGGTGGCACGGGCCTTGGCCTCGCGATCAGCCGCCACTTCTGCCGGCTGATGGGCGGTGACCTCACCGTCGAGAGCGCCTACGGCCGGGGCTCGACGTTCACGTTGCGGCTGCCGGCTGCCTTGGAGCCGGTGGAGTGCGCTGAGGTCGGGGGAGACGCAGTCGACCGCTGAGGAGCAGACGATGGGGACTGGAGCATGGCGCCCGCAGGCTGGAGATCGGGTTCGCGTCCGATCGGGGATCGGTGACATGATCCCGTGTGCCGAGTCGACGCACTATCCGGAGGAGGCCGGCAGGACCGGCAAGGTGCGCCGCGAACACGACCTCGCCGGTACGCCGGCGCACCGCTACATGGTCGCGTTCGACCCGCCGCCTCCCCGGGTGACCCTGCTCGACAAGGAGCTGACGCTGGACGCGCGACACTACGCGGCCGGCGAGCTGGAGCCGATGTCGGAGCCCCAGTAACAAGCGCGGCACGTGCGCCGACAGTCGTATCCACGGCTCGATGTGACAGGCATCACAGGCCGTTATCCTGACCGCGTGCTATCCTGGCGGCGTCGCGCAGCGGGGTGGTGACGGTGCGGTCAGGAGAGACGGGATGGCGGACGACGCCGCGAGGATCGCGCAGCTAGAGGCGGAGAACGCCGCGTTGCGCGAGAGGGAAGCCACGCTCACGGACGAGGTCGGGCGCCTCCGTCCGGCGCTGGTAGAGGCAGTGGAGCAGCGGGCGGCGACCGCCGAGGTCCTCCGTGTCATCGCCGCATCGAAGTCTGCGACGATGCCGGTCTTCGAGGCCGTGACCGAGCGCGCCTATCGGTTGTGCCGGGCGTCGTCGGCTCGCTTGTACCTGTTGGAAGGCGACCGCCTGCGCATCGTCGCATCGGAGGCCCAGTCGGACGACGCGATCGGGATGCTGGCGACCTGGCCCGATCGCGGACGCGGGTGGACGGTCCCCCTGTCGCGCGGGCGGGCGTCGATGGTCGCCCGTACCGTGCTCGACCGTCAGGTGCTCCACATCGAAGACACGGAGACCGACGAGGTTCGAGACGCCTTCCCGCTGTCCCCGATGGGACCCGCCTATGCCCGAACACGGCTCCACGTCCCGCTGCTGCGTGACGGCGAGGCAGTCGGGGCGATCGCGGTCGCAAGGATGGAGGTCTCGCCGTTCTCTCCGGCGGAGATCGCGCTGCTGGAGACGTTCGCGGACCAGGCGGTGATCGCGATCGAGACCGCCCGGCTGTTCTCCGACTTGGAGGCGCGCAACCGTGAGTTGGGGGAGAGCAATCGACAGGTCTCGGAGACGCTTGAGCAACAGACGGCAACCGCCGAGTTGTTGCGGGTCATCGCCGCGTCACCGACGGACCTGAGCGCGGTGCTGGAGACGATCTCGGCGACTGCGGCGCGGCTCTGCCAGGCAGGTGACGTCGTGATCGAGCGCATCGACGGTGATGACCTGTGCGTGGCGGCCAACTTCGGACCATTGCCCGCCAGGCCGATCGGCGACCGGTCACCCCTCGACCGTTCCACGACGTCCGCGTGTGCCGTGCTCGATCAGAGGACGGTCCACATCCACGACCTGGCCGCCGTGCCGGACGGGGAACTCTGGCGCAGTAAGGCACGCAGCGCTCGGAATGGAACGCGAACCGTCCTGGCAGCACCGCTGATGTCGAAGGGGGCTGCGCTCGGGACAATCGCCATCCGGCGTGGGGAGGTCCGCCCCTTCACCGAGCAGCAGATCGCCTTGTTGGAGACGTTCGCCGACCAGGCCGTGATCGCCATCGAGAATGCGCGGCTATTCCAGGAACTCGAGGAGCGCACCGCCGACCTGTCACAGTCGCTGGAGCAGCAGACCGCGCTCGCGGAGGTCCTGCGCGCCGTCGCGGCCTCGCCCACCGCCCTCGAAGACGTGCTCCAGACGATCATCGAGACGGCAGCACGCCTCGGCGACGCGAGTGAGGCCATCGTCTACCGCGTCGAACATGGCCGACTGGCGTCGATCGCTGCCCACGGCGCAATCGGAAAGACGCTGCTCACGAGCAGGGGTGGGAGCCTGCCGCTGAACCGGGGAACGGTTGCCGGTCGCACCGCCGTCGACGGCGTGACCACCCACGTGCCAGACATGGCCGCGGAGCAGGAGGCAGAGTTCGACGTCGCCTGGGCCATTTCGCGGGACCTCAACTGGCCGGTCCGGTCGTTCCTCGGGGCGCCACTTCGACGCGACGCCTCTATCATCGGTGTCATTCAGCTCTTTCGGCCGCAAGCCCGGCCGTTCACGGAGCGACAAATTGCCTTGTTGGAGACCTTCGCCGACCAGGCGGTGATCGCCATCGAGAACGCCCGGCTGTTCTCCGAATTGGAGCAGCGGAACGCCGATCTTCAGCAAAGCAATCGCCAGGTCACCGAGGCGTTGGAGCAGCAGACGGCGACAGCCGAGGTGCTCAAGATCATCAGCCGCTCGGCCTTCGATCTTCAGCCGGTCCTCGATACGCTGGTCGAGAACGCCACGAAGCTGTGCGGCGCCGACCAGGGCTACATCTTGCGGTCGGATAGTGAGGTCTTCCGTTGGGCAGCGGACTTCGGGGCGACGGCAGAGTTTCGGGCGTTCGTGCAGTCGAACCCCGTGCACCAGGGACGGGGCGCGGGCTTGAGCCGGGCGGCCCTGGAGCGACGGAGCGTCCACATCCCGGACGTGCTGGCCGACCCCGACTACGAGCTGCATGCACATCAGCGAATCGGCGGCTATCGGACGTCGCTCAGCGTGCCGCTGCTCCGGGACGGAAGCCTGATCGGTATTTTCACGCTCGTGAGGGGCCGGGTTGAGCCTTTCACCGCCAAGCAGATCGAGCTAGTCGAAACCTTCGCCGATCAGGCCGTGATCGCCATCGAGAATGTCCGCCTCTTCAGTGAGCTTCAGGTCCGGGTCGAGGAGCTGCAAGCGCTCGGCGCGGTCGGCCAGGCGGTCTCCTCGTCACTCGATCTCCAGGAGGTGCTGACCACAATCGTGGTCAACGCCACCCGCCTAGCAGGCGCCGACGGGGGCATCGTCTACGAGTACGACGAGGAGCCGGGCGTCTTCGAGGTGCGCGCCGCCGAGGGGATGACTGCCGCGATGGTGGATGCCCTTCAGGCCGCCAAGATCCGTCTCGGCGAGAGCGTCGTCGGGCGAGCTGGAGCCGCGCGCGCACCGTACCAGGTCACGGACGTCGCGGACTCCGGTCTGCTCGATCCAGCGATACGCGAGCAGACGCTCGCCGAGGGCCTGCAGTCGGTGCTGGCCGTCCCGCTTCTACGCGAGGATCGCGTCCTGGGCGGACTCGTGATGACGCGGCGGGCGCCGGGCGCGTTCCCGCCCGAGGTCGTCGCGCTGCTCCAGACCTTCGCAACCCAGTCGGCCCTGGCGATCGACAACGCTCGCCTCTACCGCGCGGTGGAAGAGGCGACCAGGCACAAGTCGCAGTTCCTGGCGAACATGAGCCACGAGCTGCGGACCCCGCTCAACGCGATCATCGGCTACTCCGAGATGCTCCAGGAGGAAGCCGAGGACACGGACGCCGACGCTTTCCTGCCGGACCTGCAACGGATCAACAGCGCCGGCAAGCACCTGCTCGGGCTGATCAACGACATCCTCGACCTGTCGAAGATCGAGGCCGGGCGGATGGACCTCTTCGTCGAGGCGTTCGAGGTCGGGCAACTGGTCCGCGATGTCGAGGCGATCGTCCAGCCGCTCATGGACAAGAACGCGAACGCGCTCGTGGTTACCTGCCCTGACAACGCGGGGGAGATGCAGGCCGACCTGACCAAGGTGCGCCAGACCCTCTTCAATCTCCTCTCCAACGCCGCCAAGTTCACCGACCACGGCACCATCACGCTGACCGTCCAGCGCGAGGCCGATGACTGCATCACGTTCGCGGTCGCCGACACCGGGATCGGGATGACGGAGGAACAGTTGGGTCGGCTGTTCGAGGCGTTCTCCCAGGGCGAGGCCAGCACCAGGAGCCAGTACGGCGGGACCGGGCTGGGGCTGGCGATCAGCCGCCACTTCTGCCGGCTGATGGGCGGGGATCTGACGGTGACGAGCGTCTACGGACAGGGCTCGACGTTCACGATGCGGCTACCGGCTGTCTTGGAGCAGGTGGGGTGATGTTCGGTGGAGACGCAATCGACCGCGAAGGAGCCGACGATGGGGACTGGACCATGGCGACCACACGCTGGAGATCGGGTTCGCGTCCGATCAGGAATCGGTGAAGCGATCGCGTGTGATGAGTCGACGCACTACCCGGAGGAGGCCGGCAGGACCGGCACGGTGCGCCGCGAACACGACCTCGCTGGGACGCCAGCGCACCGCTTCATGGTCGTGTTTGACCCGCCGCTGCCCCAGGTGATTCTGCTCGAAAAGGAGCTGACGCTCGACGCGCGGCACTATGCAGTCGGCGAGCTGGAGCCGATCTCGGAGCCTCAGTAACCATCGGGCCTCGCACCGTGTGACCGCCATCACAGGCTAGCACTGAGACCGCGTGCTATCCTGGCGCCGTCGCGCAGCAGGGGCAGTGGGGACCGTGCGGTCCGAGGGAGCCGGAATGGCTGACAACGCCGGCAGGCTCGCGCAACTCGAAGCGGAGCTGGCGCAGCTCCGTGAACGTTGTGCGCTGGCCGAAGCGAAGGCCGAATCGGTGTCAGCCGACGCCGAGCGCCGCGACCGTGCGCTCGCCGAGGCGCGCGAGCATCAGGCCGCCACTGCGGAGACGCTGCGGGTGATCGCGTCGGCACCCGCAAGCCTCGACGATGCGCTCCGGGCGATCATCGACACCGCTGTTCGGCTCTGCGGGGCCGGGCGGGCCTCGATCAGCCGACTCGTCGATGGCATGCTGCTGGGCGGGGCCATCACCGGATTCCCGGCCAACGCGGAAACCGAGGCCGAGTGGCGAAGAGTCTCGCCGAGAAGACCGCTGAGCCTTGACTCGATCGTCGGCCGTGCCGTGCTCGAACGTCAGACCGTCTACGTCCCCGACATTCAAGCCGTCGCGGCAGAGTTTGCCGAAGCCGCGCGCGGATTGGCGCGGACCGGGCACCTGTCTCAGGTGTCGGTACCGCTGCTGAGCGGCGAGCGAATCCTCGGGACGCTCTCGTTCTACGACCCACGACCACATGCCTTCACCGAATCACAGATCGCGCTGTTGGAGACCTTCGCCGATCAGGCCGTCATCGCCATCGAGAACGCCCGCCTCTTCGAGGAACTCCAAGACAGCAACCGACAGGTCACCGAGGCCCTGGAACAGCAGACCGCTACGTCCGAGGTGCTCGGCGTCATCGCCTCCTCGCCAACGGACCTGGAGCATGTGCTCCAGACCATCACCGAGGCAGCCGTGCCCCTGCTCGGCGCCGATCGAGCCGCCATCAACACCGTCGAGGGTGACAATCTCAGGGCCGTCGCGCAGGCGGGCGACAAGGGGCCGTATCCGTTCACGTTCCGATTGGGCGACGTACGACCGATCTCACGCGGCACCGGCGTGGGGCGGGCCATCCTGGATCGCCGGACAGTCCACATCCCGGACCTGGTCGCGGTCTACCGGACCGAGTTTCCCGACCTGCCCTCCCCGCCCGAGCCCGGCGCCGGCCTGGTGGTACCGCTTCTCCGCGAGGGGACGGCGCTGGGCTCGATCATCGTCCACCGGTTCGAGCCGGGGCCATTCACCGAGCAGCAAATCGCCCTGTTGGAGACGTTCGCGGACCAAGCGGTGATCGCCATCGAGAACGCCCGGTTGTTCGAGGAGCTGGAGCAGCGCAACGCCGAACTCCAGGAGAGCAACCGCCAGGTCACCGAGGCCCTGGAGCAGCAGACCGCGACGGCCGAGGTGCTGCGGGTCATCGCCAGCTCGCCCACCGAGCCACAGGCGGTGCTTCAGGCTATTGCTGAGAGCGCGGTGTCGCTCTGCGAGGCCGACCGGGCCGCCATCAGCCTCGTTGAGGGCGACGGGCTCCGGCCAGGCGATGGCCTGCGGTCCGTCGCGCACGCCGGTGACCCGGGCCCGTTCCCCCCGGCCTTCCCGCGCGGCACTCAGCCGCCGCTGACCCGAGGCACCGCGCTGGGCCGCGCCGTCATCGACCGCCAGACGGTCCACATCCTGGACATCGACGATTTGGACAAAGCGGAGTTTCCGGACGTGCCGCGCGAGAGGGAGCCCGGCACGCGGCTCGGCGTTCCGCTCCTGCGCGAAGGCGTGCCCATCGGCGCCATCCTGCTGGTCCGGCACCAGACCCGCGCGTTCTCCGCCCAGCATATCGCGCTGCTGGAGACGTTCGCCGACCAGGCCGTCATCGCCATTGAGAACGCTCGGCTGTTCTCCGAACTGGGGCAGCGCAACGCCGAGCTTCAGCAGAGCAACCGCCAGGTCACCGAGGCGCTGGAGCAGCAGACGGCCACCGCTGATATCCTGCGCATCGTTGCCACGTCGCCAGCGAACCTCCAGATCGTGCTCGACGCGATCATCCAGAGTGCCGCTCGGCTATGCGAGGCCAGCGGCACGGTCATCGTCCTGATCCAGGGAGAAGTGCGCCGCGCGGTGGCCGCATTCGGCACCGCCACGTCGATGCTCGGGTCCACGCGCCCCATCGCGATGAGGGATGTCGCTGGACGAGCCATCACCGAGCGTCGCACCGTCCATGTCCACGACCTCGCCCTGGAGTGGGAGGCGGGGTTCCCGGACAGCGGCTTCCAACGTCACGGCAACCGGACCGTGCTCGCCACTCCGCTCCTCCGCGCCGGAGCGCCCATTGGGGCGCTCCTTGTCAGCCGGGTAGAAGCCCACGCCTTCACCGATGACCAGGTCCGGCTGCTGGAGACGTTCGCGGACCAGGCCGTCATCGCCATCGAGAACGCGCGCCTGTTCCAGGAGCTTCAGGAACGTGTCAGCGAGCTGCAGGCGCTCGGCGAGGTGGGGCGCACCGTCTCGTCCTCCCTGGACCTCGCCGAGGTGCTGACGACGATCGTCACCAATGTGACGCGGCTGTGCCGGGTCGACGCCGGCATCATCTACGAGTACGACGAGCGTGACCAGGGCTTCCGCCTACGAGCCGCGCACCAGCTGCCAGACGAGATCACTGCGGCGTTGACGGCCCGGCCGCCGCGCCTCGGCGAAGGTGCGATAGGACGCGCTGGCGCGAGCCGCTTACCTGTTCAGGTCGAGGACGTCGCTGCCGAAGAGGCACGACAGTTCCTTCGGGGCCGCAACCGTGACCTCCTGATGCGTCACGGCTACGGCTCGCTAATCGCCGTGCCGCTGCTGCGGCAGGATGATCTCCTCGGCGTCATTTTCCTGGCGCGGACGACACCCGGTGCGTTCCCGGACGACGTCGTCGCCCTGCTTCAAACGTTCGCCGCCCAGTCCGCGCTGGCGATCCACAACGCTCGCCTGTTCCGAGCGCTGGAGGAGCAAAGCCGCGCGCTCGAAGAGGCCTCCAAGCACAAGTCGCAGTTCCTGGCGAACATGTCTCACGAGCTGCGGACGCCGCTGAACGCGATCATCGGGTACTCCGAAATGCTCCAGGAAGAGGCCGAGGACCTGGGCGAAGAGACTCTAATCCCGGACCTCCAGAAGGTGAACGCGGCCGGCAAGCACCTGCTGGGGCTGATCAACGACATCCTCGACCTCTCCAAGATCGAGGCCGGCCGCATGGACCTGGACCTCTCGACGTTCGAGGTGGCGGCTCTAATCGACGAAGTCCAGGCAGTTGCCCACCCCCTGGTCGAAAAGAACTCAAACGCCCTGGTTGTCACCGGCCCGGGCCCGATAGGCACCATGCACGCCGATCAGACCAAGCTGCGGCAGACGCTGTTCAACCTCCTCTCCAACGCCGCCAAATTCACCGACCACGGCACCATCAGCCTGACCGTCCAGCGGGAGGCGGACGACTGGATCAGTTTCGCTGTGTCCGACACGGGCATCGGCATGACCGAGGAGCAACTCGGGCGGCTCTTTGAGGCGTTCTCCCAGGCCGAGGCGTCCACCCGGAGCAGGTACGGCGGGACCGGCCTGGGCCTGGCGATCAGCCGGCACTTCTGCCGGCTGATGGGCGGCGACCTGGCCGTCACCAGCGTCTACGGCCAGGGCTCGACGTTCACGGTGCGGCTGCCGACGACGGTGTCTGACGCATCGTCGTAGCGGTCGGGCGATCAGCGTGAGGCCGCTCCGATATGGCGCCGTCAGCCGGGCAGGCCGCGCGCGGCGACTTCCTCGGCGACAGCCCGGTTCGTGAAGGTGATCTCGTCCTGGCGGTCGATCGGGCGGATCGCGTCGAGGGCGTTGTGCATGCGCGTCGGGAGCATCCCTGGGCTCCGGTCCTTCCAGTGCTCGCGCCACGAGTCCGGCACCCGCTCCGGCAGTGGCTGATTGCTGATCGCCGCCCAGACCGAGGTCCAGGCGCGCGGCACCTCCGACCAGAGGCCGTACCCCCCGCCGCCGAGCGCGATCAGCTTGCCATCGCACAGCTCGTGTGCCAGCCCGTGGCTCCGCTTCGCGACGTGCTCGAACGTCAACGTCGCATAGTGCAGGTGGGTGAGCGGATCCATGGCGTGGCCATCGCAGCCGTTCTGGGCCACGATAATGTCCGGCCTGAACGCCCGAGCGAGCGGCGGGACCACCAGGTCGTAGCACTCGACGAACGAGGTGTGGTCGGTGTACGGCATCAGCGGCACGTTGACGGCGTAGCCGAGGCCGGCGCCGCTGCCGCGCTCGTGGATGCTGCCGGTGCCGGGGAAGAGGTACCGCCCGGTCTCGTGCATCGAGATCGTCAGGACGCCGGGGTCCTCGTAGAAGATGTTCTGGACGCCGTCGCCGTGGTGGGCGTCAGTGTCGGTGTAGAGGACGCGCAGGCCGAGCATGCGCAGCCAGGCGATGACGACGGCACAATCGTTGTAGACGCAGAAGCCGGAGGCCCGCTGCCGATCGGCGTGGTGGAGGCCACCGCCCGGATTGAAGGCGTGGAGCACCTGACCGCTCGTCACCAGCTCGCCGGCGACCAGCGAGCCGCCGGTCACCAGGCCGCTCGACTCGTGCATGTTGGGGAAGACCGGGTTGTCGCCGGTCCCCAGGCCGAAATCGAGTGCCGGGTTGGCGTGGCGCGGCGCGTGCCCCAGGTTCCGCACCCGTTCTACGTACTCGCGGTCGTGGGCGTACATGATCTCGTCGTCGGTAGCCATGCGCGGGTCGGCGCGGACGACGTCGGGGCTGTCGAGCAGGCCGCAGGCGTCGATCAGCGACTCGGTCAGGGCGAGGCGAATTGGGTTGAGCGGGTGCTCCTCGCTCAGCTTGTAACCCAGGTACTCCGGCGAATAGACAAACGCCGAGCGACACGCCATACCATCATCCCGAGACGAGGTTGGGGGAGTATAGCGGGGTCAGGGGGCGGGGACCGGCAGGGCGACGAAGTTGCCGCCGATCAGGTTCTTCGCGCGCTCGCTGCCGTCCGCCGGGACCGTCTGGACCGTGCCCGGACCGGCCGCGCCGAACACCCGTGGGTCTCCTGGCTGGCCGACGGCGTACGCCAGCGCTGTCCCGTCCGGCGACCAGGCGCCGTGCGAGATCGCGTACTGGTCGAAGAACGCGAGCAGCCGAATCTGGTCTGTCGTGGGCGTGAACGTGCTCAGCCGTTTCGGGTTGTGGCCCTCGGCGTCCGCGACGTTCCAGCCAAACCTCGAGCCGCCCTGGTCGATCGTCACGTAGGCGATCCGCGTCGCGTCCGGCGACCAGAAGAACGCCATCACGCGCTCATCCGTCACGCGGGCCCGGCGCTTGCCGTCGGCGCTGACGACCTCCAGGCCGTCGTACGCCAGCCGATCGGCCTCCGAGCGGCTGCTCCAGGCCAGTCGAGACCCGTCTGGGGTCAGCGCGAAGGCGATCTGCCCGGTCGCCGTCGCGACACGCGTGATGTCGCCGCCCTCGGGGCTGACCAGGCTGACGGCAGGAATCCCATCTGGTCCGTCCGCGACGAACGCGATCTTTCGACCATCAGCGGACCAGCCGGGCGCCCGAAAGCTGCCGGGGACGATCCCCAGTGAGCGGTACTCGTCTGGCGGGCCAAGGCGCAGCACGCCGAGCTCCGGCTTCGAGGCGCCCCTGGCGGCGGAGTCTCCGACGTGCAGCAGGAGCGCCTTGCTGTCAGCGGACCAGGCAAAGTAGAACGGGCTGCCCTTCGCGACCGCGCGCGGCGGCTGGCTGCCCGTGGTGTCGATCACCAGTAGGTCGAAGCCGTCGCCCGCACCCTGGACGAGCATTGCGATCGACGCGCCGTCTGGCGACCAGGCGAGGTAGATCGGCTCCTGGTCGGTCGCCTCCCAGACCTTGCGTGGGTCTGTGCCGTCGTGCGCCACCCTCCAGAGCTGGGCCACGAGCAGCGTATCGCCCGGGCCGACCAGCAGTCGGACGAAGGCGACCCGTGCGCCGTCTGGCGACCAGGTGGGCCAGCGCCCGGTCGGGGCCTCCCAGCCAGCCGTGGTCTCGCCGGCGACCTGGCCGGCGATCTGGCTCACGCGCCGGGCGTCGCCGCCGGCGAGGGGGACGACGTAGACGTGGCCGTCCTGGGCGACGTAGGCGGCGCGAGCGGGGACTGGCTGACGCAGTTGCTGGGTCGAGCGCGTCCCAAAGACGAGGCAGGCGGTCGTCGTCAGGCCGACGAGCAGGAGCGCCACCGTGGCGAGAACGCGCCGGGCGAGCGACGCGGGCCTGGCCGGAGGCAAAAAGAACGGCGGTCCTTCACCTTTTCGGCTCAGAACCGCCACGACGGGATCAGGCAGCGCCGCGCTGCTGTGCCAGGCGCTTCGGCGGGCGTCCACGCCGAGGCTGGTCATCGAACAGGCCAGCCGTCAGCATCAGGGTTCGATTCTGGAACGCATCGAAAAAGGTCGGGCCCTTGCAGCGCGAGCAGCGGATCAGTCTGCGATCCCTGAGCGGCACTTCGGTCTCCGAGCCGCGCGCCAGGTAGGTCATGGCGCTCGACGGCGCGCCGCGATCGATCCGCGCGACGCCCGAGACATTGCCGCAGTGATAGCAGGTAACGTCCGCCTCCTGAAAATTGCGAATCAATGCTGGCATCCCGCTACCCTCCACGGAGCAGGTGCTCCAGCAAGATTAACGCCACGCTGAAGGTCAGTATTCCAACGGCCGGCATCACAAATAGATGCACGACGACCTGGGAGCGCAGCGAAGGAATGGCCGCGCTCCCAGGGGTCGAGTCAGAAGGTGATGGCCGCGCGGGTGACCTTTCCCTGGTCCGATGCCTCGAACGCCTCGTTGATTTCCGTGAGCGGGTACTTGTGGCTCAGGACGCGGTCCCAGGGGTATCTGTCCCGCGTCCTGGCGACCAGGTCAAGCGCCTGCTGCAGGTGCTCGGCCTCGTAGTAGACCATGCCGAGGATCGAGCGGTTGTAGCCGACGAGCCACTGCGGGTCGAGCGTGTAGGTCAGGCCAGGGCTGATGTTGCCGATCTCCAGATAGCGGCCGGCCCGCCCGACCATCCGCAGCCCCTCCGGGCAGACGCGCGGGTGCCCGACGAGCTCGGCGACGACGTCGGCGCCCCAGCCGTCCGTCAGCTCGAGGACGCGCTCGACCCGCTGATCGGCGTCCGGGAGCTGCTCGAAGTCGATCACGGCGTCGGCGCCGAAGGCCGTCGCCAGCTCCAGCCGGGCCTTGACGCCGTCGATCACGATGACCTTGCCGGCGCCCATCTCCTTCGCCACTGCCGTCGCGTAGACGCCGAGGCCGCCGGCGCCCTGGATGACGACGTACTCGCCAAGCTTCAACTGCGCAAGCTGCATCCCGCCGACGACCTGGGAGAGGGCGCAGTTGATGCCGGCCACGGTCTCATCCGGTAGCTCGTCCGGCACCTTGAAGATCGCGGCGCCGGGGCGAACGTAGTAGTAGTCGCCGAATGCGCCGTAGAAGTGCGGCGCGGTGTCACACGAGGTGGTGAGGTACGCCCGAGCAAACGGGCAGGCCCGGAACACCCGCCGCATGCAGGCCCGGCACGAGCCGCACGGGTAGAAGTAGCGCCAGATGACGCGGTCGCCGGGCTGGAGCGGTGTGCCGGCGGTGTCGCGGGTGACGCCCTCGCCGAGGGCGTGGACGCGGCCGGTCATCTCGTGACCCAGGATCTGGGGGTACGGCCGCCCGAACTTCGCGACGTCGAACTCGCCGCGCCACTGGTGAAGGTCGGAGCCGCAGACGTTCGCCAGGGTCGTCTTGACGACGATCGCGCCGGGCTCGGGATCTGGGACGGGGTACTCGTTGATGACCATCGGCTTGCCGGGGCCGTAGAAGGCGGCGACGCGGCCGGTCAGTGTTGCCATTTCGTCCTCCTCGAACGCTTCAACCTGATTATGGGTTGATGAAAGCGTGGCGCGATCCTGGATGCGCGGTGTAGAATCGCGCCGCCAGACGCTGCCTGCTCGTTCTTAGAGTGGGAACAAGTCTGGGCAGAGACGGAACATCGCATGCAGGCCTTCATCAACAAGCTTGGGATCGCCGGCGAGCTGCTCGCCTTCCTCTGGGCGCAGAAACTGTGGTGGATGATTCCGCTGGTCGTCATGCTGCTGCTGCTGGCGGCGCTGATCGCCTTCGCCTCCGCCACCTCGCTCGGTCCGTTCATCTATCCCCTGATTTAGCCATCGCGACGAGCACGACCGCTCCGGGGTCCGCGCCACGCCCCGCCTCGGCGGGGGCGCAGCGTGGCGGCAGGGCCGCCCGCCGGTGGGGCGGCCGGTTCGTCATGCTCGTCGTCGGCCTACTGGCGCCATTGCTCCTCCTGGAGGCGGCGCTGCGCCTCTTCGGGCCGGTGGTGCCGGGCAACTACAACACCGGCACCTTCCTGACACCGCATCCGGACTACGGCCGCTTCCACGTGCCCGGGTTCGACGGCTGGGTCAAGACGCGCGAGTTCGCCAGTCGCGTCACGATCAACTCGCTCGGACTGCGCGGACCGGAGCGCGGGTACGCGAAGCCGGCCGGGGTCCGCCGCGTCATGGTGCTGGGCGACTCGTTCACCGAGGCGGCGCAGGTTCATGAGCGGGAGAGCGCGGTCGGCCGGCTGGAGGCAGCGCTCAACGCCCGTGGCGGCGATCAGTACGAGGTGCTGAACGCCGGGGTTGGCGGCTGGGGCACCGGCCAGCAGCTCGTCTACCTGCGCGAAGAGGGGTACCGCTACGAGCCCGATCTCATGGTGGTGATGCTCTACTTGGGCAACGACGTTTTCGACAATTCGTACGCGCTCCAGGGCAGCCCGAAGACCCCGCACGAGCCGTACTGGGTGTTTCGGGAGGACGGCCGCTTCGAGCCGATCGAGTTCCGGACCCGCAAGCCCGAGGAGATCGGCCCGCTGGTCAGCACGCTGCGGGAGCGGACGCTGCTCTGGAACGTCTTCGAGACCGGCGTGCTGGTGAAACTCGAAGACGGCGACGACGACGATGAGCTACGGGCGAACAGGTTCAACCGGAACAAGATGATCGTCCATGAGGTGAAGGCGAGCGACCGCCAGGAGAACGCCTGGCGCACGACGCTGACGCTGCTCCAGCGGGTCCGTCAGCTCGGCGAGGAGCGCGGCTTCCAGACGGCCGTGGTGATCGCACCGGCCTCGTTCCAGGTCTACGACGCCGACTGGCAAGAGCTGCTGAGCGAGAACAAGCTGAAGCCGGCCGACTGGTCGCCGGACCTGCCGAACGCCGTGCTGGCCGCGAACGCCGGGATGGTCGGCGCGCCACTGCTAGACCTGCTGCCGTCGCTCCAGGCCGAGGCCCCGAACGGCGATCGGCTGTACTTCCCGTACGACAAGCACTGGACGTCTGCCGGGCACGCCGTCGCCGCCCGCGAGATCGAACGCTTCCTGGTGGATCGCGGCCTCGTGCGTTAGCGGTACGGCTGGAACAGCTCGATCGGGTTGCCCGAGGGGTCTTCGAGCAAGATCTGCTTGCCGCCGTTGCCATTCACGATCTCGTTGCGGAAGCGCGCCCCTGAGCCGCGCAGGACGTTGACGGTCGCCTCGAGATCGTCGACTTCGAGCTGGACGCGATTCCAGCCGCCGGGAACTGGCGCCTGGCCATCCGGCATCGACTGTCCAGCCCCGCCGCCCCCGCCGGGCCAATTGAACAGGATCTGAAGATCGCCGCGCGAGAGGGCGGCGAACCCGGGCGCAGGGTGCATGTCGACCTTGAAGCCGAGCTGCTTGGTGTAGAAGCCGATCGTCGCGTCGACGTCGTCGACGATGTAGCGCACGCGGACGGTGGCCACGACACATCTCCTCCACTCGTGATACGGTCAGTCTACCATCTATTTATGTGGTCGGCCACATAAATTCTCGACCGGCGGCATGTCGTGTCGCGGGTGTAACACTGTTGCTCGCTCCCCGGCCGGTCAGCGCCGGGCGGCCGAAGCCGCATCGCCGTCTGCGGCCACGGGCGGACGCATGTGCGCTTCGACCGACGCTAACAGACCAAGGAGCTGCTCTCGCTCCCGTTCGCTGAGGTGGGCGGTGGTCCGCCGCTCGAGCTCTCGCCAGACACGCTCGATCTCGCCGCGCAGCCGACGACCCGCATCTGTCAGGCTGACCAGCATGACGCGCCGATCGTGCGTCGACGGCCGACGCACGACCATGCCGGCCGCCTCCAGCCGCTGTAGCATCCTGGTGACCGTTGAGTGATCGACTCCCAGGATGTCTACCAGGACGGCTTGCGAACAGCCGTCGTGCTCCCAGAGCTGCATCAGCAGGATCTCCTGGCCGGGGTACAGACCGAGCGGTCGCAGGAGGCTGCCGATCACGGCCCGGTTCTTCAGCGAGATCCGATAGATGGTATGGACGATCGGACCGGTGACGTCGGCAAACGGCGCCGGCGTCGGCCAGGTGCCACGTTTGGGGCGGCGGGACGGGCGCGCCGGCTGGATCACCAGCCGCGCGCCCGCACCCAAGCGACCCCGCCGAGCCAGGCGATCCAGGCTGCCGCCACCCACGGCAGCCCGTCCATGCCGAGCGTCTGGGAGAACGAGATCGAGAAGCCGACCAGCAAGATCAGCGTGAACAGGAAGATCAGCTTGATCGAATCCATCAGCGCCTGTTACTCACCACTCGCAACTCATGACTCGCAACTCGTCAATTCCACCAGGGCGGCGCATACATCATGCCGGGCTCGGGCTTCGGGTGGGTGGTCGGCTCGCCGTGGGCGCGAGCCAACAGGTAGACCCTGGCGCCCTCCTCGGCGTAGGCGGCCGTCTCCAGCGCCCGCTCGACGCTTTCGCCGACCGCCAGCAGGCCGTGGTTCGCCATAATCATCGCCCGACGGTCGCCCATCGTCTTCAGGGCGTGCGCCGCGTACTCTCTGGAGCCCGACTCCATGAACGGCGCCGTCTCCAGCGCGCCGCCGACGTACCGCCAGAGCGTCCCGACGACCGGCGGCACCGCCAGCCCGAGGGCGCCGATGGCGTTCGCGTGGACGCTGTGGACGTGGGCGATGCCGTCCACGTCGGGACTCGCCTCGTAGACCCCAAGGTGGAGCGGCGTCTCGGACGACGGCTTTAGCGTTCCGTCGATCACGGTTCCGTCGAGCTGGACAAGTACGACGTCGGCGGTCGTCATCGTCTCGTAGCGCCGGCCGCTCGGCGTGATCGCGATCAGGCCGGAATCCGGGTCGCGAGCGCTGAAGTTGCCAGAGGTCAACGTCATCAGGCCCATCGCCGAGGCCTCGCGGGCGGCGGCCAGCACCCGACCGCGGAGATCTCCAAGCCGCAGCTCCCCGTCTCCTGCGATCCCCCGCATGGAGGAAGGAGGAGGGGGGAGCGGAGTCGTTCGGCGTCGCGCTGGCATGCTACGCCCCGCGCAGCATCGTGATGACGTCCGCCAGCGTCTGCGGGGTACCGACGTTGCCCGGGAAGATCACGTACGGCACGCCAGGGAAGCGGCTCTCGTCGCCGAGCACCCAGCAGGGGATGCCGGGCGCAACCTGGCCCGGCACGGTGGCCTGGTGGACCCCGAGCGCCTTCAACGCCAGGTCGTTCGAGGTGATGCCGCCCTTGGCGATGATGTAGCGCGGCGGCGTGGTGAGCCGTCGGGCGATCTCCACCGCTGCCGCCGAGACGATCTGGCTGACTCGGAGGCTCTCCTCGGCGGTCTGGCCCGTCACCACGCCGCGGCTGGTGTAGACCAGGGCGTCACGGCCGCGCGGGTACTGCTCCTCCAGCCAGGAGACCAGCTCGTGGACCTCGGCGTCGCGGGTGGCGGGCTCCATAAGCCGCGCGACCTTCAACTCGCGGACCTGGAGATCGGGCAGGTTGACCGCCTGCTCCAACTGCTCGGTGGAGCGACGGACGTGCGAGCCGACGAACGTGATCCCGGCGACGGACGGTGCCCCGCCGGGGTAGAGGTCGGCGATGGTCAGGAGCGGTCGGCCGGCCATCCCGGCCCGCACGCGGACGAACGAGGCCGAGACGCGGTAGATGAACCGGCGGCCGGCCGCCTCGGCGCGCAGCAGCCCGAGCACGAACACTTCCATGTCGCGGTAGGTGGCCGAGTTGGCGACGACGACCTTGCCGCCCGAGACGCCCGTCAGGATCTCGGCGACCCGAGCCGGACCGCCCTGGCGGATGTCCTCGATCGAGACGGAGCCGACGACGCCGGCCGCGACCCGCCCCTGACTCTTCTCCTGGACCCAGGCCGGCAGGAACGAGCTGCGGTAGCCGAACGCGGCGTCGCGGGCGAACTCGGTCTCGCCGGCCGGGACGAGGTCGTCTCCCTGCTGAACGTAGTGGGTGTCGCCGATCGTGAACCGGCCGCCCTCCTCGAAGAACGGCGCCAGGATCTCGCCGTCGTACGGCGTGCCGATCTCGCCGGCGAACGCGTCTCGGAGCGCCCAGGACTCAGCCGGGTAGTGGCCTCTAAGGGTCGAATCGCCCCGGTAGCCGATCGCGACGTCCACGCCAACGCGCTTCGAGGCCCGCGCCAGGTTGCGGCCGGCCTCGGCGGCGAGCGTGACGGCCTGGGCCTCCGGCAGGCTACGTGAGTTGGTCAGCACGAAGATGGCGGGATGCGATCCCTGGAGCGCCTCGGCGAGCTCATCCTCGGACCATTCGGTGACGACGAGCACGCCGTGGCTCGTCTGGGTTCCGGTGGGGTCGTCGTCCAGGACGACGACGCGGCGGCCAGACCGGGCGATCTCCTCACGGATGGTGGGCAGGAGATCCTCGGACCAGGTTGGCGGCAGGTCGGTGAGCTTCACGGCTCGACTCCCTCTGCACGATGTTCCATCGTTGGCATCGGGGTTGAGTGTACGTGACGGCTGCCCTGCCTCCCCACCCGCCGCCAGGACGCCTGACTCCTTCGCTCAGCCCTTGACGGAGCCGATCATAACCCCCTTCTCAAAGTGCCGCTGGAGCGTGAAGTAGACGATCAGCGTCGGGATGAACGAGATCACCACCCCTGCGAACAGCACCGAGTAGTCGCTCAGGTACTGCCCCTGGAAGACGATCAGGCCGAGCGGGATCGTGCGGAGCGTGGCATCCCGGAGCACCAGCAGCGGGACCAGGAACGCGTTCCAGGAGTCCATGAACGCGAAGATTGAGAGGCCGAAGAGGGCGCCGCGCGAGAGCGGCAGCATGATGTGCCAGTAGACGCCGAAGTTGTTGCAGCCGTCGATTCGCGCCGCGTCCTCCAGCTCCGATGGCAGGCTCCGGAAAAAGGCGCGCATCAGGAACGACGCCATCGGCATGTGCGAGGCGACCGTCGGCAGCACGACGCCCCACCAGGAGTCGATCATCCCGAAGTTGTAGATCTGGTGGAACAGCGGGATCATGATCGAGTTGGTGGAGATGGCGAGGCTCGCCAGGAACAGGTAAAAGAAGAACGTGTTGCCCCAGAACTTAAGGCGAGCGAAGGCGAAGCCGGCCAGCGAGCCGCACGCCAGGATCAGGAAGACCGTCGGGATGGCGATCCCGAGACTGTTCCAGAAGTACGTGCCGAAGTGCCCGTCTACCCAGGCCGTCTCGAAGTTGCTCCAGCGCCACGTTCGCGGGAGGCCGAACGGCGACGAGAAGATCTCCCCACTGCTCTTGAGGCTGCCGAAGATGACCCAGATGAACGGGACGATGGCGATCAGCAGCGCGACCGTGAGCGCCAGGTAGAGGATGATCTGGCCGACGCTGATCCGGAGACCTGTCGAGGACCGGCGGTGCGTCGTGGCGGCGCTGCTCGGGCGAGCCGACTCTGCATGAGCAGCCATCAGTCCCCCCTCTCGCGCAGCCAGATAAACGTCGCGGAGACCGTCAACGCGATCAGCGCCATCGCCACCGAGAGCGCCGAGGCGTAGCCGTAGCGGGATTCCAGGAAGCCCTTGTCGTAGACGTAGGTCGAGAGGACTTCCGTCGCGAAGTTCGGGCCGCCGCCGGTCATGATGTAGATGAAGGTGAACGCTGCCAGGGCACCGGCGACCGCCAGCGAGACCAGCAGGGTAATGGCGTTGCGCAGCCCGGGGATCGTGACATGGCGGACCAGCTGGAGCCAGCTGGCGCCGTCGAGCTTCGCGGCCTCATAGAGCGACGGGTCGATGCTCTGGATCGCCGCCAGGAACACCACGAACGCGAAGCCGTAGCTGTGCCAGGAGTTCGCCAGGGCCACGGCCGGCAGGGCGTACTGCGAATCGCCCAGCCACGGGTGGGCGAACTGCCCCAGCCCGACGGCCCGCAGCCCCGAGTTGACGATACCGATGTTCGGGGCGTAGATCTGCTTCCACATGACCGAGACGACGGCGGCGGACAGGACGTACGGCGTGAACAGCGCCACGCGGAAGAACGTCCGCCCGCGCGTGACCTCCGAAACCAGGATCGCCAGCGTCAGGGCGACGGTCAGCGGCAGCGTAATGTCGATCGCCATGAACGCCAGGGTCTGGTAGCCGGCCCGCCAGAAGTACGGATCCTGGAGCGCCTCGGCGTAGTTGCCGAGCCCCACCCAGCGGGGCGCGGTCATGCCGTTCCAGTCGTGCAGGCCGTACCAGAAGGTCTGGGCGTACGGATAGAGCCGGAACGTGACGTAGAAGAGGAGAGCAGGCAGCAGGAACAGGTACGCCGATGGCTGTGCCCGCCTGATGCTCCGGCGCAGCCGTTCCGCCACCGGCTGCGAAGGGAGGACGGGAGCCGTAGCGGCCATCATGACTCCTTCGACTGGTTACCCGACGTCGTAGCGCGGGGGCTTGTCCCCCGCCATCCAGGAGTGTGAAGGAGCGGGGGACAAGCCCCCGCGCTACGCCGGGCACCACGTGAACTGGATTCTCGGACGGGAAGGTGCGAGTGGGCGGGGACCAGCGATCGGACGATCGCCGGCCCCCGAATGGCGGACGATCGGCGGATCAGGCGATCCAGCGCTCGCCGGGCTTCCGCTTCGCCTCGTCCCAGAGCTTCGCCAGGGTGGCGATGAACTCCTTTGGCGTGACTTCGCCGGCGGCTACGCCCTGCCCGGCCTGCTCCTCGTATTTGACCATCTCGGGCGGCCAGAGCTTGTTCGTCTGGAGCCCGATGTCGCGATTCTGGGAGAGACTGTCGATCAGGTACTTGTCGTCCTCACGCAACGTGAGGCCGTCGGTCTTGATCGGCACGCAGGGAATGAAGCCGAGCACTTCGAGCGAGGTCTTGTTGAAGTACTCGTCGAGGCCCATGTTGTACTCGATCACTTTCAGCGCGGCCTCGACGTCCTGCGCCTTGGCGTTGATCGCGAACCCAGAGCCGACGCCCCCGACCGTCGTCCACTTCAACGACGAGTTGATCGGCGGCAGGTCCATGTAGCCCCAGTCGAGGTCCGGGAAGTCTTTGAGCTGCGCCTTGTACCGCTTGCCGTTGAACGTACCGGAGATCCAGAAGATGTTGCGGCCGGCCGCGAAGTCCGGCGTGGCGGCGTCCGAGGTCAGCGTGTTGCCGAGCTTGCCGTCCGAGTAGCCCTTGCTGAAGATCGCCGCCGACCGCTCGATCGCCTCGACCATCTCCGGCGAGTCGAACTTCGCCTCGCCGAACAGGATGTCGCGGACCTGCGCTGGTGTCGCGACGGCGAAGAGGTGGGTCATGATGACGCGCCTGATGTTGGTGCCCTTGTCGTTGTCGGACGCGAACGGCACCAGGCCGGCCTGCTTCGCCTTGTCGGCGGCGGCCATGACGTCGTCGTAGGTCTTGGGGATCTCGATGCCGAGCTTCTTGAGGGCCGTCTTGTTGTAGTAGATGCCGTGTGTCTGGGCCTCGTACGGCACTTCCCAGGTCGTGCCGCCGATCTTGGACCAGGTGCGCGCCCAGTCGAGGACCGGCCACTTGCGCTGGTCGTAATACTGGTCGAGCGGCAGGATGTAGTTGCCGTCCACCAGGCCCTTGCGCATCCGGAAATCGCCCTCGGTCTGGGTCACGTCCGGCGCGGTCCCGGTTGAGAAGCCGGGGATGACGGCCTGCTGAATGTCGGCCTGGAGGGTCCGGTTGATGGCGATGTCCGGGTGCTTCTTCTGGAAGTCGGCCACCTGCTCGTCGCGCAGCTTCTCTTCAAACGGGAGCTTCCCCTCCCACCACATGGTGACCGTGCGGGTGCCGGCCTTGGCGGCCGGCGCGGCTGCCTGCTGCCCGGACGCCGCCGCGCCGGCCGCGGGTGGTGCTGGCGGCGCGGCCGGCTTCGCGGCCTCCGCGGGCTTCGCAGGGGCGTCTGCCTTGCCAGGCGCCGGCGGGGGCGCCGCGGGAGCGCTCGGCTGCGAGCACGCCGCTGTGAACAGCGCAGCGGTTGAGAGGCCCAACGCGCTGGCGCCTATGACGAAGCCTCGGCGCGTCACGCGCCGGTCGCGGGCACGCTCAGTGTGCCGCCCATTGATCTCCGCGTCCTGCATGACACCCTCCACTAGGACATGAACCGCGCGGCTGCGACGAGCGCGCATCCCCGGAGTCTGGTCGCGCGGGTCGGAGCGGGCTTACAAAAAGGTTTCGGTCCCGCACTGACTGCTGGCCTGTTCCGGTGTGAGCGCGCCCTTCTCAGGCGTTGCCCCTGGCAGCCGACGTTGCTGCCAGGCTCCGGCAGTGTAGCAGGGTGCCGTGCATACCGTCAGGGCGCCGCGCGACGTGATTACGGGGACGGGATCGACGGTACGCCTGGGATGCCCGGAACGCCGGGCACGCCGGGCACGCCGGGAATGGGCGGCGCGCCAGGGATCGGCGGGGCGCCCGGCGCCGGCGGTGCCTGCGGGTCGGTGCCTGGCTGGGGAACGTCAGGTACGGGCGGCGCATCCGGGACCGGTGGCGCGCCCGGAACACCGGGCACCAGCGGCGCCGCGATGGCGCCCGGCGGATCGAGCTCCGCGCCGTCCCATTCGACGAGCCCCATCGGCGCGAGCGCCCAACGGTGCCCACCATCGGTGAAGGTCGGCACGCCGGTCGCGGCGCGGACGTACGCCAGTCCGGTGGTGGTGGTCTGGAGAACGTCGCCGGTCGCCGCGTCGACGTGGGCACACTCGACCGGGTCGCCCATTTTGTCGCCGATCGCCGCCTTCAGCTCCGCGAGCCGGCCCGAGAACACTGGCGCCTCAGGGGTTTGACAGTACGGCGCGGGCTGCGCGGCGGCCAGGCCCGGGCTGCCGAACAGCGACGCTGCCACCATCGGCACGACGATGAGCACACTCCTACGCCAGCGGATCATCGCTCACCTCTTCAGCCCCGATGTCAGATGTATTCGGCGTCAGGCCGTGACCGGCTGCACTCAGCCAGCAAGAAAACGCCAGGGTCGTCCTTCCGAGCGCGTCGAGGCCAGGTGTGAAGGAGATCGGGAGCTCCCCATTTTACGAAAGGAACGCGCCAGAAGGTGAACGGTCACGCGCCGGACCGGTTACGCCAGACCGAGCACCGACCTGAGCGCTCGGGCGAGTGCGCCGGCTGACTGGAATCGCTGGTTCGGGTCCTTCGCCAGCGCCCGCGCCAGCACGTCGTCGACGCCCGGCGGCAGCGTCGGCACAACCGTGCGAGGCGGTGGCGGGGGGGTGTTCACGTGGGCGTGGAGGAGCGCCAGCGGGGTCTGCGCCCGGAACGGCGACTGTCCGGTCAACATCTGGTACAGCACCACGCCGAGGGCGTAGACGTCGGCCCGGCCGTCGGCCTCCTCGCCCTGGACGACTTCTGGTGCCATGTAGGCCGGCGTCCCGACCATCTGGCCGGTCTGGGTCAGCGAGACGTCGCCCATCAAGCGGGCGATCCCGAAGTCGGTCAGGATCACGCGATCGTTTGGCCCGATCATGATGTTGGACGGCTTGATGTCCCGGTGGAGGACTGGCCGTTCACGCAGATGGGCGTGGTCCAGCGCCGCCGCGATCTGGCCGAGTAACAGTGCCGCCCGAACTGGCGGGAGGGCGCCCTCGCGCTCGAGGATCTGCTGCAAGTCCTGCCCCTCGATCCACGACATGACCATCTGAATCGAGTCGCCGACGAGCTCGACGTCGTAGACGGTGACGATGTTCGGGTGCTCCAGCATCGCCGCCACCTGGGCCTCACGAATGAAGCGATCGACGAAGCCGGGCTGCAACCCCAGGTCGGCGTGCATGATCTTGAGGGCGACCCAGCGCCGCAGCCGCGAGTCGTACGCGCGATAGACCGAGCCCATGCCGCCCCGCCCAACGAGCGTCCGGTCGATGTACCGATCGTTGTGAGGCGTGACCTCGTAGTCCTGCCGCGTTCCAGCGACCGTCGGACTCTCGACCGTCGGCGGATCGTCCGGACGATCGCTGGACGCACCCAGGGTAACCGGACGTATTGGTAGGGGCTGACCCTGGTCGCCTTGTGCCTCTGTCTGTGACGCTGGCGCCGCCGGCCACTCCCAGGGCGGTGGGGCCGCGCCGGGCGGATCGTGGGCAACAGGCGGGGCAGGCCAGGTCGGTGGAGGGCCGCCTGGTCCTCGGGAGGGTTGACTCCACGACGGCGCACCCGCGTACCCTGCCTCGCCAAAGGACTGCTCGCCCTGCCGACCGGTCGGCGCGGCCGGCATCCGCGCGGTGCCGCCCGGCGCGAAACCAGGGCCACCGTACGGTCCCGACGGAGCGGGCCAGCCCGTGCGTGCCGGCGCGGGCGACCGCCGGCGGAGGAGCAGCACGAGCGCGAGCAGGCCGACCGCGACGCCGACCGCGATGATGCCGACGCCGGCGAGCAGCAGCGGCATCGAGGGGCCACCCTGCGAGGACGTACCCGAGGCGCCTGCCGTCGGCGTGGGAGCCGACCCTTCCGAGCCGACCGGACCGAGGACCGGCGGCGGAGGTACGGGGCGGGTCGGCGGGGTGGTCGCCGGCGGCTCCGGTGCAGGGAGAGTCGGCATCTGGGCGACCGGCTTGTCGCTCGGCGGCACGGCGGCCTGCGTCGGCGGTGGCGCGGTGGTCGTTGGGGGCGCCACCGTGGCTGTTGGGGGCGCCACCGTGGCTGTTGGAGGCGCCACCGTGGCTGTTGGAGGCGGACGGGTTGGCGTCGGCGGGGCCGGCGTTGCCGTGGGCGGGACGGCCTGGCGCGGCGCCATGTCGAGCAGGCGAGTTGGTGCACCCTGCTGGTCGGGTTGGCCGTTCGCGGGGAGATGGAGGAAACTGCCGTTGCTGCGTCGGAATGAGGCTCGGGCCTGAAGCGCGTATGGTCCGGGTGCGGTCAGTCGAAGGCGAAGCTCGTGGCGGGTACCGGGCGGCCAGGAGCTGACGAACAGCTCGGCGGCCCGCACCTGGATCGGGGCCTGCCGTCCGGCCCCGAAGTTGAACATCTGCTCGCCGGGCTGAAACAGTTTCGCGCCGGGCGCTGACGCGCCGACGATCTCGACGTTTGGGTTGCCGGGGAGCGAGACGGTGATACTGCCCTGGCTCGCGTCCTGGGCCAGGTTGGTGGCGCGGATGACGACTTCAGTGGGCCGCCCGGCCACGACGTCGCCGACGACCTCGATCTCGATCGTCTGGGCACCCTGACGCGCAGTCGAGCCAACGGGACCGCTCGGGCCGGCGGCGTTCGCGACTGTCGGGCACGATCCCGCCAGCAGGAGCGCGGCGACTCCCACGAGGAGCTGTCGCCCGCCCTGGGCGCTCACGGGCAGCCGCTGCTCATCGGGGCCGGCGTCCCGAGCAGCCCGAAGCGGGCCTTGACGGTCAGAACGTTGCGAAGCGCCTGCTCCAGACGCTCCGGCTTGATCCGGCCGTCGCGGACGGCCGCGACGAGCTCGTCCCGAGCCTGCTGCTGTCGCGCGAGGTCGGACGAGAGGATCAGCAAGTCCACGCCAGCCTGGACGGCCTTGACCGCCGCTTCGCCGGGTCCGTAGTTGTCGGTGATCGCACGCATCGCACCCATGTCGTCGCTCACGGCGAGGCCTTTGAACCCGAGCCGCTCCCGAAGCAGCCCGGTCATGACACTCTCCGAGAGCGTGGCCGGGTCGCCCGAGGGATCGAACGACGGAAAGACGATGTGCGCCGACATGATGCCGGCGACGTCGACGTCGATCGCCGCTTTGAACGGAACCAGCTCGACGCGGTCAAGATCCTCGATCGTCTGCGGGAGCGACGGGAGTCCGAGGTGCGAGTCCACACTCGTGTTGCCGTGGCCGGGGAAGTGCTTGCCGACGGCTGCTACGCCGCCGCCCTGGAGTCCCCTGATGTACGCCGCGCCAAGCCGGGCGACGAGGCGCGGATCGTCGCCGTACGAGCGCCTCCCGATGACCGGATTGGCCGGATTGTTGTTGACGTCCAGGACCGGTGCCAGGTTCATCGAGAACTCGAAGCTCTTGAGCACCTGCGCGTGGGCGAGGCCGCGCTGACACGCTTCGGCGTCCGTGGGGTTGCGCTGACCGAACTCCCAGTTGCTCCCCTCGTTCCTGACGTCCCGGATCCGCTGAACGTTGCCGCCCTCGTGATCGATCGTGATCAGCGGCTCGATCAGGTCGGCGTCGCGAGCGATCTGTTTGAGCTGCTGATTGATCGCCCTGGCCTCGGCGCCGGTCGACGCGTTCTGGACGAAGACGATGCCGCCGGCGCGCAGGTCTTTAAGAGCTGGACGAGCCGCCTCGGCGCTGTTCCCGATCCAGGCCAGCAGGAGCAACTGCCCGACCCGGTCTTCGTCGGTCTTCAGGCGGCTCAGCGCGGCCTCCACGGACTGGTCGAGCGGCGAGGCCGGCGGTACCGGCGAGCCGGCCGTGGACGGCGAAGGCCCGGCCCCGGCGGCGGGCGGTGGGGCCGCGCCGGGCGTAGCTTGCCCCGATGCGGGAGGGGGCTCGGGGCTGGACGGCGATGCCGGAGCGGCGGGGCCCTGTCCCGTGGCTGACGCCGAACTGGAGGGCTGGACAACGGGCGCGGCGGGGCTGAACAGTGGGCCGCTGCCCGCGCCCGGCGGCGGGTTCAGGCCGGGCGCTGGCGAGGCCTCGCCGCTCGTCGCAGGCATGGCGCCGTCCGCACCCGGGCCTTGCTTGCCGACCGTGAAGACCCCGGGCGTGGGCCGAGCGGGGGTCGGCGTCGCCTCTGGCAGCCGGGCGACGCCGCCGCCGTCGCTCTGCAGCGATCGGAAGACAACCATCGCGCCGACGGCCATCAGGCTGAGCGCGAGCGTGACGATGCCGAGCACCAGCCAGGGCGACGTTCCTGGTGAGCTCCGCGCCTGGTACCGATCGCCGAGCTCTG
>Ga0209382_10002564_pt1 | contig 26147 bp, 23 predicted proteins | sample SoiMetdeltSBSDD5_FD_187599 | JGI IMG/M metagenome (GOLD analysis project Ga0209382, IMG submission 187599) | Bulk soil microbial communities from a Populus tree surrounding site in Tennessee, USA - Soil MetaG P. deltoides SBSDD5 (SPAdes) (version 2) | ecosystem: Environmental > Terrestrial >... | reverse complement strand
AGCGACGCACAGAAGCGGTGGCTGGAGGTCATGGCATTGCGCGGCTGGACCGTGCCCGACTGGCCCAAGGAATATGGCGGCGGCGGACTAAGCCCGGCAGAAGCCAAGGCCCTTAAGGAGGAAATGAGCGCACTCGGCTGCCGACCGCCACTGACCAGCTTCGGCATCTCCATGCTCGGCCCCGCCCTGCTCAAATATGGCAATGAGGACCAGAAGAAGCGGTTCCTGACCGAGATAGCCGGGGGCGAGATCCGCTGGTGCCAGGGCTATTCCGAACCGGGCGCCGGATCGGACCTGGCTGGCCTCCAAACGAAAGCCGAAGACAATGGCGATCATTATCTGGTCAACGGCCAGAAGGTCTGGACGAGCTATGCCGACCAGGCCGACTGGATCTTCTGCCTGGTCCGCACATCGACCGAGTCCAAACATGGCGGGATCAGCTTCCTGCTGTTCGACATGGCAAGCCCGGGCGTCTCGACCAAGCCTATCCTGCTGACCAGCGGCAATTCGCCCTTCTGCGAAACTTTTTTCGATGATGTGAAAGTGCCCAAGGACCAGCTGGTCGGCGAGGTCAGCAAGGGCTGGGACGTCGCCAAATATCTGCTCGGTCATGAGCGGGAGATGATTAGCGGGATGGGTCTGGGATCAGGCATCGGCACGGGCGCGTCGGGCGTGATGCTGGGCCCGGTCGTTAAGCCTGACGACCCCCTGCTGCGCGCCGAAATCGCTGCGTTCGATGTCGACGCCCTCGCCTTCGCGGCGATGAGCGAGCGGTTCATCGATCAGTTGAAAGCCGGCGAGGCGCACCCTGCTCTGCCTAGCATAATGAAATATGCCGGGACGGAGCTCAACAAGCGCCGCAATGAACTGATCATGGCCGCTGGCGGCAGTGACGCGCTGGAATGGGACAGCGATCGGTCGCGCGGCGGCAAGTCCGCACGCGACTGGCTCCGCTCCAAGGCCAATTCGATCGAAGGCGGGACCAGCGAAATCCAGCTTGGCATCGTCGCCAAGCATATCTTGAGGTTGCCCGGAGCATGATGACCCTGACCGATGACCAGCGGCTTCTCCAGGACACCGTCCGACCGTTCATGGCGGGCGAAGGAGCAATCAAGAAACAGCTGCGCCATTGGCGCGACACCGGCTGCACCGACGGCTATGGCACAGCGCTTTGGAAACAGTTCGGCGAACTGGGCCTGACAGGCATCCTCATCCCGGAGAGCCAGGGCGGCGCCGGACTTGGCGCGGTCGAGGCGGGATTGGTGCTGGAGGAGATCGGCCGTAACCTCACGCCCTCGCCTTTCCTCACCTCGGCAGTTGCCGCAGTACGCGCGCTGGAAGGATCGGCGCAGGCGGAGCGCTGGTTTCCCGGCATCCTCGCCGGCGAGACGGTCGCGGCGCTGGCGATCGACGAAGGCAAGCATCACGGCCCGGCCGATGTAGCGCTGCAGGCGAAGCGGCAGGGCAATGGCTTCGTCCTTAATGGGGCCAAGCAATTCGTCGTCCACGGCAACAGCGCCGATGTGATCCTGGTCGCGGCCCGGACAGGCGGTTTACCGGGAGAGACCGGCGGCCTGACCCTGTTCGCGATCGAAAAGGGCTCCAAGGGCCTTGGGATCGACACCACCACCTTGGCCGATAGCAGCAAGGCCGCGCGTCTCATGCTCGACAATGTCACGGTCGATGCCGATGCCGTCGTCGGCGATGTCGACGGCGGATGGGCCCCATTGTCGCGGGCCCTGAACGCCGGCCGAGTCGGCGCCGCTGCCGAGCTGGTGGGGGTTGCCGCCGGCGCCAGTGAAATGACGTTCGAATATCTGAAACAGCGCAAACAGTTCGGGAAGCTCATCGGCGAATTCCAGGCGCTGCAGCATCGCGCCGCGCACCTCTACGGCGAGATCGAGATCGCTCGCGCTGCTGCGCTCAAGGCCGCGCAAATGCTCGATGCGGGCGACGACAAGGCAGAGCTGTTCGTCTCGGTCGCCAAAGCCAAGGCTGCGCGCGTGTCGGCGCTGGCGGTGCAGGAAGGCGTGCAGATGCACGGCGGCATCGGCATGACAGACGAGCATGACATCGGCCTATTCATGAAGCGCGAAGCGGTCCTGTCCGAGCTGTTCGGCAGCCCGCGCTTCCACGCCAATCGTGTTGCAGAGCTCAGCGGCTACTGACGTTCGAGCAGGAAGTTGATCCGGGCCGAGGCAATCGGCCGGCCGGGTTCGCCCTGCCAGGCAAAGGCCTCCACATTGGCCATGCGTTTGCCAAGCCGTTCGATCACCGCTTCGGCGAAAGTGTCTCGCGGCGTTCCGCCGCGCAGATAGTCGACCGTCACGGTAATTGGCTTCATCTTGATCGTGGCATCGTCCAATGCTCGCCGGAGTGCGGTAAAGGCCGCGAATTCGAGGAGCCCTGCAATCGCTCCGCCATGCAAAAATCCTGGACGCCCAACCACGTCGTCATGGAACGGCATGATCAACCGAAGCGCGCCTTCCCGCTCCTCGGTGCGGAGGTTCAAGAGCTTGGCATAAGGTGGGAGCACATTCACGACGACGCCGTAGCGTAGCGCCGCGGCGCGGTCACTGCTTGGTTTTATACCCGCAGACGATTCCCAGGACGAAGGATGCGAACAAGGCGAGTTGGACGTCGCCGCTGGGATCGGACCAGTGGAAATAGTCCTGGCCCCAGCCGAACAGCCATATGAACATCGTGGCAGCGATGCCGACAATCATTCCCTCACCCCTCACATCGCCGGATGGCGGACCCCGGCCTGCGAGATTAGGCCAAAAAGAGGTAAACAACCGGTAAAGCTTGCCCATTTGCAGACCTCAAGGCATAGGGCCGCCAACTTCAGCCGAGGAAGGCCAAACCCATGAAAGCGCGCGTGTTCGTCACCCTGAAACCCGGCGTCCTCGACCCGCAGGGCAAGGCGATCCACCATGCGCTGGAAGGCCTCGGCTTCGCCGGCGTGCAGGAAGTCCGTGCCGGCAAACTGATCGAGCTTGAACTGGCCGATGGCACCAGCGACGACGAAATCGCCGACATGTGCCGTAAGCTACTGGCCAACACGGTGATCGAGAATTTCAAGATCGAGAAGCTGGAGAACGCATGAAGAGCGCGGTCCTCGTCTTCCCCGGTTCCAACTGCGACCGCGATCTGGCCGTCGCAATCCGCGAGGTTACCGGCCGCGATCCTGCGATGGTCTGGCACCGCGACAGCGAACTTCCGGACGGTGTCGAGCTGATCGCCATCCCCGGCGGCTTCTCCTACGGCGACTATCTTCGCTCCGGCGCCATGGCGGCGCGCTCGCCGATCATGCGCGCGGTCGCCGAAGCCGCCGGCCGCGGCGTCCCGACCATCGGCATTTGCAACGGCTTCCAGGTGCTGACCGAGGCAGGGCTGCTTCCTGGTGCGCTGATGCGCAATGCCGGCCTCCACTTCGTCTGCCGCCCGGTCGGGCTGAAGGTCGAAAACAGCCAGTCGATTTTCACCAATCGCTATTCGGCGGGCGAAGAAATCAGCATCCCGGTTGCCCATCACGACGGCAATTACCAGGCAAACGCCGAGACACTTGATCGCCTGGAAGGTGAAGGCCGCGTTGCCTTTCGTTATGCTCGAGAGGTGAACGGCTCGGCACGCAACATTGCCGGCATTCTCAACCCCCAGGGCAACGTGCTCGGCATGATGCCGCACCCGGAGCGGGCACTGGAGCCCGCCCATGGCGGGACCGACGGCAGACGCTTGTTCGAAGGCTTGCTCGAAGCAGTCGCCTGACCGCATAACCCGCCACAATCGCGCGCCCGTAGCTCAGTTGGATAGAGCACGTGCCTTCTAAGCATGAGGTCGCAGGTTCGACTCCTGCCGGGCGCGCCAGTTCACTTATTCCTCAAAGCGACCCGTAGCCTCACGATCGCGTTCGTATCGTCTCTTGAGCGGAAAGGGCGGCAACCAGGATTCGCGACGGACGATCCAGCTCTCGTAGGTTGGAATCAATTGGTCAGGAGCATCCAGGGATCCTAGGTGCACTTCGATTTCGTCACCGGAGCGTGCAAACACCGAGGATCCGCAGCGGGGACAGAAAAACCGCCCGCCGTAGTCACGGGCTTCGCCCTCGATCGTCACCGCATCCTGAGGAAACATCGCCCCGGCGTAAAACAGGGCGCCATGATGCTTGCGGCAGTCGAGACAATGGCAAAGTCCGACCCGGTATGGACGCCCCGACGCCACAATTCGGACGTTGCCGCACATGCAGCCACCGGTGAATTGGTCCATGCTGCGTCTCCCATAAGATCGAGCGGCCGGCATGGTTACAACGAGCCGTACATGTATTGTAATTGCCCGCGCCGAATTGCACCGCAAGTTTTGGCCGGCAGCTACGTTTCATCGAAAATGCTGTGCGGCTCGGTTGTCATCGTCATGAAAACGGTTAAGGGGGCCTCGCCTCCAACTTGGATGCCCATTCAACTTGTCCGATCCTCGGGCGGTAGGCCGTTGTTCGAATTCCTTCGGTAAGCGGTCGTTAACCATATTTTCACCTGGGTTTCCGATGGGGCGCGTATCAGGTTGGAAAGCAAAAGAACGATAATGGAAAAAATTGCAGTCATCGGCTTGGGTTACGTTGGTCTCCCGCTGTCGGTTGCGCTCGCTAAGAATTTCGACACTGTCGGTTTCGACATCAGCACCGGCCGGGTCGAAGAGCTTCGGCAAGGTCACGACAGCACCCATGAGGTCACTGCCGAGGCGCTGCACGCCAGCTCGCTGTACCTTACCGCAGACGCCGGCGCGCTGGCCGGCCGCACGATCTTCATTGTTACCGTCCCAACCCCGATCGACGATGCCAACCGGCCGGACTTCAAGGCAATCCTGAGCGCCTGCGCTTTGGTTGGACCGGCACTATCGCCAGGGGCGGTCGTCGTCTTCGAAAGCACCGTCTATCCGGGGGTCACCGAGGAAATTTGCGGGCCGGCGCTGGAGAGGTCCTCGGGCCTCAAGTGCGGCGTCGATTTCACGCTTGGCTACAGCCCGGAGCGGATCAATCCTGGTGACAAGGAGCACCCTCTCGAAAAGATCATCAAGGTGGTCGCCGGGCAGGACAGCGAGACCCTTGCGCGGCTGGCCGCCGTCTATGGCGCCATCATTGAAGCGGGCATCCATCAGGCGCCGTCGATCAAGGTGGCTGAGGCCGCCAAGGTGATCGAGAACACCCAGCGCGACGTCAACATCGCGCTGATGAACGAAATTTCAAAGATCTGCGACCTAGTCGGGATTCGTTCGGCGGATGTGCTCGCAGCGGCCGGCACCAAATGGAATTTCCTGAAATTCCATCCCGGGCTGGTCGGCGGCCACTGTATCGGCGTCGATCCCTACTATCTGACGGCCAAGGCCGAGGAGCTCGGTTACCACCCCGAGGTCATTCTTTCGGGGCGACGCGTCAACGACAGCATGGGCGGCTATGTCGGTCAGCAGCTGATCAAACTGCTGGCCAACGGGGACGTGCCCTTGAAAAAGCTGCGCGTTGGGATTCTCGGCTTCACCTTCAAGGAAAATGTCCCGGATATCCGTAACTCGAAGGTGGTCGACATTTATCGCGAGCTGCAATCTTACGGTGTTGAGCCGCTTGTCCATGATCCACTCGCCCACGCAGCGGAAGTCTTTGATGAATATCAAGTAGAATTGTCGCCTATTGATGAATTCAACGGGCTAGATGCGGTAATTCTCGCAGTTCCGCATGCTGATTATGAAAATCTTAACCATTCTGGTTTCAATAATATGGTGAGACCGAACGGCATATTCGTAGACGTCAAGTCATGCGTCCCACCAAGTTCGTTGCGGTCAGATATTCGTTATTGGAGTCTCTAATAACGATAGATTAACATCGTAAAAATCGATGGACATTCAATCATTTCATCTTGCATGCGATGGTTAATTGCGCGTCTATAGCCCATACATGCCAAATATCGAATACTTTGTCTTCATTAGAGAGACTTAACGGAAAGAAAATCGCGAGACTAACGTGAAGAAGCTGAGCGTGACCCCGATCGGCACCTGCCGCATCAACAGCCCCTTGAAGCGGGCCCAGTCGCGCTTTCCAATCGAGATCAATCTCAAACGTAACTACGGCTTCACTCATACCAGCGACGAAGCGCTTCAGCAGCTTCGCTTCCTACAAGGCGACAAGCAGTTCCGTGAGGAGGTCAAGCCGATCGTTTTCCGGCCCGAGGCCGGTCGCACGATCGGCAACGAGACCTGGCAGCCGTCCGACCTCCATATCGTTGAAATCAGCTCCGCGAAAAAAGTGAGCTCGGGCCCGGACTCAGTCCAGATCAACTATCTCTATCGTTACTTCGCGGACTTCTTCTCGAACTCGGCGCGCACCGTCAAATTCTGGTCACTAGTCAAGCGAGGCGCCCGCGCCGAGCTGGCCGAGTTTCTGCGTGCTGAGCCTACTTATTGCATGATGAGCGCCGATGATCGCTTGTTGCTGACCAGCCTCAGGATGGAGCAGCAGGACTTCGCTGCAATCAAGGCGGACATGGCTGAGATCGTCGAACGGCTCGGTCGCGACACGCTGTTGTTCGTCACCCATGTCAACGCCCTGACGCCCGATGGATCGACGATTCCGACCCGCGAGCGCGTCATTCGCTGGGTGAAACTTGCTGCCGAGCAACTTGGGGTCCCCTGTTTCGACCCGAGCCAGGCAATGCTCGATTTTGGTCAGGAACGGGCAATGGAACAGGGCGGTCTCGACCTGACCCATTTCACTCCGGCCTTCTCCGATCGAATATATGCCGAGCTCCACCGCGAGCATGTCGGCCGGCTGATGGAGCTGAGGCCAGAAGTTTCCGGCGAACAGGACGTTTCCGTCCGCCAGCAAATGCTCGCCGACAATATCGACGCCCTAATGCGGTTCGACGACTTCCAGGCGGGCGCCCGGCGCCTGTTCGCTGCGCTCCGTAATGAGCCGAATGCCGCTCCACTGATTCAGCTGCGCGGACGAGTCCTTGCTGATCTCGGCGACTATGAAGGCGCGGTCCGCGACCTGGCCGACCTGGACCGCACATCCAGCCTGTCACCAGAGGCACGGGTCGCCCTGCTTGAAGCCCATACCGGAATCAAAAATTGGGACCCGGCGCTCGAGCTCGCTGAAGGGCTGCTCGGCGACGAATATGAGAGCCGGGCCATCTACCAATGCGCCGCAACCGCCAGCGAGCAACTGGGACGGACCGAGGTAGCACTCAATCACTGGAAGCAAGCCTTTCGGCACGATCGTTCGGACCTAAACGCTGCGCTCAAGGGCTTGTCCCTATTGTCGCAGATGAACCTGGCCGACCAATTGGGGGCGTGGCGCGAGGAAGTGCTCGAGCATGGCGGCCTCAGTGCCAATGGAGCGTTCGAAATTGGGCGCTGGGCACTCGACAACCGCGACGAAGAGCTAATGTCGAAGGTGTTCGGCGCAATTGTCGAAATCGACTTCAACCGGGCCGAGGACCTGTTCAACAGCATCGTCGCGGCCGGAATGTTTAAAGCCGCCGCGACCTGTCTTGTTGTCCTGGCAGGATCCGAGGATTCCCAGCATGCCCGCCAGCGCGAACAGCTGATCTCACGGGTCAGCAAGCTTGCCGCCGAACTCCTCAGCAAGGGTGAGGCAAGGTCTGCATATAAATTGGCCGATGCCGTCCTCAAGGTGAAGGTCGACCGCCTGTCCGAAAGGACCAAGCGGGCGGCCGAAAGCCATTTCCGCAAGACAATTCGCGAAGCTTATCGCGCCAACAACTATCAGGCGGCCATCGACACCTGGAGAGACGCCCGCGCCATCGTCAGCCAGGCCGCGGACACGGCGCTGGTCGTTGCGCTGTCGCTTCACAAGCTCGATCGAAGTGTCGAGGCCCTCGCATTGCTGCTGCGCGCAAGGGACATGGCGCCAACCGACGTCCCCGTCCTCCGTTGGGTCGGGCGGATCGCTTCGGCAATTGGCCGATATGAGATTGCGTTGCCAAGCTATGCCGCGCTCATGCGGTCGGTGGATCCGGCAGCTGCGGCATACGCCGCGGAGATTGAGAAGTTTTTCGCAACCGCCGACCGCCGCGCCCTCAAGCAGCTGCGTGAGGCGATCAACGCCGGCGAGTTCGAACTTGCCCTGGAGCTGGGCGACTTGCTGCGCGACGACATCGGTGACCGCCAGCGTCTTGAAAATGAGCTCCACCGCGTCAATCGCATGCTGCGAATTCAGCTGCGCGAGATCGAAAAGGGCGACACCGAGGAAGACGAACGCGAGCGGGTTCTCAGCTTGCTGCTGACCATGGATCCCGACGACGCGCCGGTCCTCCGCCGCGCTGCATTGGAGATGATGCGCCAGCTGCGTTTCCGCGACGCCGCCGAATTGTGGACGCGGCTCGACCGGATCGCGCCAGGCACTGAAAGCACCACCCGAAATCTGGAGCGCTGCCGCATCCTGGCAGCGCGGCAGGACAAATCGTCATCCGCAGGGAAGCTGGCGGTGGCCCGTTAGCGCGTAAACAGGGGATCAGCATCAATGTATAGCGGAACGAGCGGCTCTTGGGCTGCACAGGAAGGCGACAGCCCGCCGAACCAGAGAGCTGGCGGTGTTGACGCCGCCATAGAGCTCCTCGCCGCCATCGAATCCGATGACGAATTCGAACTGCAATGGCGGACGTTCAATCAAATCTATCCGCGAAGCGAGGCGCTGTGGATCGCCCGGGTCAATCGCTGCATCAAGAACAAGGCATTCGGCCTCGCTGTCGAGATGATCGATGCCCACGACTTCGGCGAGGACTTGTACGAGCTGGGCCTGCTGACCAAGGCCGAACTGCTTTACAATGCGCGCGAGCCGGGCCGCGCAGGCGAGATATTTGATCGTCTGATCGAATGCTTCCCTGAGCGGCGCGACATTCGCGTCAACTTTGCCAAGCGCCTGTTTGCCGACGGCCTTCTTGCCAAGGCCCATGGGCTGTTGGCACCGATCCGCGACCAACTCAGCGAAGGCTCGAAGGGCCGCACGCTATGGGACTCGGTCAAGGCGCTCCACGAACTCCTCAGCAAGCTCGAAGGAAGTGCCCTCGCAGCCGATGAAGACGTCCGGCTGCTGGCTATGAAGCATGCCATTTTGCACTTCCGCGACCGGGAAATTCGCGCGCCGTCCGGTGGCGGGCTGGGCCGGTTGAGCCTGATCACAGGCAGCCTCGGTCCGGGTGGGGCGGAACGACAACTAACCCGGCTGGCGATCAACCTGGAGCGTGCCCGCAAAGCCGGCGAGCTTGTCGGTGGAGTCGAACTGAGCCGGCCGGTCGAGATTGTCGTCCGCTCGCACGGCCCGGAAAAGCAGAACGACTTCTTCCTGCGTGACGTCGAGGATGCGGGAGTCGAGATTCACCAACTCAACCTGGTCAAGCCGGTTGCGCCGAAGGCACTGGGGATCACCGATTCGGAGCTCCTGACCCTGCTCGACTACCTGCCGCCCAGCGTCAATTATGGCGTCAAGCGCTTAGCTCCACACCTGATCGAGTCCGACAGCGACACTGCATCCGCCTGGCAGGACGGCGCCTGCCTGTTCGTAGGGCTCGCCGCATTGCTCGCCGGCGTTCCCCACATTCAAATGTGCATCCGAGGCCTTCCACCCAGCCTGCGCCGGCACATGTTCCGGCCGGAATATGAGCCGATGTACCGGGCAATGGCGGAAGTGCCTGGCGTCACGTTCCTCAGCAATAGCCGGGCAGCTGCCCGCGCCTATTCAGAATGGCTCGACATTCCGCTCGACCGCTTTGTGATCGTCTACAACGGCGTTCCGAAACTGCCCGCGGAGGCCGCGGCAGAGGATGAAGCGAAGTGGCAGGCGTTCGTTGACGCCACTCCCGATGCGACCCACACCATCGGCGGCGTATTCCGCTTCGACACCGACAAGCAGCCCAACGTCTGGATCCGCTTTGCCGCGCGCTACCTGAAGGAACATCCCAACACGCGCATGCTGCTGGTCGGCGGCGGCCGCCTGCTGGAAGGCGCGCAGGAACTGGCGCGGGAGCTGCGCATTGCCGACCGCATCCTGTTCACCGATCGGTCGAACAAGGTCCCCTATTGGATGTCCAAAATGGACGTCTTCCTGCTCCTGTCACGGTTCGAAGGGCTGCCAAACGTCCTGATCGAGGCCCAGTATATGGGCGTTAGGGTCGTGACCACCCCCGCCGGCGGCGCTCCAGAATGCCTGATCAAAGGCACAACCGGCCATGTGCTGGAGTGCTGCGAGAAGCCATGCCTTGACAATATTGTTCGCTGCGCCAAGGACTTAGCCGATAAATCCAGCGACATTGAGCTTTTCGCCGTGGACGGGCCAGGCCGGCACTTCCTCGACGAGAATTTCTCGGTTCCACGAATGCTTGCCAATTTCGTCCAGTGTGCTTCCGAGCCCCTGGTCAAGGGTGAACTGCAGGCTGCGGCACGCAGGGCCGCATAAGGATCAGACCATGATGACGTGTACTCACCGCCTACTTTGCATCGCTTCGGCAGCTGCCGCCCTGGCACTCACGGGTTGCGGCATGCCACGGCCGGTCGCCTCGCTTAGCGAGGTACAACAAGCGTCCACTGAAGGCCGGATCCAGCTGGTGCCGGTCACGGCGACCAATATTCCGGCGTCGGCGCCGACGACGGCTGCCTTCCCGGCCGAATTCCTCGCATTCCAGCCGGTCAACTATGACCTGCTCGGTGCGGGCGATGTGCTCAAGGTGCGGATCTGGGAAAGCGGCCAGCCGACCATCTTCGTCGCCAATGGCGGCGACCTCGGCGAGGTTGTGGTTGACGAGCGCGGCCGGCTTTACCTGCCCTATGTAGGATCATTGCAGGTTTCCGGCCGGACCATCGGCGACGTTCGCGCCGAAGTATCGCGCCGCCTGCAGACGATGGTACGCAACCCTCAGGTCGACATCCGTCCCGGCGAGCTTCGCAGCAAACTTGTCAGCATTCAGGGCAATGCGGCCAAGGCCGGCACCTATGCCATCGAGCGCGGCCGCACGCGGATCGGCGAGCTGCTGGGCGAGATCGCGCCCGACCTCAAGAACCCCGAAATGCTGGAAGTCACCATCCGCCGCGACGGCCGCACCGGCTCCGTCCGGCTGGCTGACATCCACCGTAACCCGGCGCTCGACATCGCGCTTAAGCCTGGCGACGCAATCGTGCTCAACGAGCTGGTCGAGCATGTCACGGTGCTTGGCGCGGCCGGCGTGCAGGGCCAGGTGCGGATCGCCGAACGCGACTATAGCGTCACCGATATCCTCGGCCAGGCGCGCGGCCTCAACGACGATGCGGCCGACCCGCGCGCGGTATTCCTGGTCCGCGCCGAGCCCGGAGCGGCCACTCCGACCGTTTATCAGTTCGAGATGCGCCGGCCGGAGACGGTTGCGCTCGCCGGCCGTTTTATCGTTCGGGACAAGGACGCAATCCTCATTTCCAACGCACCCTTCACCCAGGCCCGCAAGGCATTGTCTGCGATTTCGCAGACGCTTGGGACGGTTCGTTCGGCGGTGACGGTCGTTCCATGATGATCGGCAACGGCACAACAATCGGTCCTGCCCGCTCGGCAAGTCCGGGCGAGTGGCTGCGCCTGCAGCTTCAGATTGTTGCTGCGCTGGCCAGGCGGGATGTCCAGTCGCGCTTCGGCGAAACCTGGCTGGCCTATGCCGGCTCCTTTCTTGCCCCGGTTGCCTGGATCGCAGCGACCTGGCTTGCCTTCTACCTGCTGGGGCGGACCCCGCCGGTTTATACCGACATGGTCAGTTTCATCATTTCGGGTCTGATTCCTTACGCCCTGTTCCGTTACGTGGTGACTGCGATCGGCCGGACCAAGACGGCTGCGCGCGGCCTCATGCTGTTCCCGACGGTGGCTGAAGAGCAGAATTTGACCGCGGGAGCGCTGGTCGAGCTAGCCAACGGCATCATCCTGTTCCTGCTCGTCGCCGGCGCCAATCTCGTGATTTTCGGCAAGGGTGAACTTGCCGACCCGCTGGCTTTCGGCTGGGGCATGCTGCTGTGCTGGGGCCTAGGCGGCGCCTACGCCTATTTCCTCGCCATGCTGTCGCGCTTCCACGGGCGCGCCCCCAATATTGGCCAGCTGCTGCTCAGGCCGACATTCTTTCTCTCGGCGGTTTTCTTCACGGCAAACGAGCTGCCTGAGCACATTCTCGATTGGCTGAGCTGGAATCCGCTGCTCCATGCCGTCGAAGTCGCGCGTGACGGAATGCTGTTCAACTATCAGTCGCGGGTTGCCTCCGGCGGCTATGTCTTGCTGTGGATTGCCGCGCTCGCGACCGGTGGTGCCATCCTCGGCCTAATGAGGCGCAACTGACATGTGGGGTTTCGTCGATTGCACCCGCTATCATCATGCCGGAGGGCGCCCCCAAGTGGTGCTCTTCAATGCCTCGCTGGTTGTTGAAACCAGCGAGAGGGTCGCATTGCTGATCCGCCCCGGGCAGGGCAAGTCGACGATCATGCGGCTGCTGTCGGGCATCGACTTGCCCGACAGTGGTACGGTCCTTCGCGACGAGGGCGGCTGGCCGCTCGGATATGCTGGCGGCTTCCATGCCGGCATGTCGGGTGAGGCCAATATCCACAGCCTCGCGCTTTTGGCAGATGTCGACCCTATCGAACTGTCGGCCTTCTGCTTCGAATTCTCCGAGCTCGAGGAATTCTATCATCAGCCGCTGAGCCGCTATTCGTCGACCATGAAAGCGAGACTCGCGCTTTCTGCCAGCCTAGGACTGCCTGCACGGACCTATTTGGCCGACGACAAGCTAGCCGCGGGCGACGAGCATTTCCGCCGGAAATGCTTGAGCGCGCTGACGGAAAAGCTGACCAATTGCGGGCTGATCTTCATTGCCAGCAACCCTCGCGCTGCCAAGGACGTCTGCGACCGCTTCTATGTTGTGAGCGGCGGGGAATTCCTGCCCTGCGACGATTACGACCATGCCGCCACCCTCCTCGCAGCATCGGTGGAAGAGGATTCCGCCGACGCTGACGTGGACATTCCAACCTTTGATCTCGCCTGACGGCCCCCGACGGAAGTGAGCCAACGCCCATGAACGAAGAACGCATCCGCAATTGGCAGGAACGCCGCCTGGCTGCAGTCGCCGAAGCCGTCCCGGCACCGACCGCGTTCGAGCAACCCGGCCCAGGACCTTCCGGCCCTGAACCAGCCAAGCCCGCCGGAAGCGCTGCCGAGCGGCTGGAACAGGCCCGCGCGGCGATCCTCGAGCGCCGCCAGGGCCAATGGCGCAAGACGGTACGCCGCTTCGGCATGTTCGTCGCCGCGCCGGCTGCGGCCATGCTGCTCTATGCCGGGCTGGTCGCCACGCCGCTCTATGATGGCGAAGCCGTGTTCACGGTCCAGACCAGTGCCAGCTCGGCCGCGGCGCCCAATGCCGGCCTGTTCGGCGTCGCCACCAGCAACAGCACCATCGCCGATGCATTCAAGGCCCGCGCCTTCATCCTGTCGCAACCGATGATGGAGCATATGCAGAAGCAGCATGGCTTCCTCGATCACTTCGCCGGGCTCGATCCGCTGACCCGTTTCGATGGACCGCTGGGTCTCAATGACGATCCCTTCGAGTATTACCTCAAGCGGGTGAAGGTGTCGGTCGACGTGCAGGAAGGGATCCTGCGACTTCACGTCTATGCCCGCACGCGCCAGGATGCGGTGCGGTTCGGCAATGCCATTCTTGCGGCCGCTGAGCGCCATGTGAACGCCTCTTCGGACAAGATCGGCAACGACCAGATCGAGGCGCTAACTCGCGACGTGCAGCGGGCCGAGATGCAGGTCGCCAACACGCGCCAATCGCTGGCTTCGGTTCAGTCGCGCCGCGGCGAACTGAGCCCGGAGCAGGCCGCCAGCGCCATCTACCAGCTGGTCAGCAACCTCGAGCTGCAATTGTCGGAGGCGGAGCGCCAGCGTGACTCGCTGCGCGCGGAGGGACTGGTCGACAGTCCGCTACTCCCCGCGCTCGATCAGCGCGTCCGCGAGCTAAAGTCGCAAATCGGCGAGCAGCGCGGGCGGCTCGTCAATCCGGGCGGTGGCGCCCTCTCTTCTACGCTCAATGAGTATGAAGGCGCCGCGAGCAAGAAGGAAATTGCCCAGGCCCGCTGGCAGTCGGCGCTCAACATCCTGCAGCAGGCCTATCTGGATGTGCTGCAGCAGCGCCGCTACTTCGTCCTTGTGGTCGGCATGTCGGCCAATGCCGTCGCCAGGGTCCGCGATTATGGCGCCATCGCCTGGCCGCTGCTGCTCCTGTTAGGGCTTGGTTACGCCCTTTGGTTCGGCAGCCGCCGGCTCCAACGGCGTTTCACAGCATGATGGTTGCGGCCGTCGAATCTTGTACTCCCGACATGGGGGATCTGCTTCGGCACGGCCGTTGGGATGAGGCATGTGGGCTGTACGAACGCGGCCTCAGCCGGGACGACAAGCTGGATCCGGACAACCGCCTTTCCTACGGCATTGCGCTAATCCGCAATGGCCGGATCAATAGCGGCCTCAACCTGCTGACGCCCGAACTTGCCGCCCTGCCGTCCGCTCGTGCCAGCCTGCGCCGCCATGCCATCGCCTGGCTGGTCCAGGAAAAGCGGGTCGACGCGGCGCTGACAATCCTCAACCTGCTGCTCGCGGCCGATCCGAACTCGGTTGAGGAATTGCGCCTGCGTGCCAGTTTGCTCGGGCGCAGCCGACGATATGAGGAAGCCATTGCCGACGCGCGGCGACTGGCTATTCTCCAACCTGCCGACCTGTCCGCACATCTGAGTTGTCTTCAGCTGCTGCTGCAGCATGGGCAGGTCGGCATCGCCGCGGTTCACGCCCGTTCGCTTGGCGGCAGGGCGTCCGAACATTCTCGACTAGCCGCAATTGCCCTGCTTGCGTTGATCCGCGCCGGCCAACACAAGGATGCGGTGGACCTCGCCGATTCCGCGCAACAGCGCTGGCCCGCCGACGCCGAAGTCATGCAGGCAGTGGTTCGCACCCATTTTGAAGCGGGTGACCTGGGTGCTGCCATCGCGGCCGGCCAGCAGTGCCTTGCTGCCGGCTCAGACGGCGCCAAGCTCCGCCACTTTCTCGGCCAAGCCTGCTTGAACGCAGGCCAGATGGACGAAGCTATCGAGCACCTATCGGCGGCGGCAGACCTGGAGCCGGTCGATCCAGCCAGCCTGACCATGCTGGGCGAGGCGCTCATCCGGACCGGACGCTGTGAGCAGGCACTTCCGCACCTGGCGGCTGCCTGCAAGCGCCAACCCAAGGTGCCGCACACTCGTGCCCTTCATGCCCGCGCGCTCAAGCAGTTGGGCCGCCACGCCGAGGCGGCGCGAGAGTTCCGGCAACTGCTGGCCACCCAGCCTGACTCGCATCGCTGGCACCGCTATTCCGCCGCCGCGCTTAGCCAGGCGGGCCATCACGCCGAAGCCGCTGAGCTGTTCGACTCGTTTGTTGTCAGGCGTCGTCAGTCCCTACCCACCGACTTTGACTCCGGCCTCAGGCAGCTTTGGGACCGGATTGACACCGTCAGGCTCCCCGGCGCCCGCCTCGATTGGGCCTGGGAGCTGCGTCAAGAACGCGACATTAGTCGCGCTGATTGGGAGCGGCGCGCCCGTTGGGGCTACCTTGCCGATCATTTCATGCTCGACTGGCTCGAGTGCCGGGATGATCTGGCCCATCAGGCGATGGCGCACCTGGACGACCTCAGCGCCGTCGAGCGTACAGTTTCAGAGCTCGATCGAAGCCGCGGCGTTCTCCTGGCTTCGGCGCACATCGGGCCGATGTACGGCGTCCCGCTGGCCCTTGAGCTGCTCGGCATGCCCGCCCAGTGGCTGGCCTCAACACCCAGCGTTGCCCGGACCGCCTACGCCCGCTCGCTGATCTCGACCAGCGATCAGACCGGAACCGAAGTGGCGCGCCGGGTGATGGGATCGCTCAATGCCGGCAATCTGGTGGCGATTGCGATTGACGGGGCACTCAACCTCGACGCTCCGCGCACCACCTTTGCAGGGCAGGAGATCACCTATTCGAACTTTGCCGCCCGCATGGCGCACCGGCTGTCGGTCCCGTCGCTGTTTGTCGCGCCCCGATGGGAAGGTGATCGAATCGGCTACGTCGTCGAGCGGCTGCCGGATGCCGCACCAGGCGAGGAGCCAAATGCCTTTGCCGAGCGCTGGCGCGACGCCTACCTGGCGGGCTTGCGCCGCTACCTGGGCGGCGCTCCGGAAAATCTCCGCCTTAGCGGCGGGCTATGGCGCCACATCCGCAAGCCGGTCAGCAGCCATGGAGTCTGATGAGCGCCGCCTGCGCATCCTGGTCGTCACGAGATCCTATCCGGCGCCTGGCGACCTCTACAAATATCCGTTCGTCCACCGGCGCGTGCTCGCCTATCTCGCGGCTGGCCATGAAGTCTCGGTGTTTCGTCCGTCTGAACGGCCCGGCGGGCATCGATTCGACGGCGTGGTTTGCCTGGCAGGCGATCGCAATGCCTTGTCGTCGCACGCCCAGGCCTGGCGGCCGGACGTGGTTGCCGTCCACGGCTGCAGCGAGGCGATCTGGCAGGTGATCGAGCCACTGGCCGGACGCCACCCGATCCGCGCCTGGCTGCATGGGTCGGAAATCCCGGCGATCGCTCGCTTCAAGGCGGAGCATGACGGTAGCGAGGAGGAGCGCACCGCTGCGCTGGTGCAGCTCGACCGGCGCTGCACATTCTGGCGGCAATTCCTGGCCAATCCTCCCGCCAAATTCGGCCTGGTGTTCGTGTCGGAAAATGCCGCCGGCCAGGCCCAGGCGGATATGGGCGAGCTGCTCACCGATTGGACCGTCATCCACAATCCGATCGATACCGAGCTGTTCAAATATCGGCCCAAGGCTGCGAACGATCGCTTCAACATTTTGATGATCCGACCGTTCGACAGTTACGGCTATGGCAATGACCTGGCAGCCTCGGCCGTATCAAGCCTGTCGGGCAGGCCTGGCTTCGATCGCCTGAGCTTCACCATCATCGGCGACGGGCCGATGTTCGACGAGACGCTCCAGCCCATCCGTCACTTGCCCAATATCCAAATTGAGCGGCGTTTCCTCACCCAGCCCGAGATCGCCCGCCGGCATGGCGAGCACGGGATATTCCTGGTGCCGACGCGGATCGACACCCAGGGCGTTTCGCGTGACGAGGCAATGGCATCGGGCCTGGTGCCGGTAACCAATACCGCGGGCGCGGTGCACGAATTCGTTGATCGCGACTGCGCCGCCCTCGCGCCGGCCAACGACGCCGAAGCCTTGGCCGATGGATTATGGGAAATGGTTGAGGACGCCGCCCTGTTCGCTCGTCGTTCGGCGGCCGCAGCCGATCGTGTACGCAGGCAAAGCTGCAGCAAGCTGGTCATCCCACAGGAACTGGGATTGCTGGAGGCTGCCGCCGATGGCTGAGCCCTTCTTGCCTACCGGCGTCGAACGGCCCGATTTTTACATCGCCGCCATGGGCAGGTCCGGCAGCACGATGATCGCCAATTGGCTGACCTCGTCGCCGAGCCAGCTGGTGTTTGTTGAGCCCGCTTTCCTCAGTCTTCCCAACACGCGGCTCCTTAGAATCCAGCTCGAAAGTCTCGGCCTCGGGCCGAGCGACGAGGAATGGGATCGGGCGGACCCGTCCGCCGCGTCCCGCTTTGCCCGGCTGATGTCGCCGCGGCTCGCCAGCCGCAGGTGGGCGGTCAAGGAAGTGCTTTGTGCCGAGCATGGTGCATCGCTCGATTTGCTCCGCCCCAAGCGCGTGCTGATCACGGTGCGCAACATTAACGATGTCGCGTTGAGTTTCTTCGAGAAGCATCGGCTTCAGGGCAATTTGGCCCGGTTCAGTGATGAGTGGGTGGTTGACTACTGCATCCGCGAGTCAGCCGGGCTCATCGCCTTTCGTGACGAGCTGGTGCGGCGCTCGACCCCGTTTGAAGTCGTCCGCTATGAGGATTTCACGCAGTCAAAAGAGACTCGCAGTCGCGTCGCCGCCTTCCTCGGTTGGCCGGGCGGCGGTCCAACCGATGCGCATCTCAACCGGTTTGATCGGACGTTCGAAGCGGAGCGGCACGGCACCACCATATCATCCATGAATCGACAGCCGTCGGAGAGGCAAATGGATGAAAGAATCAATTGCCTTGCCGAGGCAATTAACCATCAATGCTCCGAGTATCAGCGCATGTTCGGTTACAAATTGAATAATTATCAAGATGTAAATAACGCCAAGAAACTCGTTTTAATTCAGTAATATAGCAGAACATTCGCATCCCCTTCTCGCTCATTAAGCATCATCGGCTGTGATTTTTCTGCAACAGCTGCAAATTTGCCTTCAGGCAGCTGCAGAATTTCGAGACTTTTTGCCGAGAAGCGTGTTTTGGTCAGTCAACACGTACCAATGGGAGTTTCCATGACAATGCATTCTAGGTTGTTAGTCGCCGCCGCTGTACTGGCGGTCGCGACGCCTGCCGCCGCGCGGGACGGCTCATTCTACGCCGGCATCGAAGCCGGCGGCATGATCGTCGAAGACGGTGATCTTGACTATCAGGGCGCGATCGGGTCGCAAGACGGGCCGGTGGAAGTCGGTCACAAGGTCGGGCTCGATGCCGATTTCGTCGGCGGCTATGATTTCGGCGGATTCCGCGCCGAACTGGAGCTTGGCTACAAGCGCGCCAAGATCGACGATACGACCGTGGCCCCAAATTTCGGACCAACCCTAGGCGATGGCGGCCGCGCCCGCTCCCTTTCGTTGATGGCCAATGCGCTGCTAGATTTCGGCGACGACGACGGCTGGAGCGGTTATGTCGGCGGTGGTGTGGGCGTCGCCCGTACCGCTTATGATGTCGACGCCGTCGCGGTCGACGCGGCAGACACCCACCTCGCGTGGCAGGTGATCGCCGGCGTGCGCAAGGCCATTAGCTCCAATGTCGACCTCGGCCTCAAGTATCGCTTCTACAACACGACGAAGTTCGACATTGAGGAAGGGAACAACGTCGAGTTGCAGGGCCGTTGGCGGTCGCACTCGCTGCTCGCTAGCCTGATCTACAATTTCGGCCACGAGGCAGCACCGCCGCCCCCGCCGCCGCCGCCCCCGCCGCCGCCTCCGCCGCCACCTCCGGCGACGCAGACCTGCCCGGACGGCTCGGTGATTTTGGCGACGGACAGTTGTCCGCCGCCGCCTCCCCCGCCGCCGCCCCCGCCGCCTCCGCCGGAGCCGGAACGCGGCTGAGCAGCGGCGCTAGCCAACGCGATATCCCCGAAGGGGCAGGTCTCGGCCTGCCCCTTCACATTTGTGTTGCAGGGCGTTGACACCCCGCTGCTCGTCAAACAGATGGCTTTCATCGCAACCACCTAGGATTCTGGGGAATTTCTATTCTTACGCCCGATCTTTCCGCACGTCTGGCCGAGCGCCAATCGACATGGCTCGTTACGGGTGCGGCCGGCTTCATTGGATCAAACCTTGTCGAGGCCTTGCTTCAGGGCGGACAGAATGTTGTGGCGCTCGACAATTTCGCGACCGGGCACCAGCGCAACCTGGACGAAGTCGAGAGCAAGCTCCCCGAGGCATTCGGGAGCAGGTTTCGCCTTATTGAAGGCGACATTCGCGATCGCGATACCTGCATGGCTGCAGTCGACGGCGTTGACCATGTCCTTCACCAGGCCGCGCTCGGATCCGTGCCTCGGTCCATTGCCGACCCGGTAACCTCGCACGATGTCAACATTACCGGCTTTCTCAACATGCTCGACGCCGCGCGCCGGGCAGGCGTCACGCGCTTTGTCTATGCCGCCTCCAGCTCCACCTATGGTGACAGCCAGGACCTGCCGAAACGGGAGGATAGAATCGGCAATCCGCTGTCGCCCTATGCCGCAACCAAATTGGCCAATGAGATCTACGCCGCGGTCTACGCGCGAACTTATGGGTTCAAGGCCACCGGCCTTCGCTACTTCAACGTGTTTGGGCCGCGGCAGGATCCGGACGGCGCATATGCCGCGGTCATCCCGAAGTGGACTGCGGCGATGATCGGCGGTCAGACGGTGACGATCAACGGCGACGGCCAGACCAGCCGTGATTTTTGCTATGTGGCAAATGCCGTGCAGGCCAACCTTCGCGCCGCGCTGGCGCGGGACGAGGTACAGGGCGAGGTGTTCAACGTCGCCGTCGGTGAACGCACGAGCCTGCTCGAGCTCTTCTCGAAACTCGGCGATGCGTTGGAACGGCACCAGGTTCACTATGGGCAGGCGCCGGTGATGAGCGACTTCCGCGTAGGTGACGTCCGCCACTCGCTGGCCGACATTGGCAAGGCGCGCGAGCTGCTAGGCTATGAGCCGACGCACCGCATTGGCCAAGGTATTGAGGAAGCCATGCCCTGGTACCTCAATTTCTTCCGAAAGGCGGACACGCCGGTCTAGTTGACCAACTTTCCCGGGTTCATGATCCCCTTGGGATCGAGTGCAGCCTTGATCGCGCGGAGCTGGCGCACCCGATCGGGAAACAGCCGTTCCAGCTCCTCCCGTTTCATCTGGCCGATGCCATGCTCGGCCGAGATGGAGCCGCCGGCCGCGGTGACTAGGTCGTCGACCAGCCGCGTCACTGCCGAGCCTTCTCGGGTTAGCCAGTCCGACCCGCCGCGCGATCCGGCGCGCACATGGAAGTGGATGTTGCCATCGCCGAGGTGCCCGAACCCGGAAGCGTGCGAGCCTGGAAAGGCTTTCTCTACCTCTGCTGCAGCCTCCGCCATAAACCGCGGCATGGCCTCGACCGGTACCGAGATATCGTGCTGCGTCGCCGGCCCAAAGGTCACGCGCTCCGCCTCCGAAAGACTGTCGCGGATCCGCCAGAAGGCCTCGGCCTGCGCTTCGCTGGCCGAGACAGTGGCGTCGCCAACCATCCCACGCTCGACCAACGGCGCAAGCAGCAGGCTGAGCAGGCCGGAGGGCTGCTCGCCGTCGGCGCTGTCGGTGGTGGCCTCGACCAGCGCGTGCCAGGGATGATCGCTGGCAAGCGGAGCGCGCGTGCCGGGAACATGGCCGAGTACCGCGTTCAGCGATTCCCGCGGCAATATTTCGAACCCCTCAATGCGGTCTGTCGTGGCCTGAAGCGCCCTGAGCACGTCCAGCGCTGCCTGCGGGCTTTCCAGCCCAAGCCAGGCCACGGCGCGCGAATGGATCGCCGGATGGAGCTTGAGCCGCGCGGCGGTGACGATCCCCAGCGTTCCCTCTGCGCCGATCAGCAGCTGGTCGAGGCTGTAACCGCGATTGTCCTTTTTGAGGCCGGACAGACCATCGTGGACAGTCCCGTCCGGCAACACCGCTTCCAGACCGTCAACCAGCCCGCGCATCGTGCCGAATCGCAGCACCTGCGTGCCGCCGGCATTGGTCGAAATGAGACCGCCGACCGTCGCACTCCCCTTGGCGCCGAGAGTGAGCGGAAAGCGCATCGTTTCCGCCGCCACCGCTTCATGGAGCGATTGCAGGATCACTCCGGCTTCCACAACCGCCCTCATTGCGCCCCGGTCGATCGACCGGATCCGGTTCATTCGCCGCATAGACAGGATCAGCGCCGACCCGTCCTCGGGCGGGGTCGCCCCGCCAACCATCGACGTGTTGCCCCCCTGCGGCACGAGCGCCACGCCCCTCTCGGCCGCGAGGGCGACCACCACGGCTGCCTCTGCCGTTGTTGCCGGCTGCAGGATCGCGGCCGCCTGGCCATGCCATCGCCCTCGCCAATCGGTCAGCCAAGGCTCTAGGTCGGCCGCATCGGTCACCACCGCCCGGTCACCAAAGCGGGCTCGCACGTCTTCGATCAGCGACGTCAGAGCCAAATTCATCGCGCGGGCTTCCACTTGTCGCAGCGCTCTGCGGCGTCGTCGCGGTGAACCAATTTGCCGCCCTGGATCACACCGTCGATGCATTGCAGCACGGTGACGTCGTCAAGCGGACTGCGGCTCACGGCCACCAGGTCGCCGATGTGTCCAGGCTTCACCGATCCAAGTTCGGTGCGGCCCAGGGCCTTGGCCGCCTCGCTGGTCGCGGAAGCAAGCGCCTGCATCGGCGTCATGCCGTGGCGAACCATATAGCCGAACTGCCGCGCATTAAGGCCGTGCGGATAGACCCCCGCGTCGGTGCCAAAAGTCAGCGGCACGCCGAGCTTCACGGCCTTGGCGAAGCCGGCGCGCTGCACGTCGGTCGTATCCCGGTTCTTGCGCAAATATTCCTCCGGCCAATGGTCGCGGTTCCCGACCTCGTCGATCCAGTCACCGTCATAGATGTCCATGTCGAGCCACACGCCCCGGTCCTTGGCCAGCCGAAGCCCTTCGTCGTCAATCAGCGATGCATGTTCGATGGTCCGGGCGCCCGCTTCGATCGCCGCCTTGATTCCTTCAGCGCCATGGGCGTGGGCAATGCAATATTTGCCGAGAGCCTTTGCCTCGTCGCAGGCTGCCTTCATCATTTCCGGCGTGAGTTCGAGCGCTCCCGGCTCGCTGCCGATAGCCAGCACGGCGCCGGTCGCGATCAGCTTGATGAAGTCTGCTCCGCCGCCGATGATCGCCTTCACCCTCGCTCGCGCTTCGTCTGGCGACCGCGCCTCGCCAATGCGGAACTCAGGGCCGATCACCGTTCCCGGCTTGGCGCCCGTCACTGCACCGCCGCCACCTGGAATGGTGAGATAGCCGCCGGCAACGATCATCCGCGGCCCTTCGACCTCGCCATCAGCGATTGCGTCGCGCAGCGCAACATCGGTCAGGCCGCGGTAGACGCCGACATCGCGGACGGTCGTGAAGCCGGAGTGCAAGGTGATGCGCGCCATTTCGGCGCCCTTGAGGATGGTTGCAGCCTCGCTGTGCTTGAGCGGTTCAGCCGGGTCGTCGGTCTGGCCATGGCCGTCCGCGACATGGGTGTGCAGGTCGATCAGGCCCGGCAGCACCCACATGCCCGACCAATCGATCAGCCGGCCATCGGCGCGAGCGCCCTTCCATGGTTCGTCGCTGACGATTTTCCCGTCGGTGATGACGAGTGAGCGATCATGTGTCACCGATCCAGTGCCGGGGTCAACCAGGTGGCCGGCATGCAGTTGGATGGTTTCCGCCAGCAATGGCGGAGAGGCGGCGGCTGCCAGAAGCAGCGCAAGGGCGGCACGGATCATCGGCTAAGGCTTTGCAAAGCAGCGGGCTTGAGGCAAGTTCTGCGGTATGGCTCGGCCTTTCATCACTATCGTCCTTGCGCGCGCCATCAACGGTGTCATCGGCAAGGACAACAAGCTACCCTGGCACATTCCGGGCGACTTGAAGCGCTTTAAGCAGCTCACCATGGGCTCAGCGATGATCATGGGCCGCAAGACGTTCGACAGCCTGCCCGGGATACTTCCTGGGCGCCGCCACATTGTGATGACCCATGACCCCAATTGGGCGGTCGAGGGCGTGGACGTGGTGCACGACGTCGACAGCGCCATCGCGGCGGCCGCTGACACGCCGATCTCGGTGATCGGAGGCGCGGCGATCTTCGAGCTGTTCGAACCGATCGCCGACAAGATCGAGCTGACGGAGGTAATCGCCGAGGTCGACGGCGATGTTTCGATGCCCGACCTGCGGTCGTCCGAGCGTTGGCACGAGGTTGCCTATGAAGATCATATGCCGACCGCCGAGACGCCCGCCTGGCGGACCGTGACGCTGGTCAGGGCTTGAGCGTATCCGGTTTGGGCGCCGCGGCAGCATAAGTCCGGTAACGCTTCAACTGATCGGCCAGCACCTGGTCGACCAAAGGCGCCATCGCCGCGGCCCCGCCATTGGCGAATCCCGCTGCGCGATAGTTCATGGTCACCCGAGATCCGCCGGCAATCCGTTCAACCTTGACGTCCATCACACCGGTCGTGGCCTCATACAGCAAGGGACCAAGGCTACCGGTCAAAACAATGTGCTCTCCCGGCTGAATGACGGTGACCCGCATATGCTCGATGCCGCCGCCATTTTCGAGCGGCTCGCAAAAGCAGCCACCAGGACGAAGCTGGAGCGACATGCGCTTGCCGTCGCCGGAATAGGTGTGCTCGTTATTCCACCATTGGCCGATTTGTCCGAAGGAGGCGAAGGCTTCCGCCTGGGGCACCACCAGGTTGACGCTGTTCTGGACTTCAAAGCCATGGTCGCTGGCGCTCAGCACGGCAGCGGACGCCGGTGTCGTCATTATCGAAAGCACAATCAACGGAATCGCGCGCATGCCGAGTCTCCTGGTTGATTGAACGTTCAACTAACGAACATCTACCTAGCTGTCGAGGATGTTGTCGATCGCCGCCGCTACCTCTTCGACGCTGCCCATGCCATCGACGCGGCGAACCAGGCCCTTCGCCTCATAATAGGGCAGGATCGGCGCTGTCTTGGCGCGATATTCCGCCAAGCGAGTGCGCACCGTCTGCTCATTGTCGTCGGGTCGCCGCTTGAACTCGTGATGCCCGCAGACGTCGCAAGTTCCCTCGACCTTGGGCCGGTGGAATCTGTCGTGATAGCCGGCGCCGCAATTGGCGCAGGTGAAGCGGCCCGTGATCCGGTCGACGAGCGCTTCCTCATCGACGACCAATTCGATCACATGGTCGAGCTTGCGGTCGCGTTCGCCGAGCAGGATTTCGAGCGCTTCGGCCTGATGCTTGGTGCGCGGGAAGCCGTCGAAGATCGCGCCGCAGCCGGCACAACTGTCGAGCCGCTCGCCGATCAGCGCCGAGACAATCGCGTCGCTAACCAGTTCCCCAGCCTCCATCACTGCCTTGGCCTTAAGGCCGGTCGGCGTGCCCTTGGCGACTGCCTCGCGCAGCATGTCACCGGTGGACAGCTGGATCATGCCGCGCGTCGCGACCAGCCGCTGTGCCTGGGTCCCCTTCCCCGCCCCCGGCGGGCCCAGCAGGATGATATCCACGCTTGAATCTCCCCTGTGGCGAAGCCGCGCGCCTCAGCGGCGGCGGCCGCCCTTCAACTTCGCCTTCTTGATCAAATCGCCATATTGGTGCGCGATCAAGTGGCTCTGAATCTGGCTGACCGTGTCCATGGTCACGTTGACGACGATCAGCAGGCTGGTTCCGCCCAGATAGAATGGGATACCCGCCTGGCTGAGCGCGATCTCCGGAATGAGGCAGATCGTGACCAGATAGGCCGCGCCGATCACGGTGATGCGGTTTAGGAGATAGTCGAAATATTGCTCGGTCGCCTTGCCGGGACGGATGCCGGGAATGAAGCCGCCGTGCCGCTTCAGATTTTCGGCCGTTTCCTCGGAATTGAACTGCACCGCCGTATAGAAGAAGCAGAAGAAGGCGATGCCGAACGCATAGAGGAACAGATAGGCCGGAGCGCCGTGCTGCAAATAGGTGCTGATGGTGATCAGCAACTCGTTTCGGGCGCTGTCAGTACTGGCGGCGGCGCCGCCCGCGAACTGGAGGACGGTGAGCGGCATCAGCAGCAGCGATGAGGCAAAGATCGGCGGGATGACGCCGGCCGTGTTCAGCTTCAGCGGCAGGTGGCTGCGCTCCTGCTGCATCACGCCGCGCGCCGTCTGGCGCTTCGGATACTGGATCAGCACGCGCCGCTGCGCCCGTTCCATGAAGCAGATGAACATCACGATTCCGATAACCGCGACAACGATGCCTAGCACCACTACCGGGTCCATGGTGCCGGTGCGGCCGCCTTCGAACAGCTGCGCCAGCGTACGCGGCATCGATGCGACGATGCCGGCCATGATGATCAAGGACACGCCGTTGCCGATGCCGCGGCTGGTGATCTGCTCGCCGACCCACATCAGGAACAGCGTGCCGCCGACCAGGCTGATGGTGGCTGCGACGCGGAACAACAGCCCAGGCTCCACGACCGCGGCAATGCCTTGCGTCGCCCCCAACCCTTCTAGGCCAGCGGCGATGAAATAGCCCTGCACGGTGGTCAGCAGGACGGTCAGGTAGCGCGTATATTGGTTGAGCTTCTTGCGCCCGACTTCGCCTTCCTTCTTCAGCTGTTTCCACGGCTCATAGAGCGAAGCACCGAGCTGAACGACGATCGAGGCGGTGATGTAGGGCATGACGCCAAGCGCGATGATCGACATGCGCGACAGGCTGCCGCCCGAGAAGGTGTTGAAGAAATCGAGCACGCCGCCCTGCTGG
>Ga0209382_10002563_pt1 | contig 26154 bp, 23 predicted proteins | sample SoiMetdeltSBSDD5_FD_187599 | JGI IMG/M metagenome (GOLD analysis project Ga0209382, IMG submission 187599) | Bulk soil microbial communities from a Populus tree surrounding site in Tennessee, USA - Soil MetaG P. deltoides SBSDD5 (SPAdes) (version 2) | ecosystem: Environmental > Terrestrial >... | reverse complement strand
GCGCGCGCGGCCCGGAGCGCCAGGTCCTCGAGGCTCGCGTCCGTGTAGGTGCGCTGCTCGATACCGGTCTTGGTCTTGATGTGTTCCGCGGTCATCGGCGACCAGCAGTAGGCCGCGTTGGGGACGAGGTCCTCGTTCGTGAAGACGTGCTCACCACGGCACGCGGCGAGCGCCTCCAGGCGCGGCATCACACGAAACCGGCGGTGGACCTCGACCGGCCGCACCGGCGTGGCCGGCGGATACGGCGTCGCCGGCACCGGCCGCTGTCGAATCGCCCCGGGTGCAGCTTTGACTCGACGAACGAATTGGCTCACCTCGACGCTTCGCGGATAGAGCAGCAGCACGACGTCGTCGGGACCGAGGGCGCCGACGGCCGTGAGCCGCGTGTCCTCACGGTTCCACGGGAACTCGTTGTGCAGCACCATCGCGTGCCGCATCAACGCCTCGAGCTCGGGCACGTCGTGCCGGTAGCCCACGACGTCGTCGTAGCGATAGACGGGAAAATCCGGATCGAAGCCGAGGACCTCGTACACGAGCGCGTCGGGATCACCGATCGCATCGGCCACCGTCGGCACGATCGGCCCGGCGAGCTCCACTCCCTTCCGGTTCCGGAAGACGTCGAGCAGCAAGCCGAAGATCCGCTGCTCCGTGTCGGCGTCCCACGTGGACGAGAGCGCCTGAAAGCCAGCCGCCACGATCGCCGCGCTGGGGCCCGGATCGAACGGCTTGCCTACCGGGAGGAAGACATCCGCTCGCTGGCGCGGCACGTCGCGCCAGCGCGTCGGCCGCTTGTCGTACATGGTGATCGCGTAGCGATTGGCCCAGAAGAGGTTCATGGCCACGTCGCGGAGAAGCTCGTAGCGGCTTTGATAGGCGCCCGTGTCCAGCCGGCTGACGATGTCGGCCTCCCGGCGCGCCTTCTCCTCGAACTCACGTTTGATCACGCCGTCGAACTGCTCCAGAGTCTCGAAGACCGATAAGTCGCGCTCTGGGAAAAAGTTGAACGGCAGCACGATGCGGCCGTGTCGATTGATGACGAAGCGCTTCATCGGATTCTCCCCCTCGAGTGGATGGTGATTGGGGTTCGATCCAAAGTGCTCAGGCTACGAGGTGGGGTCATGCGCCACCACCCCCGAATTGGGGGATTTCGCCGTCGACTCGACCCGCGTCTACCGATTGTGTCCTCGACGCTCTCGACACCATTCGGTCGTAGCCGCGAGACGAACGCGAGCGCGCGAAAGCTCCTCGCGGGCGTTCCAATTTTTCAGAATCTTTTGGCGTAGTTCCGCGCCGCGGCGCGGACCCTTTTCTGCTTTGTCCCGAGCACGTAGCCCCGGCACACTAGGAAAGAGCGACGGAACTTCCTGTCGTCGGGCCACCCCTGGAGGGATCGAGAGTCGGTGAGCGTCCTGTGAAGCTCCGCGAAGCCGCAAGCACGATCTTCGCGCTGACCGCCATCCTGCCGCTGCTGGTCTTCGTGTATTTCATGTGGCGGTTCGGCCTGCTCGAGTCGACCGAAGCGCAGATCGGCATCTTCTTCGCACTCGCGATCGCGCTGCTCGGCTACGCCCTCTTCCGGCGTCTCACCCAGCGCGTCGCGGATCTCGGTCGTGCCCTCGGTCAGGCGGTCGCCGTGCCGGCGACGACGCTCGCCGAAAGGAAGGCCGCGCCGCCAGCCAAGGGCTCGGCAACCGCCGCGGTGCCGGGGCTCGGTCAGGTCAACGAGATCGGCGAGATCGCGCAGGCGTTCGGGCGCATGCTCGTCGAGCTGCGCGCCTCGACCGAGCGGCTCGAGGACCTGGTCTTCAAGCTCGGCGCGCTCAACGACATGGTCGAGATGGCCGCGCGCATCCCGCGGATCGAGGATCTCCTCTCCCACGTCCTCGAGCGCACGATGCGCGCGGTGAGCGCGGGCATCGGCTCGATCATGCTGCTCGACCGCGAGCGGCAGACCCTGCGCGTCGCGGTCGGACGCGGGCTGCCCGAAGCCGGCCGCGGGCCCGTCGAAGTGAAGGTTGGCGAGGGCGTCGCCGGCAAAGTCGTCGAGATGGGCGAGGCGGTGGTCGTCGAGGACATCGAGAAGGATCCCCGCTTCGGCCAAGCCAACGACCCGCGCTACGGCGGCGGCTCGTTCATCTGCATGCCGCTGCGCGTGGCCGAGCGGATCGTCGGCGTCGTGAACCTCTCGAAGAAGGAAGTCGCGCCGGGACAGACCGGCGTGTTCAGCCAGACCGATCTGCAGTTCCTCAACGCGCTCGCCACCTACACCGCCTACGCCGTCGACAACGCGCGCCTCTTCGAGGAGGCGCAGCAGGCCGCGCAGCGCCTGCAGGAAGTGGTCGAGGACCAGAAGCTCCGGCTCACCTTGGCCCAGCAGCAGATGATCCAGGCCGCCAAGCTCTCCGCGCTCGGCGAGCTCGTCGCGGGCGTCGCCCACGAGCTCAACAATCCGCTGACCGTGCTGGTCGGGGCCAGCGACATCCTCGAGCAGCAGGCGCCCGAGCCGCTCAAGGAATACGCCGAGATGATTCGCGAGTCGACCAACGCGGCGCGCTCGATCGTGCGCGGCCTCCTGACGTTCGGCCGCCAGATGCCGCTCGAGCGCCGCCACGTGATGCTGGACGAGCTCATCGACAAGGTGCTCGCCCTCACGGCCGCCGACCTCAGGATCGAGAGCGTGAAGATCGAGCGCGACATGGCGCCCGACCTGCCGCCCGTGTGGGCCGACGGCAACCAGCTCCAGCAGGTGCTCGTGAACCTCGTGACCAACGCCAAGCAAGCGATGGCCGAGCAGCCCGAGGGCCAGCGGCGAATCACGATCGCCACCCGCGCGCTCGGCTCCGACCGCGTGCAGATCACCCTGCGGGACACGGGGCCGGGCATTCCAGCGGAAGTCCTGCCGAAGATCTTCGATCCGTTCGTCACCACGAAGGGCTCGGCGGGCACCGGGCTCGGGCTCAGCATCTCGTACGGGATCATCCGGGAGCACGGCGGCCTGATCACCGCGGAGAGCCTCCCGGGCCAGGGCGCGACGTTCACGATCGACTTGCCCGTCGGCAGCGCCGGCGCGGCGGCCGCCGAGACCGGCCCGACGGTGAATCTCGACGGCAAGCGCATCCTGATCGTCGAGCACGACCAGGCGGTGCAGAAGATCCTGCTCGAGCACCTCGAGCCGACCGGCTGCACGGCGCTCACCGTCGCGCGCGCCGACGAGGCACGCCAGCATCTGCGCGACGGGATCGATCTGGTGGTCGCGGACTTCAACCTCGACGGGGTCGACTGGCTCGAGCTCCTGAGCCAGGTCGCGGCCCGCGGCACCGCGGTCGGACACCGGTTCATCTTCATCACCGCGGGTCCCGTCGGCGAAGAAGCCGATAAAGCGCTGCGCAACGCCGGCGCCGCGCTCCTCTACAAGCCGTTCACCGGCGCTCAGTTCCTCGACGCGATCCGCGCGACCGCGAGCTGACTCGCCCGCTCACCCAGCGCAGAAATTTCTTCGGGTTGTCGCGAGCCGCCCACTACCCTGTTGGCGGAATCTGCAGCGCCGCGTTGCCGCGAATACGACCAAGAGGGGCCTGACCGTGCTGCGCCGATTCTCGAGCGACGTCGCGATCGACCTGGGAACGTCGAACACGCTCGTGTTCGTGCAGGGCGAGGGGATCGTCGTCAACGAGCCGTCGATCGTCTCGATCCACGAGGATGACCACTCGGTCCTGGCCGTCGGCAACGAGGCCAAGGCGATGTTCGGCCGCACGCCGCCCCAGATCCGCGTGATCCAGCCGCTGAAGAACGGCGTCATCGCGGACTTCGAGATGACCGAGAAGATGCTGAGCTACTTCATCGCGCGCACCCAGCGCTGGCTGCGGACGATCCTCAAGCCGCGCGTGGTGGTCGGCGTGCCCGCCGGGATCACGCAGGTCGAGCGCCGGGCGGTCCGCGACTCGGCGCGCCATGCCGGCGCGCGCGAGGTGTACCTGGTCGAGGAGCCGGTGGCCGCGGCGCTCGGCGCCGGATTGCCGGTCCAGGAGCCGGGCGGGAACTTGATCGTCGACATCGGCGGCGGCACCACCGAGGTCGCGGTGATCTCGCTGGCTGGCGTCATCTTCTGCACGTCGGTCCGGGTGGCCGGTGACGAGATGGACGAGGCCGTGCTGCAGCACATCAAGAAGCACTACAACCTCCTGATCGGCGAGCGGCAGGCTGAGGAGCTCAAGCTCACCCTGGGCTCGGCGTGCCCCGGAGCGGCCACTGTGCGCTCGGTGGAGGTCAAGGGCCGCGATCTGGCCGACGGCATCCCGAAGACGATCAGTCTGAGCGACGAGGCGCTCCGCGAGCCGGTCACGACCATCATCGAAACGGTGCGCACGTGTCTGGAGCGGACCCCGCCCGAGCTGGCGGCGGATCTGGTCGACTCGGGGATCGTTCTCACCGGTGGGGGGAGCCTCTTGCCGGGGCTCGATCGGCTGCTCGTGGAGGAAACGCAGCTCCCCGTGAAGATCGCACCCGACCCGATGTGTGCGTCGTCCTCGGCCTCGGCCGCGCCCTGGCCGAGATCGACCTGCTCAGGCGAGTTTCCGGGCCGGCGTGACCGGGAGGGGCCCGCCCCTCAGGCCCCTACGCAATTCTTGGGGCCCTGGAGGGTGGCGGTCTATGCTTGGGGCGATGAGCGTCCTGACTCCGCCGCGACCCGCGCAGCGCGCGACCCCGAGCCGGCCGGCACTGTTCATCGTGTCTCGCGACCTTCCCGGCCGCTACAACTCGCTGGCGTTCGCGTTCGACGGCGACCGCGCCGTGCGCGTGATCTTCGATCGTCGCCGCGGGGATCGCCGCCGGGTGGACACGGCGCCGGCGGTCGAGCGCCGTAAGGAAGACCGCCGATCGGCCGATCGTGATTCGGCGATGCGGCTGACCGGCTGGGTTCAGGTCGAGCCGGAATAGACCGCCCGCGGCCCCCGCCGCCGGGGCGCCTAGTTGTTGATCCACTCCTTCATGAAGCGCCCGTAGCAGTCCCGCTCGCCCGGCATCTTCGGCCAACCCGCCAGAAGCCGCGCGGAGGCCAGCAAGAGCCGGTCTTTCAGGTGCGTCGAGTTGTGGCCGTATTCCTCGAACGTCGAGTGCGTGATCTTCTGGTTGTGCGGGTCGTCCTGGAACTTGCACGCGGTGACGGCCACCTGGGCCAGATACGCCGACCGGTCGGCGCCGGACTTCAGATACGCGTCCGCGACCGCTGTCGTGCGCCCGATGTCGAAGGCCAGGATGGCCTCGTCGAGCTCGCGCAGGAGCTCTTGCGGCGAGCGGCCCGTGCGGTCGAACCCGGCCGCCTCGCGCTCGAGGACCGAGGAGGAGAGCTTGTTCGAGCGCGCGACGTCGTTGACGAAGTTCGCCATCATGTACAGCACGCGCGGCTGATACGGATTGTCGCTGGTGCGCATCCAGTAGTTCGCCACGTTGCAGTAGTCGAACGGATGCTGGCCGTCGGTGAACTGTCGCGGCACGGTCGTGCGGAGGATCAGCTCGGCGGCGCCCACCTGGATCGTGTCGCCCAGGCTCTTGAGCGATTTGCCGTTGCGCAGGTGCGTCGTGACCAGGTTCCAGATGGTCTCGGCGTCGGCCTGCATGAGGAGCTGGACCATCTCCTCGACCTCGGCCGGCGTGAGCGGCGTCGTGTTCGTCCGCTTGAGGCCCTTGCCGGAATCCGGAAGCTCGGCGGCGATGGTCACGCACGCGGCGTCGTACAGCGAGTAGTAGAGCGGACCCACGGCCATGTCGGGCACGCAGATGTAAAACACGCCGCGCGCCCGGTCCCAGCCGATGAGCTCGGCCAGGTCGGTCGCGGCGCGCGCGCGAAGCGCCTTGTGTCCGGTGTTGCGCGCCTTGCGTCCGGCGACGGTGTCCTGAAGGTCGATCAGGCCCAGGAACAGCATCTGGTCGCGTAGCGCGGCCCGCGCGCTCGGGTCGTCGGCCAGACCGAGGAAGAGCCCGTAGGACTGGCGCACGTCGCCGCTGATCGTCGCCACCATGTGAGCCTGCAGCCGCTCCTCGAGCGGACCTTCCTGCACGATCGGCGGCTGCTCCTTGTGCCAGACGACCGGGCCGTAGCTCGGCGGCGGCACGTTCATGCCTTTCATGGTCGCGTAGCGGCCGGGATAGCGGCCGAGCAGCTGGTTCCAGATGTCGAGTCCCGCCGGGATGTACCAGACGCCCTGCAGGAACGGCAGCATCCGATACTCCTCGGGCAGGTAGGGCGCGAGGCTTGCCGCAGTCCTGAGCCCGAGGATCGTGTGGTCGTTGTTGATGAGCGTGATCTGCCCGTCGCGCACGTTGATGTGGCTCGGCACCTGGACGAACGGCGCCTCCGCGGTGGTCACGACGTCGAGCGCGTCGGCCATCGACTGCCCGTCGCGCTTGACCATCCGGAAAAACAGATCGGTGGTACGGGGCTGATCGCGTTCGAGGATGGCATCGGTCAGCAGATCCAAGGACTTGGTCATGGCTCTCTCCCCGCGCAATCGTGCCTCTGGTGCGTCCTCGTCGTCAAGGGCCCTAGCGAGCGCGCTCGAGCTTGGGCGCGACCTCCTCGGCGAAGAGCCGCATCGACCGGAGAGCCAGCTCGGTCGGGAGCCCCGGCAGCGCCATCAGCAAAAGGACGCGCTCGTAGCCGGTCGCCTCGAGATACTGCTCGAGCCCGTCCCGCACCTCGTCGGGCGTACCCACGATGGCCCAGCCGTCTGCGAGATAGTCCTCGAAGGCGCGCAGGCGAAGGAGTGAGCGATCGAACGAGCTCGGCACCGAGCCGCCGGTCGCGTCCGAGCGCAGCGCCGCCATGCGCCGCTGATAGCCCATGAACGGCGCTTCGGTGGCGCGGAGCGCCTCGTCGTGCTGGCGCGCGACGTGAACCACGCGCATGCCCCATCCGCGGCGCTCGAGCGCGGCGATCTCGGGCTCCGCGCGGCCCGCGGCGAGCGCGGTCTCGCGATAGAGCGTGTGCCGCCGCTGCAGCTCGGGAACCGGCACGAAGAACGACGAGAGCGCCGGCAGCCCCAGACGCGCCGCCGAGAGCACGCTCTCCTCGCTGTTGGCCGCGATGTAGAGCGGCGGATGCGGCCGCTGCGTCGTGGCCGGACGTACGTGCAGGCGCTCGGCCGAGTGGAAGTGCCCCTGGAAGTCGAACGGCTCGCCGCTCCACGCCCGGCGCATCAGCGCGATCCCCTCTTCCACCCGCTCTCGGCTGTCGGCGCGATCGGACTGGAACGTCTGGTAGTCCTGCAACGTGCCGCCGCGGCCGATTCCCACGTCGAGGCGGCCGCCGCTCACCACGTCGAGCACGGCCAGCTCCTCCGCGAGGTCGACGGGATGGTGCAGCGGCAAGAGGCTCACGCCCATGCCCAGACGCAGCTTCGCGGTGCGCGCCGCGACGAACGAGGCCAAGACTTGGGGCGCGGGGCACAGGCCGTAGTCGTTGAAGTGGTGCTCGGCGATCCACACGGACGAATAGCCGAGCGGCTCGGCCGCCAGCATCTGGGCGAGGCCGGAGTCGTAGACGCTCTGCTCGCTCCACGCCTCGTCGCGCTGCATCAGGAAGAACAGCCCGAATTCCATTCGCGCCTCCGTCCCCGCGCTACGGCGATTCGATCCTCGGTGGGGGACTGACCGAAGTGTACGACACGAGCACCTTGCCGATCTTGGTGTCGCTGTTGAAGAGCCCCATCGCCGCGATTCGCCGATGCTCGGCCTCGGCGACCTTGCCGATTCCTTCGGCGTAGAACGTGTAGAGCGTGTCCCGGACCGAGACCGTCGCGAAGATGTCGATCTGGTACTCGGTCTTGATCAGGCTCGCGCGGAAGCTCCCGGCCGGTGTGGTCACTCGATAGACGCCCGTGTAGACGGTCGTGGCCCGGATTCGCCCCGTGTACCACTTGAGACCGGGGCTCGCCTGGCTGTAGACGTCGATCCGGCCGTCGAACACGCGCGACTCACCCGGATCGAGACCGGCGACCAGATAGATCAGCGGAGGCTCGAAGTAGACGAGCCCGCGATAGGGATGCGTGATCTGGCTCGGCAGGACCAGGCTGCTGCTGCCGAGCTCGCGCAGGAAGAGCGTGGAGTCCTGGCCGATGGTGCGCTTCCAGGTCTCGCCGCGCGCGGTGACGGAGACGGGCGTCAGGCTCTCCACTTCGGTTTCGCCGCGGCGCGCGCCCGACGTGATCCGATATCGCCATTCACCCATCTGCCAGCGCGCGAGCCGCTCGAAACCGCTCAAGCGGTGCGCGGATTCCGCGTTGCCGATGACACCGTCGCCCAGGATCTGGAGCAATTCGATCTCCGCCAGGCTGGGCGACGCGACCTGCGCGCTCGACCTCGCGGGGCCCATCAGGCTCGCCGAGCCGATGACGAAGACGATTGCGGCCAGTGAACGGACGAGGCCCGCGCGCGGCATGGGTGCGCATGATACCGCCGCTCAGCGAAGAGGCAAAAAGGCGGAGTGCCGTTTCGTTGAGCGCCGCGGCGGCACGCGATCAGGCTGCGAAGGACGTGAGCAGTGCGTAAGTCTCCGCGAGATCAACAGAATCCCGTGCTGCCGCCCGGTCGCCGATTGGCACAGCGGCTGCAACCGAATCGTCGCGGATTCGATGCGCTGATCGCAACATGCCGTTGCGACTATCGGAGCGCGCATCGATATGCAGTGAGCGAGTCAGACAGCACAACCGTTGGGCTCTGTCACGAAACGGAGATGTGATGGCGAAGCGAATTCTGGTCCCGATCGAGCGAGCGAAGGATATGGAGTTTGCCCTGCGCATGGCGGGGATGATCGTGCGTGAGAGCGGCGGCGTCGTCCGCCTGCTCGCCGTGATCCCGATTCCGAAGCCCATCTACGACAGCCGCCACTGGCTGGTCGTGAGCACGGATCAGCAGATGGAGCGTCTCGCGACGGCGGCCGCCGAGCGACTCAAGCGGATCGCCGCCCTCGACCTCGACGGCGTGCCGGTCGAGACGTCGGTGGTCTTCGGCGATCGTGCCGTCGAGATCGGCCTCGAGGCCGAATGCTTCGACGCCGACCTCGTCGTGATGCCGTGGGCTCCTCGGCCGGGGCCCGCCGCCCGCATGCGGCTGATGGCGCGCCGGCTGCTCGCGGGCCGACGCGCGCCCCAGTTCGACGTGCTGAGCGTGTCGGCGCTGCGGGCCGAGCCGACGCGCTGACCGCGAGCCTCAGCCCAGAACCGAATCCACGATCGCCAGCGGCTGTCCGCCGGGCACGAACGTGACCTCGGCCACGCCGATCATGCGCCGTGCGTCCGCCTCCGGAATCTTCATCGGGCCGGGCGCCGGTGCTGCGCCCGGTGCCGGCTGGGGGAATGCGGTCGACATCGCGGTGTGGAACCGCACGTTGCCCTCGACCTTCGTCATCACCTGGTGAATGTGCCCGTTGAGCACCGTGACCGAGCCGAAGCGCTTGAGCGAGGCCAGCGCGCGCTCGCCGTCCTCGGTGACCCAGCCCCACTGCGGGTAGACCGCCCACAGCGGAATGTGGGCGAACACGACGACGGGCGTGCTGCTCGTCAACGGCGCCAGATCCTTCTCGAGCCATTCGATCTGATCCTGACCGAGCGCGCCTATCCCCTCGCCCTTGTACTTGAGCACGTTGACCAGCCCGACGAAGTGCGTGCCCCGATAGTCGAAGCTTTGCCAGCCGCGCTCGCCGACCGTGCCCTTGCCGTAGCGGGCGAGGTATTCCTTGCCTCCGTCGAGGAACACGTCGTGCTCGCCGGGCACGTAGACCACGCGCTCGGTCCTGACACCTTTGAGCAACTCGGCGACCGTATCGAAGGCGCCGGGCTTCTGGCCGTGCGTCTGATCGCCCGTGTGGATCACGAACGCCGGCGCCGGCCGCAGCGCGTTCACGCGATCGATGAGCTCTCGGAGCGTCGCCGCCGCGTCACCGTTGGCCTGGCCCTTGAAGCCGATGTGGGTGTCGCTGATCTGCACGAAGCTGAAGCCCGCAGCGGGACTATCCGCGGCCTCGACTTGCTGGACGGTGCGTGAGGATAAAACGCCGCCCGCGGAGGTCCAGACGAGCGCCGAGCCCGCCCACGCCATGCACTCGAGAAATCCGCGTCGATCGACCCGATCCATAGACGCCTCCTGTTGTTGGCCGGACCGCATCACTTCACCACGACGGTTGCGCGCATTCGGGGATGGAGCGCGCAGAAGTACTCGTAGGTCCCGCGGCGGCTGAACGTCTGCGCGAACGTCTCGTCGTTGCCGAGCCCTCCGGAACCGAAGGCGCCCGTCGTGGACGTGATCGTATGGGTCTCCTCGTCGTGATTCGTCCACGTCACCGTCGTTCCCTGCCGGATCTCGAGCGCGGCGGGCGCGAACGTGAACTCCTTGATCTCGACGCCGGCCGCGCTGGACCCGAGCGCGTGAGCGGCGCTCGCCACGACCAGCGCGAGCCCGAGCACCGCGAAAGCCACTGTCTTCATCGCTGCCCCTCCTTTCCTCACTCCTGCCAACGCCGGAAGGGCGCCGGCGTTCCACGGAACGAACGGCCCGTTCGCGCGTTATGGAGGGCGAGAGGCCTTCATCTCGGTGCTATCGTGGGCGCGTGGCGGCTCGGAGCGATCACCCGTGAGCGTTATCGCGAACCAGGCGCTGGCGTACGTCGACGCCCTGCACAACCTGGCGCGCTACCTCACCGGGAACGAGACGGACGCCGAGGACCTGGTCCAGGAGACCTACGCGCGGGCGCTCAGGGCCGAGCACCAGTTCACGCCCGGCACGAATCTGAAGGCATGGCTGTTCCGGATCTTGCGCAATACGTTTCTGAGCTCGTATCGACGCCGGCGCAACGATCCCACGGTCAGCGGGCTCGACACGGTGGCTGCCGAGGCCGAGGGCGGCATCCCCTCGGACTGGCTGCTCGGCGATCTCGAGCTCGACCGCCTGCGCAAGGTGGTGGCCGAGGAGATCGAGTCGGCGCTGATGACCTTATCGGAGGAGTCGCGCACGGTGATCTTGCTCGATCTGGAGGGTTTGACCGAAGCGGAAGTCGCCGACGTCGTCGGCTGCGCGGTCGGCACCGTGAAGTCGCGCCTGGCCCGCGCTCGCGCGGCACTCCGGACCAAGCTCAAGGACTACGCGCGATGAGCGATATGGGACACGCGGTGAGCGGCGCATGACCTGCGATCAGGTGCGGCGGCATCTCCTGGACTATCAGCAGGGGCGCCTGCAGCTCGAGACGCAGGGCGCCGTGCGCGCCCATCTGGACGGCTGCGCCGAGTGCACCCGTGCCGACGCGGTCGAGCAGGAGCTTACGCGGCTCCTCGAGCAGCGCATGCCGCAACACCCGGCGTCGCTCGCGCTCAAGCGCCGGCTCGCCGCGCAGTGGTCGGCACCCGTTCGCGAGCCCTCGCGCTGGCGCCCGTGGCGAGCGTCGCTGGCGCCGGCGATGGCCGCGGCCGCGGTGCTGCTCCTGGCGACGCCGCTCGTCTACTTCGAGCGCGTCCAGTCGCGCGCGGCGCGCGAGCAGGATGCGCTGGTCGCCGAAGCCGTGAACGATCATCTCAGGCTCCTGGCGAGTCAGCGTCCGCTCGAAGTCGAGAGCGGCGGTCTGCACCAGGTGAAACCGTGGTTCGGCGGCCGGCTCGACTTCGCGCCGGTCGTCACCTTCGAGGGCGACGCCGAGTTCCCGCTCAAGGGCGGCAGCGTGGCCTACTTCCGCGATCGCAAGGCCGCGGTGTTTGCCTACGCGCGGCGTCTGCACCCGATCTCGTTGCTCGTGTTCCGCGCCGACGGGCTGCCGTGGCCCACGCGCGCTACCGCGCGGATCGGCGGGGTCGAGGCGATGGTGACCGCCGAGCGCGGCTTCAACGTGATCATGTGGCGCCGCGGCGAGCTCGGCTACGCGCTCGTCTCCGACGTCGACCCGAAGGAGCTGCGCGCGCTGGCCGCGCGGATCGCCGGAGAATCGTGACGCGCTAGGCGGTGGTCAGGAGCCGGCCGAATCCCGCAATGGGCTCTCGGACGCCGGCCATGCGCAGCGCCAGCCAGAGCGACGCCTGATTCGACGAGATGACGGGCTTGCCGAGGTCGCGCTCGAGTAGCTCGAGCACGCCGACCGTCGGCAGCCCCGTGCCGCTCAGCAGCACGGCGTCGGCGTCGGGCGCGTCGGCCTCGCGCGCCAGACGATACGCGCGCGCTTCCGTCTCGTCGTAGATGTTCTCGACGTCGGCGAGCCGCTTGTAGCCGACCACGCGGAGCCCCGCCGCTTCCCAGTACGCGCGCCCCTGGGCGCTGATCGACTCGGGATACGGCGTGCCGAGTGCCAACTTCTTGACGCCGAGGTGTTGCAGCGCCGCGAGGATCGCCTGGGCCGCCGTGACCGAGCGAGTGGCCGTCAGCGACGCGAGGTGGTCCGCCAGCACGTGCTCGCGGGCGAAGCCGTTCGCGTAGCTCGCCGCGGTGAACGCGAGGACCACCACCGCCGGGTTCACGGCAGCCAGCGGGGGCGCGACCACCGGCAGCGACTCCACGTAGGCGCGGGTACGGTCCTCCATTCCTCCGTGAGCGCCGGGCGCGCTCGTCGAGGACGAGGAATCGAGACGGGCGAAGTGGATCGAGACGCCCTGGGGCGCCATCCGATAGAGCTCGGGCTCGACGGTGGGGTTCCCGGGCGGCACGAGCACGCCGATGCGAGCACGCCAGCCAAGCATGGCTCGCCATCCTCGCTCAATCGACACGCAGAGTAAAGACGCAGAGCCGGCCGGCGCCCCTCGCGGGGATCGCCGGCCGGCGTCGAGCGAAACCTGGGCCGGACTAGCGGCCGACGCCGAGCAGGAACAGGATCAAGATGAGCGTCAGCGGCGCTCCTAGAAGCCACAGCAGGATGTAGATCATCGCATTCCTCCCCACGCACGGCCGTGCTGGCGGTGCGGAATCTTTGAGAAGTTCAAGGTCATGCGCTCGCCGGAGCCCAGCCAGCCTCCGACGACGGAGCCGGCGAGACCGAGCAACAGCGCCGTGAGCGAGCCGAGCGCGGCGTTGCGCGCCGCGAGCAGCGCTGCGGCGTTGTCGGCCATCGGTGTCGCTTGCGACGCCCAGGCCGGCGGCGCCGCGAGGCCGCCGTACCAGGCTCCGAGGTAACCGCCCGCGCCGAGCGCAGCGAAGAACAAGAGACCCGGGACCGTCACGAGCCAGGCGATCGCGCCGTGGAGCATCGCGGTCTCGGGCCGCCGCGTGCCGGTGACCTTCGCGGCCGCCCAGCCGCCCAGGACGAACGAGAGAAACGCGCCGAACACGCTGAACGCCAGGGTGATCAGCCGGAACTCGTGCCAGCTCGCGAAGTGCTGGCCGACCTGATGCGCGCCGACCGCGATCGCGGTGAGGCCGAACACCAGCAACAGCGCCAGCGCCGACAGCGCCCCCACGAAGACACCGCTCCACGAGACGTACCACGGCAGGAAGCCGTCGTCGGGCTCCACCGCGACCACCTCTTCAACTTCAATTCTTGCCATTGCGTTTTCCTTCGGATGCCCGCGGCTCGCGCTCCCAGTACTTCGCGCGGCCGTGGTGGGTGTACAGCCGCTCTTCGTGCTCGCGCGCCAGAGGCACGCTCGGATCGAACTCGGGAGCGGCTTCGATGTGTCGCTTCGACAGATCGACATGAACCTTCGACTCTTCCCAGCTCACGTTCCGGATCCACTCGGGCGAGACCAGGACCTTGCGGCCGGGAAGCCAGTTTCGGGTGTCGACGATGATGTAGCGAATCGCCCACGACTCGTCGTCGAGCAGGAAGTCTTCGACGTGGCCGATGTCGCCGTCGGTCGCGTGGATGTAGTAGCCCATCACGTCGCGTGCGCTGCGCAGATGCGGGTCGGCGTTCTCGCGCTCGCGGGCGATCTGCTCGATCTCGCGCTCGACGTCGCTCGGCTGAGGCGCGGCCGGCAGCACGGGATACGCGAGCTCTCCCCAGCGGTACGGTCCGTCCCAGTAGTAGGGATAACCGTAGTACTGCGAGAAGGCGATCTCCCGCTGCCGATCGACCGGCCGATCGCTGTCGACCGACGGACTATCGCGCACCTGCTCCTTCGTCAAGGACGTGCGCAGCCGCGAGGCGCCGGGAACCGGCTGGAACGCGAACGGCGAGATCAGGACCTGGCGGCCCGGCAGCCACGTCCCGGTGTCGACGACGAGATAGCGGACCGTCCACGTGTGATCGTCGAAATACAGGTCCTGAACGCTGCCGATGTCGCCGTCCATCGCCTCGATCGTGACGCCTTTCAGATGACCGGCCGTCTGGAGCATACCGTCCTCCTTCCCGAGATCCCCGGTGCCTCGCGCCGCTCGCGTCGTTACTTCACGCGCGCGGGCACGCACTCCTGCTCGTGCCTGCGCAGCTCTTCCTGCGACTCGAACTTCCTACCGCAATGCTGACACTTGAAGAGCTCCATGGATCTCCTCTCTCTATTTCGTCGGGGCCGGACCGTTGTCCTTCAACGCGAGCTCCACCGTGACTCTGTCGCCCTTCTTCACGTTCTGTAGCGCCGAGGGCGGGAAGTGGAGCAGCATCCGGCCTTCCGGAGTTTTGATGAACACGCGGCCCTTGTCCGGCGCCACGCTGGTGACTTCACCCGTCATCGTGTGGCGGCCCGACATCGTGGTGTCCGCCGCCCGGTGCGTCGACGGCTGCGGCGGCGTCGAGGGAGTCTGCGCGACGGCGAAACCCGCGAGCAACATCCCCGCAGTGACGCCGGCGAGCGTCGCTGGCAGCTTCATGACATTCGTCTCCTTTTGCCTGGTCCTTCACCTCGCATGGGAGCAACGCACATGCCAGCGCGCGGCGCGCGCGAAACGACGGAAAGCGCGACGCGTTTCATCGCTCGCGCGCGTCGTTCCTTCGCGACCGCGCGTTCTTACCGTGTAAATCGTTCGCCCTCCGCGCGGGCGGGCCGGCGTTCAGCGGGACCGCGGAGGCGCTGTCTTCGCCGCAATTTCTGCGTTTTCCGTGTCGTGCGAGGACTGCGGGCGTTCGGCACGTGGATTGCGGGTAACCGCAGGCAGCCCCGTTTCATGCGAGAGCGCCGACACTCGCGCAGGGCGCGGGAGAAGCCAGACATGGCATTGACAGCAGCCGACGTCCTCATCGAGGCGATTCAAGACTGGGGAGTCGAAGTCGTCTTCGGCCTTCCGGGCGATGGGATCAACGGAATCATGGAAGCGCTGCGCAAGCGGCGCGACCAGATCCGATTCATCCAGGTTCGCCACGAAGAGGCCGCGGCGCTGATGGCGTGCGGCTACGCGAAGTTCACCGGGAAGCTCGGTGTGTGTCTGGCCACCTCAGGCCCCGGCGGCATCCACCTGTTGAACGGGCTCTACGACGCGGCGCTCGACGGACAGCCGGTCCTCGCCATCACCGGCATGGCCTATCACGACTTGATCGGCACCCACACGCAGCAGGACGTGGCGCTGGATCAGCTGTTCACGGACGTCGCCAAGTACAACCAGCGAATCATGGGTCCGTCGCACGTCGAGAACGTGACGCACCTGGCGTGCCGCACGGCGCTCGCGTATCGCGGCGTCTCTCACCTGACCTTTCCGGTGGACATCCAGGAGATGGAGGCCGGCGCGTACCGCTCGAAGCGCAACATCAAGCATCACACGTCCGACGTGCACGCACGCAGCGCGCGGCTTCCCGCCGAAGACGAGCTCGCGAACGCGGCGGAAGTGCTGAACGCAGGCAAAAAGGTCGCGATCCTGGCGGGGCGTGGCGCCCTGCGCGCCACGGACCAGCTCGAGCAGATGGCCGACCGCCTCGCCGCGCCGATCGTGAAGGCCCTCCTGGGCAAGGCGGCGGTGCCGGACGACAGTCCCTACACCACGGGCTGCATCGGGCTCCTCGGCACCAAGCCGTCTCAAGAAGCGCTGGAAGAGTGCGACACGCTCTTGATGGTCGGGACCTCGTTTCCCTACATCGAGTTCTTGCCCAAGCCGGGCCAAGCCCGCGGCGTACAGATCGAGCTCGACCCGATGCGGATCGGGCTGCGCTATCCGGTCGAAGTGGGGCTGGTCGGCGACAGCGCCCGCACGCTCGAGGCGCTGCTGCCGCTGATCACCCGCAAAGGCGACCGCGGGTTCCTCGAGACCGCGCAGTCGCGCATGAAGAGCTGGGGCGAGCTGATGGACGAGCGCGCGACCCGCGCCGACTCGCCGATGAAGCCACAGCTCCTCGCGCATGAGCTGGGCCGGCGGCTTCGCAGCGACGCGATCGTGGCCTGCGACAGCGGGACCGTCGCGACCTGGTGGGCCCGCCACATTCCAGCGCGCCGCGGCCAGATGCACACGCTGTCCGGCAACCTCGCGACGATGGCCGCCGGGCTCCCCTACGCGATCGCCGCACAGCTCGCGTATCCCGAGCGCCAGGTCGTCGCCTTCGTCGGCGACGGCGGCTTCTCGATGCTGATGGCTGAGATGGCCACCTGCATGAAGTACCAGCTGCCGATCAAGGTGGTGATCGTGAAGAACGACACCCTCGGGCAGATCAAGTGGGAGCAGATCGTCTTTCTCGGGAATCCCGAATACGGCTGCGAGCTGCAGCCGATAGACTTCGCGCTGTTCGCCCGGTCGTGCGGCGCCGCCGGCTTCACGATCGAGAACCCCGCGGACTGCGGGCGCTTGCTGGAGCAAGCGCTCGCGACGCCGGGCCCGGTCATCGTACAAGGCGTCGTCGACCCGTTCGAGCCGCCAATGCCCGCGAAGGTCACCCTGGACCAGGCGGCGAAGTTCGCCAAGTCACTCCTCCGAGGCGAGCCCAACAGTCAAAAAATCGCGCTCACCGTGCTGGGTGAACGGATTCGTGAGCTGGTTTGAGCGCGTCACCATGTGGAAGGAGATCAAGACCATGAAACTCTGGAAAACTTTCGTCGTGATGGCCCTCGCCGCCGGCTGCGCCGTGCAGTCGACCGGTCAGGCCGATCGGCGTTCACCGCAGCCCCAACCGCAGCCCACCGCCAGCAAGCCGGCGCCGTCCAACCGGCAGGTCGATCCTGCCGTCGTCGAGCGGCTGCAGCGCGTGATGCTTCCGCTCATCGCGAAGATGAACAAGCCACTTCAGGCGAACCAGGTGAAGGTGGGCATCATGGACGATCCCCACATCAACGCGGCCAGCGCCGGCGGCGGCGAGTTCTACGTGACGACCGGCCTCCTGGAGAAGGCCAACGACGACCAGATGCGCGGCGTCCTGGCCCATGAGCTGGCCCACGACGATCTGGGCCACGTCGCCAAGGCCCAGCGGCTCGGCGCCGGCCTCTCGATCGGCGCGGTGCTCCTGGACCAGATCATTCCCGGAAGCGGCGCCGTCACGCCGATCGCCGGGCAGCTGATCGCGCGCTCGTACAGCCGCAAGGAAGAGTACGAGGCGGATAAGCACGGCGCGGAGATCCTGCAGCGCGCCGGATACCCGAAGGACACGATGGTCAACACGCTCACGTGGCTGGAGCAGACTGAAGGCGGCGGCAGCGGCGGCGGCTTCTTCGCCACCCACCCGGCGACGGGAGATCGGATCGAAGCGCTGAAGAAGGGCTAGCGCGCGGCGACCGAGAACCGGGGCTCCCCCTTGACGGCGCCCCCCTGCCGCACTAGCGTGCTCGCACGTCAGACCGCGACAGGGAGGCGGAAATGGCCAAGGGTGGCTTCAAGGTCATGGACAGCGACATCCACGTCGATGAGCCACACGACCTGTGGGACCGGTATCTGGAGCCCCGGTTCAAGGACCGCGCGCCGCGCTTCGCGGCGATCGACGGCTCTCACAGCAACGGATGGCAGTTCGAGGGCAAAGTCTTCCCGGCGTTCTTCGATCGCCCGGAGCGCCGCCGTCTCGGGCGTATCCGGCGCGAGAAGGCGCGGGCCCGCCATCTCGAGACCGGACGCTACAAGGACCCGGCCGAAGACCTCCCGGGCGATGACCCGCACGCGATGCTCCAGGCGATGGACCGCGAGGGCATCGACCTGGCGATCGTGTTTCGGACGCGGGGCGCACACCTGATCGCGCTCGACGGCCTCGAGCCCGACCTCTCGGCAGCGATCTGCCGCGCGTTCAACAACTGGCTCAGCGAGTTCTGTGCGACCGACTCAGCGCGCCTGAAGGGGGCGGCCATCTTGCCGGCACACGACCCGAAGCTGGCGGTCGAGGAAGCCCGGCGCAGCGTGCGCGAGCTCGGCGCGGTCGCGCTGGTCCTGTCCAATCATCCCGTGAACGGCCGTGCGTGGTACGACCCGGCGTACGAGCCGATCTGGGCCGAGGCTGAGAGTCTCGGCGTACCCGTGGCCTTCCACGGCATCCAGATGGCCTATCAGGAGCATCTGGGCCGTCGCTTCATGGACAATTTCGTGCTGGCGCACGCCGTCGCCCATCCGCTCGAGCAGATGATGGCGCTGGGCAGCCTCCTCACCGGCGGGGTCTTCGAGCGCTACCCACGCCTGAAGGCGGCATTTCTCGAGGGCAGCTGCAGCTGGGTGCCGTGGTGGCTCTGGACCCTCGACGAGCGCGTCGAGAAGTTCGGTGACGATGAGCGGTTTCATCTCAGCCTGCGTCCGAGCGAGTACTTCAGACGCAACTGTTGGGTCTCGGTCGACCCCGACGAGGACGTGGTCCGCCACGCGCTGCCGTCGATGGGCGACGACAACATCGTGATCTCGACCGACTGGCCGCACGACGACTCGGCCTATCCCCGCGCGATCGACACGTTTCTCGGCCTCGAGGGCGTGAGCGAGAGCACCAAGCGCAAGATCCTCTGGGACAACTGCGCGCGGCTGTACGGCCTCAGCTAAAGAGCGCTCGCCGGAAGGACGAACGGGGCATGGGCGATGCCGCCACCCATGCCCCGTTGCTGTTAGAGGTTTGTTAGAAGGACAGCCTCACGCGTGCGGAGGCGTAGTAGGCGTCGTTCTGATCCCGCTTCACCGGCGTGCCGTTCAACATTTCGGTCATCTTGAACGCCGGCCCCGCCGCCAGATAGTAGCCGGCCAGGTCGAACGCCGTGTTCGCGGCGAACCGCCACGTGAACCCACCGTTGATCTCGGTGCCGAGGTAGCGCGAATCACCCTCGACGAAGCTGCGGTCGCTGACCGCAATCCGCGCCGTGCAACCCGCGTTGCTCGACGCCACCGTCAGCGCCGGGCAACCCGTGTCCGTGTCCACCTTCTCCGCCGTCCACGTCGGGGCCACCACGCCGTACACGCTCAGCGCCGGCGTGATGCTGTACGTCGCCCGCAGCGCGAACTGCGCGCGCCCGTAGCGGTCGTACCCGACGTTCGTGTCCATGCCCTGGTTCGCGCCGCCGCCACCGTTGAAGTAGTCGACGCCGAGGCCCAGGATGCCCAGCCACCCGTTCCAGTAGCCGGTGTCCAGGTTGATCGGCTCGTAGTACCGCTTGCTCAGCGACAGGTTGTCCCGTGCCTTGTTACCCGTGCTGTACACGCCGCGGGCTTCCAGGAGCAGGGGTCCCAGCTGGTAGCTCCCGATGATGTCGAACAGCCAAGCCGAGGCATCACCGTCGACCTTGCCCACGCTGCCGTCCGTCCGCTGGGCCAGCGTGTCGTACTTACCCCACTGATACGAGATCGTCGGATCCAGCCCGAAAGGCCCGATCCGCAGCCGCGCGTCCAGACCGACCGTGTAGCGGTCTTCGTGGAAGGACGCGTCGCCGGCGGGCGCGTTGCCCGTGCCGGGTGCCGCGTTCATGAAATTGCCGACCGTGCGGACGTTGAAGGCATTCCGCCGCGCCGAGCCGGAGGTCGACCCATCCGCGTGGAACCACGAGAACATCGGCTTGAGGTCCAGCCCCTTGAACGGCGTGATCTCAGGGCTGATGATGAACGCGTAGTCCTCGCCGCGGTTGGTCCGCGCCGTGGCGGCCGAGCGGTTACCACCCGCCAGCTGATCCTCGACCACTACGTACGCCAGGTGGTTCTTGATGTCCGGCGTGAACGTCGAGTAGAGATCCAACCCCGCGAAGTCGCCGTTGGCGTAGTAGATCTTGTAGTTGGCGATCGTCCCGAACGGCTGACCGCCCGCCCGCGCCACCGTCAAGAACGGAATGAACGGCAGCAGGCTGTCCTTACCAGTGAGATCGAACTCCGTGTAGATCCACTTGATCTCGATCATGCCGCCGACGTCGGTGTTCAGGTCCAGAGCGCCGTTCGTCGCGCTCTTGGTGCCGCCGGCGAAGCCGCCGGCCGCGCCCGAGTTGTTCCCCGGGAACCCACCGTCGTTCGAGCCGCCCTGGCCGTACATCAGGTCGATTTCGAGACCGAGCACGGCCCTGGTCCGCCCGACCGCGAACTCGAAGTCGGGACGGAAGCGCGTCCGGGCATACCACTCGCGATCGTTGTCACGGGAGTAGTTACCGTCGTAGAAGTTCCGACCAGCGCTCGTGAGCTGGTCGAACGTTCCCGTGATCGTCACCTTCGGCGCGGGCGGCGGCGTCTGCGCGTACACGGACGGCGCCAGCATCGCGATGGCGACGAGGGAGAGAACTGCGGTGATGAGACTTCGCTTCATTACTGCCTCCTCAAGTGGTGGTGAGATGCACCTGATCCCGAGCCAGCACTCAACGCCGACATCACCAACAACTCCAGGGTCGAAGATCGTCGTGAATCGGGTCGGCGACGGGTTGGAGCGCGTAGACATCGCCTCAGACCCGTGGACACAACAGGCCGAGTCTAACGAGGGGCGCCTGAAGAATTCGTGAATCTAGGCTTAAGTTTTCTTCATGATCTCGATTCGACGCGCACGAAGCGCGGAGTCGCGCGCGCGCGTGAAGAAAAATTCAGCCGAGCTTCAGGCGAGCTTCAGCCGCTACACCCTACGATCGGATCGATGCGCGATCGACCGCCGGTGCACGCGACCTGGCCTGAGCGGCTCACCCAGACGCCGTTCGCGGTGACCTTGTCGATGAGCCTCGGCGAGTTCATCGAAGTCCTCGAGCAGAGCCGTCAAGCGTCGCCGGCGCAGCGCTTCGCGCCCCGCGACCCGAGCGGCGCGCCCATGCGCACGGCCGAGTCCGCCGAGCGCGAGGCCAGCTCATTCACTGCGTCGCCGGTTCACTTCCCGGTCGAGCTCACCGAGCCCGGCCCGGTCGATCTGCCGCCGATCGAGCAAGAGGGGCGAGGACGGCCGTCAGGGCTCTCCAACGCGCGCGCGCAGCGGATCATCGAGATGGCGTGCACCGGCGCCAGCATTCCGGTGTGCGCCGCGGCCGCCGGCGTGACGCCGAACACGCTCAAGAGCTGGCTCAGACGCAAGGACCACGAGGCGTTCCTGGCCTTCCAGCGCTACTTCGCCGAGGCGGTCACGTACGCGACCCTGGCGACGTTGAAGGCGATCATGGAAGGCGTCGCGGCCGATCCCAAGCACGCGTTCGAATTCCTCGCCCGCCGCCATCCGGACCACTGGGAGACCAGGGCCGTCAGCTAGAAACCCGCGTCCTGAATTTTCCTTCAGGTAGTGGCGAAACTTGCTCGCTTCGTTACGATAGGATCCGTGCGCCTGCTCTTGATCGAGGACGACCGTAAGGCGGCCAGGCTCCTCGCCCGAGGATTTCAGGAAGAAGGATTCGTCGTCGACGTCGCCGAGACCGGAGAGGCCGGAGAGGAGCAGGCCACCGTCAACGAGTACGACGTGATCGTGCTCGACTGGCTCCTGCCCGGCAAGGACGGCATTGCCGTGTGCCGGGCCTTGCGCGAGCGCGACCTCGCCACGCCGATCCTGATGCTCACCGCGCGCCACAGCCTCACCGACCGGGTGAATGGCCTCACGACAGGCGCCGACGACTACCTCACGAAGCCGTTCGCCTTCGCCGAGCTGCTCGCGCGGACGCGGGCGCTGCTCCGCCGATCGCGACTGGCCAGGCCTTCCGTGCTCCGGGTTACCGATCTGACGCTCGATCCCGCGAGCCGCCGCGTGATGCGCGCGGGCGAGCGGATCGGCCTGACCGGCAGGGAGTACTCGATCCTCGAGGTCCTGATGCAGCACGCCGGCGAGATCGTGAGCCGGACCCGGCTCGTCGAGCGCGTGTGGGACGAGGCCTCGGAGGTGCTCGACAACCTGGTCGACGTGCACGTCAGCCATCTCCGGCGAAAGATCGATCGCGGCGCGGGACCGCCGCTGATCCACACCGTTCGCGGCTTCGGCTATCGGCTCGGTCTCCCTGACCCGGCCGACGCATGAGGTCACTGAGCTTCAAGACCCGCCTGTGGCTCGGGCAGGTCTCGTTGCTCGCGGCGATGCTGGCGTTGGCGGCCTTCGGCGCCGACTGGGCGCTGCGCAGCGTGGTGCTGGGACGCGTCGACGACGAGCTGCTCTCACTGGCCACGCTCGAGTCCGCCACGCTCGAGGACGACCCGCCCCCGCCCCTGCGCGCCCGTGAGATCGCGCCCGATCCGCCCTCGTTCCTCAGGCTCAACAAGCTCGTGCAGATCGCCGATCTGGACGGCCGCGTGGTCGCGCACAGCGCGACGCTCGGCTCGGCGCGTCTGCCGACGTCGCCCGACCTCCTCGCGCGGCTCCGGCGCGGCGACACCGTGTTCGAGACCGTCACGCACTTCGGCGAGAAGCCGATCCGCATGGTGTCGGTGCCCGTCAACGTGGGCCGCGGTCACTACGCGGTCCAGGTCGCGATGTCGCTGGGAGACGCATACGCGGCGCTGCGCGTCGGCCGCTGGCTCTTTCTCGGCATGTCGCTGGTCATCATCACCGTCATCGGCCTCACGGGCGCGCTGCTCGCGCAGAAGGTGCTGAGCCCGATCGATCAGATGGTCCGGCGCGCCCGACGCATCGGCGAGGCCAACCTCGGCGACCGCCTCCCGCATCCCGGAACGACCGACGAGATCGGCCGGCTGGTCGAGACGCTCAACGACATGCTCGGGCGCCTCGAGCGCAGCTTCGAGGTCCGCCGCATGTTCTCGGCCGACGCGTCGCACGAGCTGCGCTCGCCGCTGTCGCGCCTGCGCGCCGAGCTCGAGCTGGCGCTGCGCCGGCCGCGGCCGGTCGCGGAGTACCAGGAGGTCCTGCGCTCCTGCCTCGAAGAAGTGGAGCGCGTGCAGGGGATGATCGAGGAGCTCCTGGAGCTCGCGCGCATCGACACCAACGAGGAGCACGAGCTGGCCGAGCCGATCTCGGTCATCGATCTCGTCGACGCCGCGGTGCTGACGGTGCGGCCCCGGGCGCAGCAGCACGGCGTGGCGATCATCGCCGACCCGCTGCCCGACGTGCTCGTGAATGCGGCGCCGGCGGCGGCAAAGGTCGCCCTCGCCAACATCCTCGACAACGCCGTGAAGTTCTCGCCGCTCGGCGGTCAGGTCAAGCTCACCGCGGCCGCGACCGAAGACGAGGCCGTCATCACGGTGTCCGACGCGGGCCCCGGGGTCTCGCCCGAGGACGCCGAGCGGCTCTTCCAGCCCTTCTATCGCGGGCGCGCCTCGCGCTCGACGGGCGTTGCCGGCGTGGGGCTCGGGCTCGCGATCTCGCGCGTCCTCGTCCAGCGCCAGGGCGGCCGCATCTCTCTGGACGCGAAGATCGAGCGAGGCGCGGCGTTCAGCATGCACCTGCCGCGCGCCTCTCGGCTCGCACACGAGGACGAGCTACCGCCTACTTCTTCTTCAGCCGGACCTCCTCGAGCGGCGCGGACCACGGATAGGGATTGATCAGCATCAGCGCGGGCTCCTCGACCCTCGGGCCGATGCCGCTGGGCCACATGAACTCGAAGATCGGCGCGAAGCGCACGCGCTCGTGCAAGGTCTGCTGGATCTGGAACAGCATCGCCTCCCGTTTCTTGCGGTCGGTTTCCACCGCCTGCTGCTTGTAGAGCGCGTCGATGTCGGGATAGCCGCCGTAGGCGTACGTGGCGTCGCTCGGCACGATCTCCGACATGCGCGTGGCCGCGTTGCCGTAGAGTCCGCTGCCGCAGACGCAGACGCCCTTAAGCTTCTTGGCGCCCCACGCCGCGAAGAACGCGGCGCGCTCCATCGGCCGCATCTTGAGCTTGATCCCCAAGGCACCCAGGTAGTTCATGACCGCTTCGCCCCGGGAGAAGAACGGCGGCGTCACGTGCAGCTCCCCGGCGTCGAAGCCGTTGGGATAGCCCGCCTCGGCCAGGAGCTGTTTGGCCTTCGCGGGATCGTACGGCGTCGGCTCGATCGGCAGCGCGAACTCGAAGGCGCGCGGCACGACGCTGCCGGTGGGCTTCGAGGCGCCGAGCGTCTCCATCTCGCTCATCGTCCGCCGGTCGAGCGCGTAGCTGGCCGCCAGCCGCACGCGTCGATCGGCCCAGGGCGACTTCGGATCCCACATGTCGAGAAAGTCCAGCGCGGCGATGCCGATGCCGCCGGAGAACGCGAGCCTGAGCGCGGGATCGCGCTGGAGCTCGAGCGCCTGCGGCGCGTCGAGCATGTACGCGACGTCAACCTCGCCGCGCTTGAGCATGGCCGCGCGCGTGGTGGGCTCGGGGACGACCTTGAAGACGAGCCGCTTGACCGCGGGGACCTTGCGCCAGTACGCCTCGTTGGCCTCCATGACGAGCTCGACGCCGACGGTGTGGCTGACGAACTTGTAGGGGCCGAGCCCGATCGGCTGCTTCTTGAATCCCTCGTCGCCGACGCGCTCGACGTACTTCTTGGGCACGATCCAGCCGGCGCCCGTGGTCAGCGTGCCGTAGAACGCCATGAAATCGGGAAACGGCTCGTGCAGCTGAAAGCGCACGCGATACGGATCGACCACGGTGACCTCGCGCACCTTCTCCTTGAGGATCCGCGTGCCCTTGGTCCGCTGAAAGCTGAACTTCACGTCCTCAGCGGTGAAGGCATCGCCGTTGTGGAACTTGAGACCCTCGCGCAGCTTGAACTCGTACGCGCGCTGGTCCGCGCTGACGGTCCACGACTCGGCGAGGCTCGGCGTCATGAGATTGCCGGGCATCGGCTTCACGAGCGCGTCGTGCATCGCGTACAGGATCCAGAACGGCGTGATCTGGCCCTGGACCTCGGCGGGATCGAACCACTGCGGCGCGAGAGTGACGTAGATCGCCCACCGCATCTCGCCCTCGGGCTTGGGCGGCGACGCGTCGGATTTCGGGGGCGAGGCGCTCCGGGATTGCGCGGCGGCTCGCGCCGCGAAAGGCCCGCAGGCGATCAGGACCGACAAGAGGCCGGCGGCGGCCAGCGCGAGGCACCGTGAGAGGTTCATCTTCCCCTCCGTCGCGAGGGACACGGTCAGGCCGGTTGCGCCGGACGTTAGCGCCGGACGGGGTTGCCGTCAATGGGCTGGCGTCGAGCGTGGGCGTGGGTCACAGGCAGCTGAAAACAAATCACTACTGCCGGTAAACCCCATGCGCCCCGACTTCGTCTACAACGGTGTCGAACGTGTGAGTCGCGGCCACGGCGTCCAAGGAGTGGCGAGGACACATGAAGAGATCCGCGATGGTGATGGTCCTGCGGTCGGATTGCTCCTCGTCAGCGTCGTCCCGCTCCGCCTCCGGTCGTCGAATCACCACCGGTCTTCGTCGAGCAGGGGCTGGCCCAGAGCTACTGGTACTTCTGCCCGAGCTTGCAGGCGTACTACCCCAACGTTCAGTCGTGTCCCGAGGCGTGGGTCAAGGTTCCGCCGCGGGCGCCGTAGCGAGCAGGTGAGCACATGACACGCAGCACGCCCATTCTCACCGTCGCCGTCGGGCTCCTCATGACGGCGTGTGCCACGGTTCCGACCGGACCGAGCGTGATGGTGCTCCCGGGCCAGGGAAAGAACTTCGATCAGTTCCAGGCCGACGACTCGGTGTGCCGTCAATGGGCACTGCAGCAGACGGGGACGACGACGGGTCATGCTTCAGCTGGATCGACCGTCGGCGGGGCGGCGATCGGTACGGCCGTCGGCGCCGCCGCCGGAGCGGCGCTCGGCGCCGCGGCGGGCAATCCCGCGATCGGCGCCGCCGCGGGCGCCGGAGTCGGCTTGCTCGGCGGCACGGTTGCCGGCGCGACAGCCGGCGCCGACGCGGGAAGCACTGCACAGCGGCGCTTCGACATGACCTACATGCAATGCATGTACGCCAAGGGCAACCAGATCCCGATGGCTCGGGGAGCGTTGCCGACGAGCTACAGCGCCGGCACAAGGCC
>Ga0209382_10002561_pt1 | contig 26177 bp, 18 predicted proteins | sample SoiMetdeltSBSDD5_FD_187599 | JGI IMG/M metagenome (GOLD analysis project Ga0209382, IMG submission 187599) | Bulk soil microbial communities from a Populus tree surrounding site in Tennessee, USA - Soil MetaG P. deltoides SBSDD5 (SPAdes) (version 2) | ecosystem: Environmental > Terrestrial >... | reverse complement strand
ACGATCCTAACACGTTCGAGTGGACGTTCAAGGAGCCCATCGCCGAGCTCTGGAACGAGCGCGGCGAAATGATCGGGAAGCACTTCGCCGGCCCGACCTGGGAGGGCAACGACGGCAGCAAGGTCGTCGGGATGGTCGTCGAGCGCGCCAACGCGCCGGACCGTGACGCGATTCCCTGGCTTCTGCTTCAGACGAAGTCGAACGCGGGCACCGGCGTCTTCACCCCCGTCACGTACATCCAGCGGCTGGAGACGGTCGGCGGCATCGCGCCGACGGAGGGGTGTGACCAGGCCACCGTCAACGCCGAGCGGGACGTCGAGTACGCGGCCACCTACCTGTTCTACGTCTGGCGCGGCGACGTCGCGCAGGACCAGAGCGACGACGTCGACGGCATGCGCGGCGTCCCGTCGCGTGACGCAATGCTCGCGGCGGCCCGGCACGATTCATCTGAGGAGGCACGATAATGAGCACGGTCAGATCGACGTTTCACCAAGCACGGGACCGAGCCGGGAGCCTGCCGGCAAGCCTCGTCCGACTCGGACGCCGGCCGCTGGCACTGGGCACACTGCTGTTGGCCGCCTCAACCGCGACCGTGCTGGCGACGACGAACAGCCCGCCGACGATCGTCAGCGCGACGATGTCCCCGGCGGTGCTGAACGAAGGCCAGACGTCAGTCCTGACGCTGTCGTTCACCGATGCCAACTCCGGCGATTACCACACGCTGCGGGTGAAGTGGGCTGACGAGCCCCTGAACGAGCGAGAGACCCAGGTGATCCAGATCCCGCCCGGGCAGACCTCGATTCAGGTGCCGCACGTGTTCAAGGACTCGGTCGCCGGCAGCTCGGGATCGAAGGTCCAGGTCACGCTTTACGATCGGCAGACGAAGCCGGGAGCGCCGAACGACAACGCCGAAGGGGCCGGCCAGGATGTGGAGTTCGTCCCGATCACCGTCAACAACGTGGCGCCGACTATCCCCCACAACAGCGTCAGTGTGAAGGTCCAGGGGAAGCGCAACGTCGTCGTGCAGGGCGCCGTCGTCGATCCCGGCACCAGCGACTCGGTGACCGTCAGCGCCACCTGGTACGACCCGACCTCGCCCGCGCCGAAGCCGTGCCGCTTGGACAAGACGAACCGCCGATTCACGTGCGAGCATACCTACGGCTCGTCCCTGCCGGCCGGGACGTACGACATCTTCCTGGACGCCTGGGACGACGACGGCGCCCAGGGCGTCTACACGACGTCCGTGACGATCTCGTAACGCGCATCGCCGCTCCACGACCCGCGCGATCGGGATTCCCTATCGAGATGTCCAGGTCTGGACATGACCGGGTCGTGGAGCGTTTGTAGGCTGACCCGTAGAGGCGACGGCGCGCACGCGGTCACCTCTACCTGCCGAGACCGGAACTGAGGCGCTCGGCAGCCACGGCTCGCGGCGGACTTCGCCGCGAGCCGCCCACCAGGAGAAGGACCTACGATCATGCACTCCGTTCGACGCATGCCGCGTCTCCTGACGACGCTCGCTCTCACCTCGACGCTCGCGGCCTCGGCATTGGGGCCGATCGCCTTGCCGCTGGCCGCCGAGCCGATCATTCGCGACCACCGCGACCCGAACGCGCGAGTCGAGGTGGTGATCCGGAAGGTCACCATTCACGACGACATGGACTGGGGCGCCGGCGAGATCAAGCTGAAGCTCCGCGTCCGGGCCAACGAGAACTACTGCGAGCCGTACGGTGGAACGTGCGGGCGGATTCTGGCCGAGGGCAGCATCCCCCAGTTCAGCGCGAACGACGGCGCGGTCAAGCAGCTCGACCGGGTCCTTCCCGCCGAGGGCGACACGTTCGCCGACAGCTCGATCGGCCCGGGGATTGGCATCCCGAAGCACCAGTTCGAGTGGCTCGGATTCGACGTGATCGGTACCGAAGACGACGCCGCTGCGGACGACAACCTGGGGATGCTTCAGGCCGACATCCGCGACAAGACCGGTCCGCTCCGGTTCGGTGTGAACACCGAACGGAGCCGTGGCCGTTGCGCGAATACGCCGATCGCTCCAGACTTCTGCCCCCCGGGTGTCTCGGGAGCGTTCTCGGTTGAGTACGAGATCCGCCCTGCTCCACTGCCGGACCTGTGGCCCGATGGCCGGATCGAGATCTTCGACGTCCCCGGCAGCACCCGTAAGAACGTCTGCATGGGCGTCTGGAACGTCGGCACCGCCGACTCCGGTCCGTTCGAGGTCGCCCTCCGAGTCGACGGCGTCACACCCCCGGGCGGCCGGTACAACACGACCGGCCTGATCGCCGACTCAGGGAGCCCCGTCTGCATCGAGGCCGACCTTCCGACCGGCGTCCATCGGCTCTCGACCATCGTCGACGAGCCAGAGGCCGTGATCGAGTTCGACGAGACCAAGAACCACGTCTCGAAGGACTTCACAATCACCAATAGCGGCCCGGCGCCCATCCCCTCGCCCGGCCCGATCGTCATCAACGTCGCCAACGGTACTGGCCCCGGGAGTCAGGCCGCCCAGCCACCGGTGGTCGCGGCGGCCTCGCCGGCTCCAAACGCGTCGGCGGGTGCTGGCCAGGCTGACCTGATTGTCAGCACGGTCAAGGTGAACGGCCAGGTCCCTGTTGGCAAGGACGACTGCAAGGACGGCAAGAACACTGTGGCCGTCACGGTCAAGAACCCCGGGGCCGAGAAGGCCGGCGCGTTCGCGGTGCGCCTCGACGCGGATGGCGACGAGCTGGGTGTGGAGTCCGTGAACGGCCTGGAGGCTGGCAAGGAGCGCGAGCTCCGTTTCGAGGACGTCCGGCTCAAGAAGGGGGAGCACCAGCTCACCGCCGCCGTGGACTCGAAGAAGGCGGTCTCCGAGTCCAACGAGGAGAACAACGAGCTGAAGGTGACCGTCCGCTGCAAGGACGACAACTGACCGCCAGCGCCGCGCATCTTCCCTGTTGGTGTGGAGAAGGGCTGGACGCACTGTGTCCGGCCTTTCTCCCTCGTTGATCACGGCGCCTCGCTACCTCACCGTGCTGGTAGACGAGATGTCCAGGATTGGACATGACCGGGCGACAGTGCGTCCGTACGCTGATTCATAGCGGCCCCGTAGTGGGGCGCACGAAGCCGTACCGACGAGCGCGTCTCGGACGACGCTCATTCAGAGGAACGACACCGATGAGCTACAAGACGACGATCCTATCCACGGTCGAGCGAGCCCGGCGCCTGCCGACGATCCTCGGACGAACGAGAAGCTGGCCTCTGGCGCTCGGCGCACTGCTCCTGGCTGCCTCGACGGCGTCCGTGATCGGCACCACCAACTCCGCGCCGGCCTTCACGAACCTCGCTCTGAGCAAGACCGTCCTCAACGAGGGGGAGACCGTGACGCTGACCGGGGCGTTCAATGATCCCGACCCGAATCAGCGCCACACCCTGATCGTCTACTGGCACGGCGGCGACACTGAGGCGTCGCAGGAGTTCAAGCAGAAGATCCAGCTCCCGTCCGGCCAGTCAACGTTCCAGGTGAGCCACACCTACGCCGACAACTTCCCGGTGCAGCCAATGAAGGTAGTGCTCTTCGACCACGACCTTCCGGACGGGGCGAACGACAACACCGGCGGGATGGCGTCCGATACCGAGTTCTTGCCCTTCACCGTCAAAAACGTTGCCCCGAGCCTGCCTCAGCCGACCACGGTGACGTCGTCGCGCGTGTCGGCCACGCAGGTGCTGGTCAAGATCGACGGGGCCATCGTCGACGGGTCCGGGGACACCCACGAGGTCCGGGCGGCGAAGTGGTTCGAATCGACCCCGGGGAAGGTCACCACGCCGTGCACCGCCGACAAGCTGCGGTACCACTGCGAGCTGACGTACAGCAGCCGACAGGCCGGGACCGTGCAGACCGTCACCCTGTACGTCAAGGACGACGAGGGCGCCTCGGGTGCCAGGAACGTCACCGTGGCGATCCTGGACGCGCCCGACTCCTGACATCGGCTCTGCAGCCGACCCACGTCGAGGTCGCCGGTGGAACAGGTCGGCGAGCGAGCGGCGCAGCGACTCCGGAAGGAAGGAACCATGGGCATTCTGAGGTATCTCGTTCGTCGTGCGCTCCGCCGAGCCTTTCGCCTGCCAGCGTCGCTCTTCTTCATGGGACGCTAGCCGGTTGACGCCGTCGCACTCCTGCTGACTGCTTCGACGGCGAGCGCCCGAGGCGGCGCTTTAAGTGGGCTGGACGTCGTACGTCCGGCCCATCGCTCTTTCTGGTCGCAGCGCCTCATTGCCCCGTTCTGCCGGTCGGGATGTCCAGTCGAGATGTCCAGGTCTGGACATGACCCGGCGGTGATACGTCCGTACGCTGACTCGTAGGGGTTCGTGGCAGGCACCCGGACCTCCCAGGAAGACGTGCTGACGAGCGCCCGACGCGGCGCCCGAGACCAGGAAAGGAACATGCAATGTTGAACGTTCAGAAGCTCACGCGCAGGGCGCCTGCCTTCGCCCTCGCGGCCACCATGCTGGCGACCGCGCTCGCGCCGTCGACGCCAGCGGTCGCGCAGGGGCCGATCGTACGCGACCATCGGGATCCGTACGCGCGCGTCCAGCTGGTGATCAAGCGGATCATCGTCCACGATGACATGGACTGGGGGAACGGCGAGATCGCCATAAGCTTCAAAGTCAACAGCTTGCGTCCGGGCTGCGTGGCCTCCGGGGCAGCGTGCGAGACGACCCTGCTCAGCGGTACGCTCCCCGAGTTCAGCGCGACGGACGGCACGGAGAAGGTGTTCGATCGGGTCATCCCATCCGACACGGACTCGACGACCGATGATGCGATCAGCCCTCCGTTCGGCATCCCACTCCGTCCGGGGAATCAGTATGAGCTCTCGATCGCCGGGCGCGAGCGAGATGCTGCCATCGACGACATCCTCGGATTCCTGAACGCCCCGATCACGGACAAGGAGGGCCAGATCCAGTTCGGTAGCCGTACCGAGCGGGGTTTCCGCAACTTCTGCAGGCTGCTCGGAGGCTGCGGATCCGAGCACGCGAAGTACTCGGTGGAGTACGAGATCCGACCCGTCCCGCTGCCGGATCTTCGGCCGGTCGCCATCAAGATCCACGACCTGCCGGGCAACCAGAAGAAGCTGGTGTGCGCGGCGATCGAGAACATCGAGACGGCCGACGCTGGCGCGTTTGAGGTGGCCCTGAAGGTCGACGGCGTCGTGCCGCCCGGCGGGCAAGCCTCGGCCGGGCGCCTGGCCTCGAAGGCTGCAGGCGAGCTGTGCGCCGAGATCGCGTTGCCGGCCACTGGTCAGCACCAGCTCTCGGCGGTCGTCGACGAGGCTGACGGGGTGCTCGAGTACAACGAGCGAAACAACGTCTTCGAGCAGGCGTACGCCGCACCGAAGCAGGCAGGCCCCGACAAGTCTGAGCCGGAAGCGACCACCACCAAGGCGGTTGCGAGCACCGCCGCGGCCCAGGCCGATCTGACCGTCAGCACGCTCAAGGTCAACAACCAGGTGCCGGATGGCAAGAGCGATTGCAAGAACGGCAAGAACACCGTCACGATGATCGTCAAGAACGCCGGGGCCGAGAAGGCCGGAGCGTTCGCGGTGGGGCTCCAGGCTGACGGCAACGAGCTGAGTGTGGAGTCCGTCGACGGTCTGGACGCCGGCAAGGAGCGGGAGGTCCGCTTCGAGGACGTCAAGCTCACGAAGGGCGAGCACAAGCTCACGGTCACCGCGGACGCGAAGACGGCGGTCACCGAGTCCAGCGAGGAGAACAACGAGCTGAAGGTCAGCGTCCGCTGCCAGGACGACAACTGACCATTAGTCAGGCACTTCAGCCTGGTTAGGTGGAGGTGGGCTGGACGTGATGCGTCCGGCCCAATTCCGTTTCTGGCCACGACGCCTCGGTGCTCCCACCGTCTTCTCAGGCGGGATTCGTGGGCGAGATGTCTACTCCTGGACATGACCGGGCGGCGGAGTGTCCGTACGCTGACTCGTATGTGACCGTGGCAGGCACCCGGACCTCCCAGGAAATCGTGCAGACGAGCGCCCGACGCGGCGCTCGAGATCAGGAAAGGAACATGCAATGTTGAACCTTCGGATGCTGACGAGCAGGGCACCCGCCCTCGCCCTCGCGGCTTCCATGCTCGCGACCGCGCTCGCGCCGTCGACGCCAGCGCTCGCGGAGGAGCCGATCGTCCGCGACCATCGTGATCCGTACGCCCGCGTCCAGATGGTGATCAAGCGAATCACTATCCACGACGACCGGGACTGGGGAAACGGCGAGATCGCCATCAGCTACAAAGTCGACAGCTACAGAGCTGGCTGCACACTGTTTTCCGGGAACGGGTGCGAGACAAATGTGCTCAGGGGCGCGATCCCCGAGTTCAGCGCGTCGGATGGCACGGTGAAGACGTTCGATCGGGTCATCCCGTCCTACACCGACTCGACGACCGATAGTGCGATCAGCCCACCGTTCGGCATCCCACTTCGTCCGGGGAATCAGTACGGGCTCTCGATCCGTGGGGATGAGCGAGACCCTACTATCGACGACAGACTCGGATTCCTGAACGTCGCGATCACGGACAAGGATGGCCAGGTCCAGTTCGGCACCCGCACCGAACGGGGGTTTCTGAATGACTGCGACTTGTTCGGAGGCTGCGGTCCGGAGCACGCAAAGTACTCGGTGGAGTACGAGATCCGACGTGCCCCGCTGCCGGACCTCCGGCCGGTCAACATCAAGATCTACGACCTGCCGGGCAACCCGAAGAAGCTGGTCTGCGCGGCGGTCCAGAACATCGAGACGGCCGACGCCGGTTCGTTCGAGGTGGCCCTGAAGGTCGACGGCGTCGTGCCGCCCGGCGGGCGCGCCACGGCCGGGCGTCTGGCCTCGGGGGATGCAGGCGAGCTGTGCGCCGAGATCGCACTGCCGGCCACTGGTCAGCACCAGCTCTCGGCGGTGGTCGACGAGTCTGAGGGTGTGCTCGAGTACAACGAGAGGAACAACGTCTACGATCAGGCGTACACCGCACCGAACCAGGTGGGCTCCGCCGGGTCTGAGCCGGAGACGACGGCCAACAAGCCGGCTCCTAACGCCGCCGCGGCCCAGGCCGATCTGACCGTCGCAGCGCTCAAGGTCAACGGCCAGGCGCCCGACGGGCAAAACGATTGCAAGGACGGCAAGAACACCGTCGCCGTCGTCGTCAAGAACGCCGGCTCCGAGAAGGTCGGCGCATTCGCCGTGCGACTCGACGCCGACGGCGACGAGCTGAGTGTGGAGTCCGTGGACGGCCTGGAGGCCGGCAAGGAGCGGGAGGTCCGCTTCGAGGACGTCAAGCTCAAGAAGGGCGAGCACAAGCTGACCGCCTCCGTCGATGCGAAGACGACGGTCGCCGAGTCCAACGAGGAGAACAACGATCGCCAGGTGACCGCTCGCTGCCAGGGAGACAGCTAGCTACGTCTCACAGACGCGGCTGCGGACCCTGACCGTCGGATCCCTCCACTCCGAACCCTCACTCCCGGATCCGGGAGTGAGGGTTCTTCTCATCCGTTCCATCGCGACATCTGCTGGGCGTCGATCGAGAAGCACACCTCACTGCCGACTGGACTGCGCTGCCTGGCAATGACTGTGGACCCGGCTGGCGACAGTGGGGAGGCCAGTGAAATGTCCAACGAGGATGTCTAGACCTGGACATGACCCGGCGCCTGGCCGCGCGGCACGATCGAGAGTGGGGCCCGACGTAGGTACCCGAACAAAGACCAGGACCATGCCGACGAGCGACCGACGCGGCGCTCGAGAAGGAATCCAGCGATGAATGGCTCCAGCACTTCCATACGGGGCGCACCAGACCGCGCGAGACGCCTCCTGGCACGACTCTCACGAACGGGATACCGGGCGGTCGCGCTCGGGTTCGCGGCGACGCTGCTCGCTTCGACGGCTGTAGTCGTGCCGTCCGTGGGCGCACAGCCACCGGCCCATCCGACCTCACGACTCCAGGTCGTGCTCAAGAAGATCCATGTCTACGACGATCGCGATTGGGGCGACGGCGAGATGGCGTTCTACGCGGGGCTGCGCGAGGTAAGCGACGGGCCAGTCATCGGCTGGCCAACGCTCGCCGGATTTCACAAGAAGTTCTCCGCCGGGTCCGGCGACGACGTCATCTTGGAGCAGCTGATGCCGGGGTCCGGCGGCCAGCTCGGGAGCGGCTCCTCGCCTGAGGGCGGCATGCCGGTGTTCGCCGATCGCCAGTACATGCTGGTCGCCGACATGTACGAGTCGGACTCCCTGACGGCGAACGAGCACCTCGGCTTTGTCCGGGCTGAGGTCAACGCCGAGAACGGCTGGGCGCTCGGGACGCATACCGTGCGGAGCTCGCGTCCCGACGGCAAGAGCGGCGACTTCTCACTCACCTTTGAGATCCGCGTCATGCCGCTGTCAGACCTTCATCCCGTCGGCTTCAGGGTGAACAGCGAGGGGATCCGTGACCGGGACGACCAGGTCTGCTTCACCATCCAGAACCTCGGACCGGAGGCATCCGCGCCGTTTCGGGCCACCATCGCCATCGACGGGGCCATGCCGCCGGTCACCAGCATCGGCGCCTTCGGGCTGGCCGCCGGCGAGACCCGTGAGCAGTGCACCACGCTGTACCTGCCCGATACCGGCAATCGCCAGCTGACGCTCACCGCCGACGCGGAGATGGTCATTCCGGAGCTGGACGAGACGAACAACGTCTACCAGCAGATCCTGGTCCGCTCTCCGGCCGGCTCGCCCGGCCCGATCGCTTCTGGGACACCAGACGCCACTTCGAGCGCCAGCCCGGTTCAGGCGACCGCAAGCAACGCCGGCGCGTCGGCGGGACAGGCTCAGGCCGACCTGACCGTCAGCGCGATCCGGGTCAACGGCCAGGCGCCGGACGGCAAGAGCGACTGCAAGGACGGCAAGAGCGTCGTCGCCGTCGTGGTGAAGAACCTCGGCGCTGCCGATGCCGAGAGCGTCGGCGTGCGGCTGGTGGTCGACGACGGCGATCCGATCGAGAAGTCAGTTGGCAAGCTCGAGGCTGGCAAGGAGCGGGAGCTCCGCTTCGAGGACGTCCGCCTCAAGAAGGGCGAGCACCAGCTCGCCGCCACCGTGGACCCGAAGAAGGCCGTCGCCGAGTCCAACGAAGAGAACAACGGCCGGTCCATCACAGCCGGCTGCACCGCCGGCGACTGACCGCCAGTCGCCCGATCGTCAACACCGTATATCGCACGCGCCGCCACCGGCGGCGCACGGAGGTTCATTGTGTTCAGGTTCAAGCCCGCGGCAGCGGCCCAGGCTGCTCGCCGCGCCGTACCTTCGCTCGGCCTCGCCGCCGCGCTGCTCGCCACGACGCTTGGCGCCCCCGGCCCGGCACTCGCGCAGGCCCCGGTCATCCGGGATCACCGCATGGGCGGGCCCCCGGTTGCGCGGGTCCAGGTCATCATGCACAGCGTCAAGATCCACGACGACCGTGACGGCCGGTTCGCCGGCGAAGGCGAGTTCGACTTCTGGTACACGCTCGTCTGCGCCAAGGTTACCGACCCGTGCCTGGGGCACGATGAGATCTTCCTGGACGGCTATGGGAAGCAGTTCGGGGCCGGTTCTGGGGAGACGTACGACCTCAAACAGACGACCCTTCCTGTCGACGGGACGGTGACCCAGCACTACGACGCATCGGCCGCCACGGGGTACCCGCTCTATCCCGGCCACAACTATCGGCTCCGGTGGGGCATGGAGGAGCGAGATGCCGTGAGCAACCCGGAGAACATGGGCGACTTCCGGCACCACATGACCCCTGAGAACAACTGGGGGATCGGCACCTTCACGACGCGAAGTGTCCGCAACGACGGCAAGCCGGGCGACTTCGAGCTGACGTACGAGGTACGCCCCCTCACGCTGCCGGACCTGCGCCCCGGCGGCATCACGATCGCTGACCTGCCAGGCAGCACCAAGAAGCACGTCTGCGTCGGCATCCAGAACGTCGAAACCGGCCAGTCCAGCCCGTCCGAGGTCTTGCTCAGGGTCGACGGGAGCGTGCCGTCCGACGCGCGCGCGACCGTTCCGGCGATGGCGCCGGGCACTGGCACCCAGGTGTGCATAGACACGGAGCTGCCGGACTCCGGCCAGCACAAGCTGGAGGCGATCGTCGATCCAGGCTACGCCATCGTCGAATACAACGAGGCGAACAACGTCCTCGAGCAGTCGTACGTCCCGGCGCCGAAGTCTGGCGGCTCTCCGAAGCCGACAGCCCCGCTTGACCCCGCTGCCTCAACGCTGCCGACGGCCGGTCGGGGTGAAGCGCAGGCCGACCTGACCGTGACCGCGATCACGGTGAACGGCCAGGCGCCGGACGGCAAGAGCGACTGCAAGGATGGCAAGAACACCGTCGCCATCGTCGTCAAGAACGCCGGCACCGTCAAGGCCGGCGGGTTCGCCGTGCGCCTTGACGCCGACGGCGACGAGGTCAGCGTCGAAGCCGTCGACGGCCTGGAGGCCGGCAAGGAGCGTGAGGTCCGCTTCGAGGAGGTCAAGCTCAAGAAGGGCGAGCACACGCTGGCCGCCACCGTCGATTCGAAGAAGACGGTCGCCGAGTCCAACGAGGAGAACAACGATCGCCAGGTGACCGCGCGCTGCCAGGGCGACAATTAGCCATGTCCCACGTGCGTACCGTGCCGAGCCACGACAGGCACGAGGGATTCGTCACCAGACCGTGGATCCGACTGTTCGCCCGGGCCGGCACCCAGCCGGCCCGGGTGGTGCCAGGGCCGGCCGAGCGGGGCTGGTTCGCACCCTGGATGTACCACTGTCTGCCGCTCGTGGCCGCCAGCCAGCTCGGCTGGACCGCGCTCAACCCTGAGGCGTTCGCCGCGACCTGGGACGGCAGCGCCGGCGATGACGGCGTCCGCATCACCAGCCAGGGTCACCACGTCAGCTCGCACTTCGGGCACGGCATCGTCACGATCGATCCCGGCTTCTACGTCAGGACCTCATCAGAGGTCGACCTGCTGGTGCGGGCCGTGCCGAACCTGCCGAAGGACGGCGTGACGACGCTGGAGGGGCTGATCGAGACCGACTGGTTCGACGGCTCGTTCACGATCAACCTCCGGCTGACCCGGCCGGGCCTGCCCGGCTGGTGATAGCCGCATCTGTCGGCATGTCTACCAGGATGTCCTGCGAGATGTCCTGAACTGGACATGACACTGATTCTGACCCGTCCCTAGGCTGAGGTGTGGGGTCCACGGACTCCGCCAGCTCGCTCACATCCACAAGCGCCGGGTTCGGCGCTTCAGAAGAGGAAACGTCCATGCTACGCCTTGGAACCATTTCGCGGCGGGCGCCAGCGCTCGCCCTCGCGGCCACCCTGCTCGTGTCGACGCTCGGGCCGTCGGCTTCACCCGGTATCGCCGCCGAGCCCGACCAGCCCTCGGCTCGACTCCAGATCATCGTCAAGTCAGTCAAAGTCCATGACGACCGCGACCCTGGCGACGGCGAGATGAGCTTCTCGGCGTCGCTTGCCGACGGGGATGGGGAGATAACCCGCTTTACCCCGAAGCTTGCCACGATGTCAGACGAGTTCGACCTCGGCTCCGGCGAGACCCGCATCATGATGCACATGCTGCCCTCGGACGGCGACACGATGGCGGAAGGCGTTTCTCCCGAGGCCGGCATGCCCGTGTACGCCGGGCGGTCGTACACGTTCACGGCCGAAATGACGGAGTCGGATGCGATCACCGCGAATGAGATCCTGGGAGATGTCAATCTGGCCATCAACGCGGCGAACGGCTGGGGCATCCAGGAGCACACCCTTCGCAGCGTGCGAGACGGCAAGCAGGGCGACTTCAGCGTTACCTTCGAGATCCGCCGTGCTCCGTTGCCGGACCTCCGCCCCGTCAACATCAAGGTCGAGGACGTTCAGGGCAGCACGAAGAAGCACGTCTGCATGGCCGTCCAGAACGTCGAGAACGGCCAGGTCGGCCAGTTCACCGTGACGCTGCTGGTCGACGGCAAGTCGCCGGCCGGCGGGACGGCGGTTGGGAACGCGCTGGCTCCGGGGATGGCAGAGCAGTATTGCGTCGACGTTGACGCTCCCACGCCTGGCCCACACGAGCTCTCGGCCGTCGTCGACCTCTCGGGTACCGTGACCGAATACAACGAGGCGAACAACAAGTACACCCAGCAGGTCACCATTTCGCCGCCGCCGTCCGACCTGACCGTCAGCGCGATCCGCATGAACGGTCGGGACGTCAGAGGCAAGGACGACTGCAAGCCCGGCAACAACGACGTGGTTGTCGTCGTCAAGAACGGCGGCACGACCGCGGCCGGCGCGTTCGCCGTCCGCCTCACCGTGGACGGCGTCGAGGCCGCCGACGTGGCTGTCCCCGGCCTCGACGCGGGCAAGGAGCACGAGGTCCGGATGGACGACCTCCGGCTCAAGAAGGGGAAGCGGGCGCTCCTGGCAACGGTCGACTCGAAGGGCGCCATCTCCGAGTCGAGCGAGAACAACAACGAGCGCCCTGTCACCGCTGAGTGCAAGGACGACGACTAGCACCTGGCGTCGTCGTCATCTGCTCGCGCTGTCCTGGCCGTGACACCGGCGGGACAGCGCACCTACCAACCGCCACTCACGGATGGCGCCACTGTGGATGGCGCCAGGAGGCTCACCATGCGGACCGACCGCTTCGCGCGAGCGCGACGCACGTTTTCAAGGCTGCCGCTCATCGCCATGCTGCTGGTATCCGCGCTTGGGCCACCCGCCGCGCCGGGCTCGGCGGCGGTCCCGGATCCAGTGACCCGACTTCAGGTCGTCGTCAACAGCGTCCAGATCCTCGACGATCGAGAGGGCGCCTTCTCAGGCAAGGGCGAGATGGACTTCTCGGCCCGTCTCTGGATCTGCAACGAGGCCGCCTTCCCGCACTGCGAGATCGAGAACGGCCACGTCCGCCACGGGACGATGCTGACGGCGTTCGACACGCGCATCAACGCCTACACCGGCGACACCGTCACGTTGGATCGCGTGTTGCCCGACGATGGCAACGTGCTGGCGGGCGCAGGCGTGTCCCAGAAGCTCGGCTTCCCGGTCTTCGCCGGGCCGCACTACGTGCTGATCTTCAACATGGTCGAGTCTGACGGCGGCTACACCGCCTCCGAGCAGATGGGATCGTGGCACCAGCGCATCGACATCGGCGAGCACGGGCTGGACGTCGGCACCCACGTCGAGCGGAGCCGGCGGCCTGACGGCGTGCACGTCGGCGACTACATCGTCACCTACGAGGTCCGGGTCACGCCGGTGCCGGAGCTGCGCGCTTCCAACATCAGGATCCTGGACCTGCCGGGCAGCACCAAAAAGCTCGGGTGCATCGCGATTCAGAACGTCGGCGGCGCCGATGCTGGCCCGTTCGACGCCGCCCTCTACGTGGACAACACCCTGCCGCCTGGTGCGACGATCCGGGCGGGCACGCTGGCCGCGTTCAACGGCGTCGAGCTGTGCGTGGAGGCCGAGCTACCGGCCAGCGGACAGCACACCCTCCGAGCCGTGGTCGACGTGTACAAGACCGTGGACGAGTGGGACGAGACGAACAACGCGTACGAGCAGGCGTACACCGGGCCGCAACAGGCAACGTCGCCGCCCACGGAGGCGGAGAACAAGCCCGCGCCGGCGACCACCGGTTCGGACGCGAAGTCCTCGCCGTCGTCATCGGTGCCGGTGACGCTGCCCGCGCCGGGCCAGGGGCAGGCCGATCTGGTCGTCACCACGATCAAGGTGAACGGCCAGGTGCCGGATGGCAAGGACGACTGCAAGGACGGCAAGAACACGGTCACCGTGGCGGTGAAGAACGCCGGGGCAGGCAAGGCCGCGACGTTCGTCGTGGGGCTCGACACGGACGGCGACGAGGCAGGCGTGAGATGTCTAGCCGAGATGTCTAGTCCTGGATATGACCCGGCGCCAGCCCGACCGTACGCTCGATTGTGAGATCTCTGGGGCGGCGTGGCGTGGCGGGCGCCGGGATGGTCCCCCGCTGCGAGTGATTCCGACGTGCGCCCATCGTGGCGCTGTTGACGAAGAGGATGCGAACCATGAACGGCTTCAAGTCTACGATGCGGCGCGTGCTCCAGAGCGCGCGTCGCCTGGGGATACCGGTCGGCCTCGTGGCCATCCTGCTCGTGACCGTTTTCGGGGCCCCGGCCCCGGCGCGAGCGGACGATCCGCAGGTGCGCGATCATCGGGACGGTCAGGGGCCGGTGCTGCGCGAGCCGCGCGTGCAGGACCCGGGCGCGCCTCCTCCGGTCGTGCGTGATCATCGCACCGGGGGCGGCGCGGTTGCGCAACTCCAGGCAGACGACACCGCGGCACGGATCCAGATCATGCTCAAGACGATCCACGTCGCCAACGATCGCGACGGCGCCTGGCGCGGCTCGGGGGAGCTCTCGATGACGGTGAGCTTCTTCCGCTGTGCGGGGCCGCAGCCGCCCTGCGGCTCCGGCAGCGACCCCGCGGTACTGGTCGCCGAGTGGAAACGCGATTTCGGCGCCGACTCGGGTGACGCCAGGACGTTCGACCGCATCATGCCGATCACCGCGGACGTCAAGGACGGGGCGCTGGCCTCCGAGGACGGCGGCCTCCTGCTGCAGGACGGGCGGAGCTACATGTTCCAGGTCACGATGTACGAACGTGACACCGTCGTCGGGGACCACATGGGTGGTATCCAGCGGATCATCGACAAGTCGAACTACTGGGGCGTCGGCACCTACGAGCGGGAAGCGGCCGGCCCGCTCAAGGAGCCCAGTTTCGGCAACAGCGACCTCTGCGCCGGCTGCGGCGGCATTATTGTCGGCGACTACCTCGTGACGTACGAGATCTTCGCCGCCTCGCTGCCGGACCTCCGTCCGACGGCGATCCGCTTGCTCGGCGACGCGGGCGACGGCCTGGAAGAGGTCTGCCTGGCGGTTCAGAACCAGGGGCCAGAGACGGCCGGCCCGTTCAATATGAGCCTGTTCGTCGACCAGGCACCGGCGCTCAACGGATCGGTCAATCTGCTCGGGCTGGCGGGCGGTACGCCCCACGAGAGCTGCTTCCGCACGAGCCTGCCCACGAGCGGTCTCCACAGCCTCGACCTGATCGTGGATCAGGCCCGAGCGGTGCCGGAGGGGAACGAGCGCAACAATCAGCTCCAGCAGGATTTGGATCGGGGGCCGGCTCAACCCACGCCGACCCCGGCTACGCCGGACAACGCCGGGCCGACGCCCTCGTCGGGCGCATCCCCAGTGCCGTCGCCGGGTCCGATCCTGGTCCAGGGCCAGAACCAGGGCAAACCGCGGGGCGAGGGCCTGAGCGACCTGACCGTGAGCGCGATCCGGGTTCGGGGTCAGGTGCCGGACGGCAAGGACGACTGCAAGGACGGCGGGAACGACGTGGCCGTCGTCGTCAAGAACAGCGGGTCCGAGAAGGCCGGTGGGTTCGCCGTGCGGCTAACAGTCGACGGCGGCGAACCGGACGAGGAGTCGGTGAACGGCCTGGAGGCCGGCAAAGAGCGCGAAGTCAAGTTCGAGAACGTCCGGCTGAAGAAGGGCGACCGCACGCTGCTGGCGGTCGCCGACGCGACGAAGGCGATTGCCGAGTCGAAAGAAGACAACAACGAGCTGAAGGTCACGGCTCGCTGCCAGGACGACGACTAAGCACTTGTCCATAAGTTCGGCACGGTTTTCCCTTCGAGTAGGGGCACCAGAAGACTTATGCTCATGTGCTTAGACGCGCGACACGACGGGGCGGCGATTTCCAGGTCGCCGCCCCAGACACCGGGCTGGACATCTCGTGTCCAGCCCGAATGTCCAGAACTGGACATGACTCAGCTATCGGTCGTCGGTAGGCTGACCTGGAAGGGCCGGGGCGTGTGCTCGGACCCAACGACGAAGCACCGGAGCGAGCGCCCGATACGGCGCACTAGATAGGGGAACGATGATGCTCACGTTGCTTGCCAGGGCGCGGCTCACCACCGCGCTTATCCTCGCGGCCACCCTGCTCGTGTCAGCACTCGGGCCGCCGGCCCCGGTAGCCGCGCAGTCATTGGAGTCGGCCCGAGTGCAGCTTGTGGTGAAACAGGTCCATGTTCACGACGATCGTGAGGGGGCCTTCTCGGGGAAAGGGGAGATGAAGCTGTTGGTCAGCATCTGGCGTTGTCCGGGGTGGGTCCCGCTGCCATGTTTGGGGGAGAATCTCGACGCCGTCGGGTGGTCGATCGCTCGCGGGTCCACACACTTCAGCGCCGGTTCGGACGAAACCGTGACGCTGGACCACGTGGTGCCCCAGGCTGGTGATCTGATGTTTCACCCGGACACCTCCCCAGAGAACGGTATTGCCGTCTATGACGGTTACAACTACTTGGTGCGATTCGACATGCACGAGTCGGATGGTGGTTGGTCCAACATCGAGCCCATGGGGTGGGTCCTTCACGTTCTGAACACTGGAGAGCACGGCCTGGGCCTCGGCACCCACACCGCGCGGAGCGTCCTGGCCAACCGCACCGGCGACTTCACCATTACTTACGAGATCCGCCCCACCCCGCTGCCCGACCTCCAGGCCCTTCACCAGATCACCATCGACGATCTGCCGGGCAGCGCCAAGAAGCGCGTCTGCATGGTCGTCCATAATCGTGGGGGCGCCCCTGCCGGCCCCTTCGAAGTCGCCCTCCGTGTCGACCACGTGGTACCGCCCGACGGGAGAACCACCGCGGCCGGCTTGGCCCCGGGGATGAACTACACGGCATGCGTGGAGACCGCGCTGCCGACGCCCGGCCAGCACCTGCTCGCGGCCGTGGTCGACGCGCCACGCGCCGTGACTGAGCTCAACGAGACGAACAACTCGTACGAGCAGCTGTACGCTGCCGCGAGTGCGTCCTCGTCTACCGCGCCCGCGCCGAGCCCTCAATCGGCGCCAGCGACTGGCCAGGCCCAGAGCGACCTGACCGTGAGCGCGGTGAAGGTCCGGGGTCAGGTGCCGGACGGCAAGGACGACTGCAAGGACGGCGGGAACGACGTGTCCGTCGTCGTCAAGAACAGCGGGTCCGAGAAGGCCGGCGGGTTCACCGTGCGGCTGACAGTGGACGGCGCACAGGGCGACGGATCGGAGCAGACGGTAAACGGCCTGGAGGCCGGCAATGAGCGCGAGGTCACATTCGAGAACGTCAAGCTGAAGAAGGGTGAGCACTCCCTGAAGGCCCTCGCCGATGCGAAGGGCGCCGTTACTGAGACGAACGAGGAGAACAACGACCGCGAGGTCACCGCTCGGTGCAAGGACGAGAACTAAGATGATTGGTATTGCTACAGATGACGCAGCGGCGCATCGTCTGGATCTGACCATCGAATCCGGTCCTCCGACGATGCAGCTCTCGGGAATCGAGCCGATGTTGTTCGGGCTGAGCATCGCGGCGGCGCTGCCGCCCACCGCGATGCTCTTCTCCCCCGATGCCGCCCGACCGATCGTCCGTCCGGCCGCCCGGCCGATGCTCAGCCCGAGCGAGGTCGCGGCGATCGTGGGACACCGGATGAAGGAAGCCGGACGTGGACGGATCGCGTTGGGCGAGGTGGATCGACGATTGCACCGCCTCCTGCTCTCCCTGGAGGTCTTCCAGGCGACGGACAGGAGCGGCGTGCTCGTCTGCCTCGGCGTCATCAGAGTCGATCCAGCGGCGACGACCGTCGTAGGCGCGTCGCCGCTGGACCTGTGGGCGCTCGCGGGGGAGCCGCTGTCACGATACGGGGTCGCCTACGCGTGTCCGATTCGGATCGGGGACCGAGCCCGTCTGGTGGTGTACAGCGGCATCACGATGCAGATCGCCTGGCTGTCCGGCGAGCGGCTGATGACGGCAAGCGTGACCAGTCTGCACGGGAGCGACGCCTGGGCGATCGACTCGGCGAGCGCGCTGGCGCTCGCCCTCGATCGCCAGCTGAGCTAGCCGGCCGTGGTGAGGGCTTCCCCGGCTAATGGTCTACTATGTGCCGAGTTTGCCTCACCACTCCACAGGAGAGATGCCGTTGGCCGCACCGTCGCGCCCGGCCAGCTACCGGGCCGCCGGACCGATGCCGATCGCCTCGCGGGCCTGGTTCAAGCGCTCGCAGCGCATCCTCGGCCGGGACTGGCCGACGGCGTACCTGTTCGTCGGTTTGACGGTGCTGCTGCTGGCGACCGTCAAGGCGTACCCGTTCCTGCGAGCGCTCTGGTACAGCTTCCACAACGTCGTCGGCTTCCGCGTGGGCAACTTCGTGGGCATCGACCACTACATCGCGCTCTGGGGCGACGACCGGTTCACCCGGTCGGTCGGCGTGACGCTGACGTTCACGGCGGCATCGGTAGTGCTGAAGCTGGTGCTCGGGATGTCGGCGTCGCTGCTGCTGCACAACGTGCCGCGCTGGGGGGCGTTCTTCGGCGGGCTGCTGCTGGTGCCGTACGTCGTCCCGGAGGTGGTACGGGCGCTCGCCTGGCGGATGATCCTGGACCCGCTGTTCGGGGGCCTCAACCACATCCTGGTCCACGCCCTCGGGATCATGGCGAAGGGTCACCCCTGGTTGAGCGACCCGAACACGGCGCTGCCGGCCGTCATCATGGTGAACGTCTGGGCCGGCGTGCCGTTCATGATCATGCTGCTGCTAGCCGGCCTGAAGGGGATCGACGCCGAGCTCTATGACGCCGCCTCGGTGGACGGGGCCGGCCGCTGGCGGCGCTTCCTGCACGTCACCCTGCCCGGGCTGCGCTACGTGCTGATCGTGGCGACGCTCCTCTCGACGATCTCGACGTTCAACGGGTTCACCCTGACCTACCTGCTGACCAGCGGCGGGCCGTTCGGGGCAACCCGGATGTACCCGATCCTGGCATTCGAGTACGCGGTGGCCGGCCACCGGACGAGCGCCGGCGTGGCGGTGGCGATGATGGCGGCGCCAGTCATGCTGGTGCTCTCGCTGGTGCTGGCGCGCTACATGCTCTGGCGCGACGACCTGAACCGAGGTACGCACCAGGACGGGATCGTCTGGAGCTCGACGATGGGAGTGCTCTGGCCCCTCCGGATGGTCCTGCGCGGGCTGCTCGGGCTGTTCTGGCTGGTCAACGACCTGGCGGAGCGGGCCGCCGACGCGGCGCGTCGGGCGGTCTGGCCCGCTGACACGGGAGCGTCGTTCGCGGGCGCGGCCGGCCGCCGGGCGACGTTCGGGGTGATGTACGGGCTGCTCGGGGCGATCGTGCTGTTCGAGCTGTTCCCGATCTACTTCGTGGTGGTGACGGCGTTCAAGAGCGAGCTCCAGATCCAGCAGATCCGGGGGATGTTCTGGCCGGACCCGTGGACGCTGGAGCAGTTCACGTTCCTGTTCACGCGGATCCGGTTCGTGGAGTGGTACCGCAACACGACGTTTGTTGCGCTGGCGAGCACGACGATCTCGGTGCTGGTGGCGAGCCTGGGCGCCTATGGGATGGTGCGGCTGCGCTGGCGCGGGGCCTCCTCGCTTGGAGCGACGGTGCTGGTGGCGAACCTGATGCCGGGCGCGCTGATGGTGATCCCGATGTACATTATCCTGGCGCAGCTTCGGCTGATCAACACGCACTGGGCGCTGCTGGTGACCTACCCGAGCTTCGTACTGCCGTTCGCGACCTGGCTGATGATGGGATATTACCGATCGATCCCCGAAGAGGTGGAGGACGCGGCGCTGATCGACGGCTGCAACCGGTTCCAGGTGTTCTTCCTGGTGGTACTGCCGCTGGTGCGCCCTGCGCTGCTGGCGGTGGCGTTGTTCTCGTTCACGGCATCCTGGAACGAGTTCCTCTACGCCTTCACGTTTCTGCGGACGGGGACGCTCTACACGCTGCCGGTCGGGCTGGCCCAGCTGATCGTGGGGGACATCCAGCCGTGGGGCCTGCTGATGGCGGCCTCGCTGCTGACGGCGATCCCGATGGCGCTGGTGTACATGCTGGGCCAGAAGCTGATGGTGGCGGGGCTGACGGCGGGCAGCGTCAAAGGGTAGCCGCGCGACGTCGATTACGATCGCATCACGGCAGCCTGACCAGATTGACGAAATGCGCATCGCCCTACGGTATAGTGGCACTGCGTCGTCCCATCCCGGTCCAGCGGGAGTGACGGGCCAGACGTGCCGATCTTGACGGTGCGCGTGTATTCCTCGTACCCGCCTGTCGATTCGACATGGCGTCTTGCCCGTGTGGAGCTCCCTGTGTTGCGTCGAAGGGTCGCGCTCGTGGATGGATCGCCGCGCGCTGCCTTCGGGAACGCCTCGCTCGGCTACCTGTCGTTTCAGCCGCGTCGTCGACGGCGGCGGCGTGGCGGCGTGAGCGCGACGACGGTGTTCGCCGTGTTGCTCGTCGTCGCCGTCGTCGAAGCAGCCCGGTTCTTCCAGCCGGTCTGGCGCAGCGCACTCACGCCGACGGTCGTGCTGGCCGAGGCCACGCCGCCCGAGGTGCCTTCGTCGATCGGGGAAACCTCGGCGCTCCAGCTTCGCGCCGGCAATGAGGCGCTGATGGCCGGGCAGTGGGTTGACGCTAGCGTGGCGTTCGACCGCGCGACCGACCTCGACGCCGCCCCGCCGGCGGCCACCCTGGCGGTGGCGCGGACGCTTCTCGGCACACATCGGCTCGACGACGCCGTCTACCGGGCGCGGCCGGCGGTGGCGCTCGCCCCGAGCTCCGTCGAGGCGCTGACGGTGCTGGCGACGGCGCTCGACTGGAGCGGCCGGGCCGAGGAGGCCATCGAGGTGGCCCGGCGGGCGCACGAGCTGGCACCAGCAGACGCCCGAGCGCAGGCGGCCCTGGCCGAGGCGCTGGCCGACCGGCACGAGCTGGCCGAGGCCGAGGCGCTGATCGCCGATGCGCTGGCGCGTGCGCCGCTCGATCCGGAGGTGCACCGCGTCGCTGGCGCGATCTACGAGGTCCACGCTGACTACGCCCAGGCGGTGGACGCGTACCGTCGGGCGCTGGCGCTGGAGCCAGGCACCGCGCATCGGCACTTGAGCCTGGGCCTGGCGCTTCGGTCGCTCGGACAGCACGCGGAGGCCGCTGCAGTCTGCAATCGGGCGGTCGATCTGAGCCCGGCGAACGCGCGGGTGTACGGCTGCCTCGGGCTGGTGGCGCTGGCCCAGGGTCAGATCAACCGGGCGGTCCCGCTTTTCGAGAGGGCACTGGCGCTCGATCCGCGCTACCCGACCGCTGCCGCCCAGCTTGGGTGGATCGCCAGTCGGCGCGGCGACGACGAGCGGGCAGCACCCCTCTTCGAGGTTGCCGTGGCTTCGGATAGCGATCCGGCGCGGCTGGCGCAGTACCGGCAGGCGCTCGGCTGGAGCTACCTGCGGCTCGGCCGCGGGGTGCTCGCGCGGGAGCAGTTCACGCAGGCGCTCCAACTCGACCCGAGCCTCCACAGCGCGCGTGACGGCCTGGCCGCGCTGGGACCGGTCCGGGCCAGCGCGCGCTAGCGTGAGGCCGCGTCCGATTCTGTGACGTCGGTCACGGCACAGCGATCCCGCCGGTGCTACCGTGCTGCTCGACTGCGAGGTACATCTTCGAGCGGCGCGGGCGTTGGGCGTGACCGTGTCGGATTCGGTCCTCGCCCAGGTGACCGAGATCGTCGAGTGACCGGTAGGGGGCTGTGACATGACGTATTTCCCGTTGACCGCCGCGCAGATCGAGTGGAAGGACCGCGTCACCGAGATCACTGCCCGAGAGATCGGCCCGCTGGCGGCGGAGACGGACCGCACGGGCCAGTACCCCCAGCGGTCACTCGACGCCCTGAAGCAAGCCGGCCTCTGGGGACTGCGGGCCTCGCCCGAGGACGGCGGCCTGGGCGCCGACCTGGTCACGACCTGTCTGGTGGTCGAGGAGGTCGCCAAGAAGTGCCCCTCGACGGCGATGTGCTACAAGATGCACCTCGAAGCGTCCGAGGTGATCTGCCGGGTGCCGACGGAGCACCAGCGCCATCGGTTCGTCAGGCCGCTGGCTGGCGGCGAGGTCCTGGCGACCGTGGCCGGCTCGGAGAGCCAGGGCGCCGGCGACAACTGGACGCCCGCGCCGACGTTCTCGACGGTCGAGCGGGTGCCCGGCGGCTACCGGATCGACGGCGTCCGCAAATCGTACGTGACCTCGGCGGGTCACGCGACGCATTACTTCTTCCTTTGTCGGATCGGCGCGGAGACACCGCCGGACCAGGTGAGCTTGCTGTTCGTGGAGCGCGAGGCGATCGAGTGGGAGATCCTGGAGCCGTGGGAGGGTGTCGGGCTGCGCGGCAACGCCAGCTCGCCGATGCGGTTCAGCGGCTTCGTGCCTGAGGAGAACCGGATCGGCGCGGAGCACACCGCGATGGCCGACGTCGGCCACCTGTTTCGGCCGGTGCTCGGGCTGACGTACGCTGCTGCCTACCTCGGAACGGCCTCGGGCGCCTTCGAGATCGCCTGCCAGGAGGGGACGCGTCGATTTGCGAGCGGCTCGCGGCGGATCGACAACCCGATCAACCAGCGGCGGATGGCCGAGATGTCGGTGCGGATCGAGGCCGCGCAGACGATGCTCCACGCCGCGGCCTCGATGTTCGACCGTGGGGAGCTGCGCTCGCCGCTGCCGGTCTTCCAGGCGAAGGTGCTCTGCTCCGAGACGGCGGTCTGGGTGACGCAGGAGCTGATGACGATGTTCGGCGGGACGGCGTTCGCGGGTCGGCTGCCGTTTGAGCGCTACTTCCGCGATGCTCGGGCCGGCCTGATCATGGCGCTCCCGAACGACGGCGCCTACCAGACGATCTCGACACTGCTCTTCCCGGAGCCGAAGCCGTAGCCCGGCGGTCAGCGGGAGAGGCGGAAGATCCGGGCCAGGTCTGAGAAGTAGAGCGTGCCGTCCGGGCCGTTCGTGACGTCCAGGCGGCAGTCGTGGGTGATCAGCTCGACCCACTCAACGTCGTCCAGGGCCGGCCCGGTCAGCCGGATGCGCCGGAGGGCGCCGGTGTTGAAGTCGCAGACGAAGAGATCGCCGGCGTACTCTGGGAAGAGCGATCCGCTGTAGAACGTCAGGCCGGTGATTCCGAGTCGCTCCTCGGCAGAGTCCCAGAGCGGGTCTTCGAGGCCGGGGACGCCGCCCGGCCCGCCCTCGATCGACGGGTAGCCGTAGTCGCGGCCGGGCCGGACCAGGTTCAGCTCGTCATACCCCTCGGGGCCGTTGTCCGTCGCGTACAACTGGCCGGTCGTCGGGTGAAAGGTGAAGCCGAAGACGTTGCGGAAGCCGAGCGCGTAGGCCGGGTACTCGCCGTACGGGTTGTCCGACGGGGTTGTGCCGTCTGGACGCACGCGCAGGATCTTGCCGAAGAGCGTCTTCGGGTCCGGGACCTGGCTGCGGCGCACCATCTCGCCGAGCGAGACGTAGAGCATGCCGTCCGGCCCGAAGGCGATCCGGCCGCCGTTGTGGTCGCCGTTGTAGTAGCGGGTCTGGTTGATCGGGAGATCGCCCAGGATCGCGGTCGCCTCGGTGGCGCGGCCGTCGCGCTCGGTGAAGCGGACCACGCGATTGCGGATCGGGCGGTTCTCGGCGTCGGCCTCCGAGTAGAAGACGTAGACCCAGCGGTTCTGAGCGAAGTTGGGGTCGAGGGCCAGCCCGAGCGCACCCTGCTCGACGCCCTTCGTGGTGGGCAGGACGACGAACGGATCCGGCTGGAGCTCGCCAGCCGGGCTGGCGATCCGGACCTGGCCAGCCAGGATCTCGTTGAAGAAGAGCCGCCCGTCCGGCGCGAACTGAAGCGCCGAGGGGAACGTGACGCCGACGACAAACGGGTCGACGCGCGGCGGGCGCGGCGGTCGGGGCACGTCGTCGCGCTCATCCTGGCGCCAGGAGGTCAGCATCTGTGGCTGCGGCCCCAGCGAGTAGACCAGCCGGACGGGAGTGGTGCCGCCGGGCGTGCCAGGCACCTGATCGACCCGGTAGAACTTGCCCATCAGCGGCACCACGGAGGTGCGGACGAGCATCGGGCCGACGATCCGGGGGACGATCTGGGCGCGCGGGTGCGGCACGTCGAGCGACTGGCGCTCCCAGCCGTAGACCTGCGCGGCGAACTCGATATGCTCGCCCCACTGGCCGCCGCCGAGGGTGTAGGTGTTGAGGGCGCCGCGCTCGGCGTAGACGCGCTCGCCGGGCCGACGGCTCGCCTCGACACCAGCGATCACCTGGAACAGGGCCGTGTTGGTATGACCCTCCTGAATCGCCGATCGGTAGTACGCGACCAGGCCGGCCAGCGGGGAGAGCAGCGCCAGGCCCAGAAAGGCGAACCCGGGGCGGAGGACGTGGGCGGCGACGGTCGGGGCGAAGCGTGGCCGGAGCCGGCCGATCCAGGCGAGCACTCCAGTCATGGCGACGGCGATCGCCGCGTAGCAGAGCGGCAGGAGCGGCGCGACGTAGCGCGCCTTCGGGACGGACGACTCGAAGCGGCCGTTGACGACCGGCAGCAGCAACAAGAATGAGACGATGGTGAAGAAGAGGAGGCCGTCGCGCCGCCGCGCCAGCGCCTCGACGCCGACCGCCGTTGCCACCAGCAGGACGAGCCCGAGGCGCTCCTCGAACGGGCCGGCGAGCGGCCCTGACTCGGCGAGGACGCCGGCCAGGCTGTCTGAGAGCAGCCAGAGCGTCTGCCGTAGGCGCTCGACGTAGACGGGAACGGTCAGGATCTCGCCGCCGGTGTAGCCGGCCTGGACGGTACCGCCGTAGCTTAGCCCGTCGAAGCCGCCCCAGAGGTTCGCCGCCAGCAGGTTTGCAGCTCCGAGCAGCGCGGCGAGGACGGCCAGCCCCGGCCACGGGCCGAGGAGCCAGCGCGGGCGCGCGACGGCCACGCCGACGGCTACGCCGGGCAACAGCAGCGCGGCGACGGGGTGGGTCTGAAGGCCAAGCCCGAGGCAGAGCCCGCTCGGGACCAGCAGCCGTGGCCGCTCGCGGGTGACGGCGGCGTGGGCGAGCCAGAGGCCGAGCGTCGTGAAGAGCGGCGTCAGGCAGTTCGACCAGGCGATGTGGCTGTTGACGACGATGTGGGCCGGCGAGAGCGCGAGCAGCAGCCCGGCCAGGGCGCCGGCATTCACCCCGGCCAGGCTTCTCCCCAGGAGGTACGTCGGCACGACGGTGAGCGCCCCGAGGACGGCGACCAGGACGCGGGGGGTGAACAGGCTCGGCCCGGAGATGGCGAACCCGGCCGCGAGCAGCCAGTTCCAGAGCGACCCGATGTACGGATCACGATTGGTGAGCGGGAAGCGCTCGCCACGGAGGATCTGGAGGCCGATCTCCGCTTCGGCAGTCTCGTCGGTGAAGCGGGGGATGTCCCAGAGGTAGGGGAGGCGAACGAGGAGTGCCAGCAGCACCAGTGCCGCGACGACGAGCAGCTCAGTCCGTCGTTTCGCGGCCCAACGCGGCTTGACCAGGTCCGGCATCTCACCCCCTGGCGTGGGAGACGCCTCCCGTGCCGGCCCTCACTGTACCAGCGCCGGTTCCTTCGGCCGAGCGGCGTTGTGTGGCGAGGCGCGGTCAGTGTGCTATCCCGGAAGACGAGATCGAATGGCGCTCGGCTGAGCTGCCGGGCCGTCAGGCCAGACGTACGGTCTACGGAGGAGCCGTCATGGAATCCGAAACCGGGCTGCCGCCGCTTCGACGGTGTCGGGTGAAGTTGGACGATCTGGCAGATGCCATCGACATGAGCAACATGGAGATGTCAGCGTATCTCGATCTGGAGACGGGGAGATCGTGTACGTCTCTGATGAAGCTCGACGCGAGCTCGAGGCGGTCTATGAGACCATGCCCGATGACGCGGGCCAGATGTCAGACGAGGAGCAGCAGACGGCGTTCAAGGCGGCCCTCGAAGAGTACGGTCCAATCAACGTCGAAGAAGAGGGGCTGATCGACGCCGACGCCGTCGATCGTGGCCCCGGCACGCGGTTCATAGCGCTGCCAGAGGCCGACACCCGCGAAAGCTACCGTGACATGGAAGCGTTCATCGAGACGGTGACGTCGACGCAGCTCCAGCGACGGCTCGATAGGGCGATTCGCGGACGGCTCTAGTTTTCGCCAAGTGGCGGGGGTGAGCGACTGACCAGAGGAGAGCGGCTGCATCACGGTGGGTCGACGGCCTAGAGTACGGGTGTCGAAGCCTGGACTCTGGGGCGGACCCACCGGATGCAAG
>Ga0209382_10002560_pt1 | contig 26182 bp, 23 predicted proteins | sample SoiMetdeltSBSDD5_FD_187599 | JGI IMG/M metagenome (GOLD analysis project Ga0209382, IMG submission 187599) | Bulk soil microbial communities from a Populus tree surrounding site in Tennessee, USA - Soil MetaG P. deltoides SBSDD5 (SPAdes) (version 2) | ecosystem: Environmental > Terrestrial >... | reverse complement strand
TCACGCTGCACCTGACCGACGATACCCAGCTGCGCGCCCACGGCTCCATCGCCGGGAGCGACCTGGTCGCCGAGGTCCGCTGGACGCGCCCCCTCCCCGGCAGCCACCTGGACGAGGGCACCCTGTGGGGCACCCCAGCGGCCATGCGGCGGCTCGCCGAGCTGGCCACCCAGGCCGCCATCCAGGCCGAGGAGGAGGCCTGCTGGCAGGCCCACCAGGCCGCCACCACCATCCCCAAGCAGGGAAGAGTGGCATGAACCAGCTGCTGGAGGCCGCCCTCGGTTACGCCGCCCACGGCATCCCCGTCTACCCGGTCCACTGGCCCCACCCCATCCCCGGTGGGGTCAGCCTGGCCTGCTCGTGTCCCCGCGGGCAGGCCTGTGACCGGCCGACCAAGCATCCCCTGCTGCGCCACGGCGTCAAGGAGGCCACCACCGACGGTGACCGGATCGGCCGCTGGTGGCACCGGTGGCCCCAGGCCAATGTCGGCCTGGCCACCGGCATCTGCTTCGACGCCCTCGACATCGACGGCCCGGCCGGCCTGGCCGCCCTCCACCAGTTGGCAGGCACGGTGGGCCTGCGGCTCCCCGGTCCGCTGGTGGCCACGGGGGGCGGTGGCTGGCACCACTGGTTCACCCCGACCGGGCTCGGCAACCGCCCACCCCGCGGCCTCACCCATGTCGACTGGCGCGGCAAGGGCGGCTGCGTGCTCGCCCCTCCCAGCCGCCACATCTCCGGTGGCAGCTACCGCTGGCTGGTTGGCCTCGATCAGGCGCCACTGTCCGAGGTCCCGACCGCCCTGCGCGAGCTGCTCGACCCCGACCGGCCAACCACCTGCGGGCTGGCGAACCCGGCCCGGCCGGCCTGTCCGACCAGGCCGCCCGCACCCGACCACCCGTACGGCCGCCGGGTCCTGGCCGACGAACTGGCCGCCCTTGGCCGGGCCACCCCCGGCCAGCGCAACCGCACCCTCAACCGCACCGCCTTCAAGGTCTACCGCTACGTCGCCAGCGGCGTCCTCGACGAGGAGCACGTCACCCGCGCCTTCACCACCGCCGCGCTCGCCATCGGCCTCGACCGGGCCGAGATCAGCCGCACCCTGGCCTCGGCCCGCATGGCCGGCCGGGCCAGCCCCCGCACTGTGCCGGCCGGACCCGTCCTGAGCATCAGGGACGACGGGTCATGACCGGTCGCTGGACCTACCAGACCAGCGCGGCCGGCGTCCTGATGCTCGCGGCGGCCGCGTTCACCCTGTCCTATGACGCCCTGCATCAGCTGGCCTTGGACAGCCATGTGCGGCCCGCCCTGGCCTGGCTGTGGCCGGTGGTCATCGACGGCACCATCGTGGTCGCCCTCCTCACGGTGCTGGCCGCCAAGCGCGCCGCCACCCGGGCCGGCTATCCGTGGGCGCTGGCCGGGCTGTTCTCGGCCGCCTCGGTCGCCTTCAACATCGCGCACGCCCCCGACCGGCCGGTCGCCCGGCTGGTGTTCGCCATGGCCCCGGTCGCGCTGGTGCTCACCACCCACCTGCTGATGCAACAGGTGAGCTGGCGCCCACCCACCTCCGGTCGCCCGGCCGCACCCGCACCCCAGGCCGTCCTCGAACCCGAACAGGAGGGCGGCTCCCAACCCGCACACCCGCACAGGCCGGGCGGCCAACCCACACCCGAGCCGGACGAGGCGGAGCGGCTCGGGAAGGTTGGTGCTCGTGTGCGGGTGCGGGCGGCCTACCAGGCGCAGCTGGCGGCAGGGCAGACCCCGACAGGCGCGGGCCTAGCCCGATCGGCTGGCGTCAGCGAGCGCTACGGGCAACGCCTCCTTGCCGAGTTCATCGCCGATCCCGCTCGCACCAGCCAGCCGAACGGCGACGGCCGACCGGGGACCGCGCCACCCACCGCGACTCGCGCCGAGCACGCCGAAGGGAGGTGAGCATGGAGAACCTGTTGACCATGGAGGAGGTGGCAGATCGGTTGCACACGACCCCGCGGCATGTGCGCCGGCTGGTGTCTGCCCGCCGCATCGCCTACCGCAAGCTCGGCCGCTACGTCCGCTTCCATCCGGCTGATGTGGAGGAGTACATCGCCGCCAACCGGGTCGAGGTCGGCGCGCACCAAAGGGCCGGCGGGGCCGCCGCTCCTATCCCCCCTACGTCGGCCACCCATGCACGGCGGGCAGGGTAGGGCGGGATGGGCTACATCGAGGACCTGAAGAGCAAGCGTCAGGGCCAGGGCCGGCTGCGCTGGCGGGTCCGCTACCGCGACCCGGCCGGCCGGGAACGAGCCAAGAGCTTCGCACGCAAGCAGGATGCCGAGCGGTTCCTTCGGCACGCCGAGGCCGACAAGCTCCGCGGACAGTGGGTCGACCCTCGGCAGGGCCGGACGACGGTGAGGGAGCTGGCCGAACGCTGGTATGCGACCACGGTCACCCTCAAGGCCAAGACCCGCGAGGACTACCGCTCGCTGCTACACAACCACGTGCTGCCCGCCTTCGGCGAGCGGGCGGTGGCCTCGCTGGACACCCTCGCCGTGCGTGGCTGGCTCGCCGGCCTCGTCAGCGGAGGACTCTCACCCTCGCGGGCCAAGCACGCCTACTACGTGCTGTACGCCGTCCTGGAAGCGGCCATCCAGGCCGGCGCGCTGGTCCGCAACCCAGCCGCCGGAGTCCGCGCCCCACGGAGCCATTCCCGGGAGATGCACTTCCTGTCGGCCGCCGAGGTCGAGCGACTGGCCGAGGCGATCGTCCCGCCGTACGGCGTGCTCGTCCGCTTCGCCGCCTACACCGGACTACGAGCGGGGGAGATCGCCGCGCTGCGTGTCAAGCGACTCGACTTGCTCCGCGGCACGGTTCGAGTAGTCGAGGCCGCCAGCGAGGTAAGCGGCCGGCTGATTACCGGGCCAACCAAGACCCACGCAGAGCGCACCGTTCGCCTCCCGCGGTTTCTCCGCGACGAACTGGCCGCCTACCTCGCCAGCCCGCCGCGTGACCGTGACGCGTTCGTGTTTACTGCCCCGAAGGGCGGGCCACTGCGGCACCACAACTTCTACAAGCGGCAATTCTGCCCAGCGCTGGTTCGCGCGGGCCTGCCTGCGCAGATCCGCTTTCACGACCTGCGGCACACCTGCGCCTCGCTGCTCATCGCCCAGGGCGCCCATCCCAAGGCGATCCAAGCGCACCTTGGGCACAGCTCGATCCAGGTCACGATGGACCGCTACGGGCATCTATTCCCCGACGCCCTGGAGCACCTAGCCGACCGGCTCGACGCGGCGCATGCCCAGTTACGGATGGATGCAATGGGGACCGAGCCGCACCGCGGTCTAATCGAGCTGCCTCAGCGCCGGACTCGGAATGGTCCGTGAATTGCCCAGACGTGTGTAATCAGCGAACCCGGGAGGGCCCTCGAGCTTCCGCGCTCGCTGCCCCCCCACACCACCGCGCCTGCATCAGCCACCGGTGCGCTTCCAGAAGTAGTAGTCGGCGGTGTAGGGGACCTCGACCACGGCCCCCGCGGTTGCCGCGGTGCAGGTCGACGCGGGCGGGGCCAGGCCGCCGCGGGTGTTGATCCGTTGGACGTAGGTCGTTGGCACCAGCCGGTCGCCGTCAGGGCCAGCGAACGTCCGAGCAGACAACAGCAGCCAGGGAATGGCGGTGGCGTCCACGGTGACCGGGGGGGCCGCGAGCTGGCCCACGACCCTGCTGCCGTCCTTGGCTTGCCAGGTCGGCCCGGCGAAGTGGGTGATGATGAGCTTGCCGTGGTCGTTGTACAGATTCGCCCGGGGCGCGACGAACCCCCAGGCAACACCGTTACAGGAGTAGATCTGGACGCCGACCGCGTGACCGACCAGGAACACCTTGTTGCCGGCAGGAACCTGGATTCCCAGCGGAACGTCAGGGCTCGGCGGTCCCGCCTGGGCCACCTGCGCCAGCGACACCATCGCCGCGGCAGCGACCACCCCCACCAGCAGCAGGCGCTTGAACCCGATGCACCACCTCATGCAACTACCTCCGAATGGTTGGTTTCAGCCTCTGCCTCTGCGCCATGGGGGAGAGTACATCGAGGGCCGCTCTGTGCAAAACGCTCATTGCGCTCATTGAGCGTGGCAGTGGCGAGGACGGTCGACGTCGGCAAGCCTCGCGACGCGGTCGAGAAGCTTCTCATAGCAGGAATGCCAGGCGCTCAACTCCAGGTGGCTCCTAAAGGCCGTGCCACGCTCATCCCGGTTGGTCGGGGAGCATCTGACCGACCGCTTGGATGTGGCCTGGCCACAGCCCGAACGGACCCAGCGCGGACCGAGCCAGGACATGCGATGGCCGAGCTGTCCGTGCGTCCAACACGGAATGCTCTTTGAGCTGCGCTGTTGGTGTGGGGTGACCGACGGGACTTGAACCCGCGACCTTCGGGACCACAACCCGACGCTCTAACCAACTGAGCTACGATCACCACGTGAGCGAGGGAAGGATACCGGGGCCGATGGCGGTGTGGCCAGCCGGTGGCGGGTGGCCGGATGGGGTGGAATGGGCAACCGGATCCAGAGTGAGCGGCTGTGCCTGCGGCAGCTGGAGGCCGAGGAGGCGCGGGCCCTGCTGCGGGGCAAGGCCGACCCGGAGCGGTCGTGGATGGCCGGGTATCCGATGCAGGGGACGCTGATCGCGGTCGAGGCGTTCGTGCGGGCGGTCGACAACGGGGCCGACCCGGGGGCGTACGGGGTGTACCAGCTGGTGCGGTCCAGCGACGAGATGGTGGTGGGGGACATCGGGTTCCATGGGCCGCCGAACCGGCGCCGGTCGGTGACGGTCGGCTACGGGCTGGCTCCGGGGGCGCGGAGGCAGGGGTACGCGACCGAGGCGCTGCGGGCGGTGCTCGCCTGGGCCCTGGCCCAGCCGGAGGTGGCCTCGGTCGAGGCCGACACGACGCACGCCAACCTGCCGTCGCAGCGGGTGATGGAGCGGGCCGGGATGCGCTGCTACGACCGCAGCGACCAGCTGCGCTTCTACCGGGTTCCTTGAGCGGCCGCGCCACCGCGTGGTTGCATGCGGGTCCGCCGCGAGGAGGGAGTCAGGGGATGCGCATCGTCCTGGTCGGTCCGCCCGGTGCCGGCAAGGGCACCCAGGCCGGCCGGATCGTGGACCGGTTCGGGGGGATGCACCTCGCCACCGGCGACATCCTCCGCTCCAACGCCGACCGGGGGACGGAGCTGGGCCGGACGGCCAGCCGCTACATGGACCGGGGCGAGCTGGTGCCTGACGACGTCATGATCGAGATGGTGCTGGAGCGGCTGGGCGAGGAGGACTGCGCCGGCGGCTTCGTGCTCGACGGGTTCCCGCGCACCGTGCCCCAGGCCGAGGCGCTGGGCGAGCGGCTCGGCGAGCTCGGCCGCCCCCTGGACGCGGTGGTCAGCCTCGAGGTCGGCGAGGACGAGCTGCGCGACCGGCTCGCCGCCCGGGCCGAGGAGCAGGACCGGGCCGAGGACGACGACGAGGGCGCCATCCGGCGGCGGCTGGAGCTGTTCAACCGCGAGACCGAGCCGCTGCTCGACTTCTACGACGGCGAGGGGCTGCTGGTCGGCGTCGAGGCCGAGGGCGACGCCGACGAGGTGAGCGGCCGGATCGCCGCCGCCCTGGCCGGCCGCGGCGACCAGGGGGCGGCTTGATCGCACTGGTCACCGGCGCGTCCAGCGGGATCGGGGCGGCCATGGCCCGCCGCCTGGCCGTCGAGCCGGGGGCGCGGCTGGTGCTGGTGGCCAGGCGCCGCGACCGGCTGGAGGCCCTGGCCGCCGAGCTGGGCGGGGCCACGGTGGTCGCCGCCGACCTGCTCGAGGAGGCGACCCCGGTGCTGGTCGCCCGCCGGGTCGCCGAGGAGCATGGGCGCCTGGACCTGCTGGTCAACAACGCCGGGGTCGGTGGGCGGGGGAGCTTCGCCGAGGGCGGCTGGGCGGCGGTGCACCGGGCCATGGCCATCAACTTCGACGCCCAGGTGCGCCTGACCGAGGCCCTGCTGCCGCTGCTGCGCCGCTCCGCCCCCAGCGGGGTCGTCAACGTGGGCAGCGTGGCCGGGCGGGTGTCGCGGCCCGGGGCCGGGGCGTACTCGGCCAGCAAGTTCGCCCTGGCCGGCTGGACCGAGGCCCTGCAGCTGGAGGAGCGGCGCCACGGCGTGCACGTCGCCCTGGTCCAGCTCGGGTTCGTGGCCACCGAGGGCTTCCCCCAGCGCAGGCTGCTGGCCCGGCCCTGGACCCGCTGGATGGTCTCGACCGACGCCAGGGTCGCCGAGGGGATCGTCGAGGTCTGGCGGCGGCGCCGGCCCGAGGCCTACCTGCCCCGCCCCTACGCGCTCGTCCCGCTGGCCCGGGTGCTGCTGCCCGGCCTGTACCGCCGGGCGGTCGGCGGCGGCGCCTTCACCGCCTCGACCAGGAGCTAGGGCTCGGCCCAGCGCAGCTCCAGCTCGCCGCCGGTGAAGGCGGCCAGGCGTTCGGCCTCGGCCTCGGCGGCCCGCCTGGCCCAGGCGGGCGGCGGCCCGGTGAACGGCTCGATGGTGACCAGCAGGCGCCGGCCCCTGGCCTCCTGGCGCCAGGTGCCGTCCATGCGGCCGCCCACCAGCAGCACCGGCGACAGCCAGCCCTGGGGCCGGTAGACGCGGGCCTTGAACGGCCCCGGCATCAGGCGCTCGGCCTGGAGGGTGGCCGTGACCACGTACTGGTCGAAGGCCGGCAGCAGCCGGACCGCGCGCGACCCGCCGGCCCCGGCCAGGCCGGGCAGGTCGGCGGCCAGCGCGTAGGCGGCCCTGCCCTCGACCTCGACCCTGGCCACCTCCGAGCCCAGGCGCTCCAGCAGCCGGCCGCCCCGGGCCGGGCTGGGGATGCCCCACCAGCGGGCGAAGTCCTCGCGGGTGACCGGGCCGGAGGCGGCCAGGAACCGGCGGGTCACCTCGGCCATGGCCTGGTCGGGGTCGTGCTCGGTCCAGCCGCCCAGCCAGGTGTCGGGGCGGGTGAAGCGGACCTGCTGGCCCTGGTTGGGAGCGAAGCAGAGCAGGCCGAGGGCGGCGGCCGGCTTGAGCAGCGCCCCCCAGCTCTCGCGGAGCTTGTCGCCCAGCTCCTCGGATCCGGTCAGCCGGCCGACCTCGGCCGCCAGCTCCTCGCGGGTCAGCAGCCGGCCGTCCAGGGCCCGGGCCACGGCGTCGTTCAGCCTCCCCAGCTCCTCGAGGGTGACGCCGAAGCCGCGCTGCCACGCCCCGGCCTCCCAGCCCCGGCGGGTGGAGAGAGCGGCCTGCCAGCGGGGCAGCTCGGCCGCCGGCAGCAGGTGCAGGGTGCCGCGCATGGCCCAGGTCTTGACCAGGCTGCGCTCCTCCCACAGGGCGCGCCGGACGTCGTCGGGGGCGGCGTCCTCGACCCGGGCGGCCAGGGTCAGCTCGGCCGAGGACATCACCTGGGCGTGCAGCCCGGCGATGTCCGCGACCACGTCGAGCATGGCCTTGGCCGGGACGCGCTCGTCCAGGTGGTGGCGGGCCGACCGCCAGGCCATGACCTGGGCCCAGCGGAGCCCGGCCACCGTGGCCGCCACGTCAGGCCAGCAGCGGCCGGAGGGCGTCCTCGACCTGGTCGGCGGTGACCGGGCCCTCGTAGCGGGCCCGGATCACGCCGTCGCGGTCGATCACCAGCAGCCACGGCTCGGTGGTGAAGCCGTACTGGAGGAGGGTGCGGGCCGGCTTGGCGGTGGAGCGGCTGGGGTAGATCTCGACGTGGATGAAGCTGGCCTTGGCGCCGAGCTTGTCGGCGGCCACCATCTGCTCGTCGACCACCGGGCCGCACATCTGGCTGCTGCACAGCAGCGGCGTGGCGAAGGTGACCACCGTGGGGCGGCCGGCGGCCAGGGCGTCGTCGAGCGAGATGGCGTGCAGCGGGCAGGCCGGCTCGCGGGTGCAGATCTTCTTGCGGCCGGCTGCGCTGGTGGCCACCGGGGTGGCCAGCCGCTTGGCCTTGCTGCCGACCGCCGCCGGGACCTTGGCGGCCACCGACACGGCGCCCTGGCCGACGGCCCGGCCGCCGTCGACGTCCAGGGTGGCGGCCACCATCCAGTCGCCGGCCTCGGGGAACTCGACCTGGGCGCCGTAGAAGCCGGTGAGCGGGCTGCGGGGCGAGCTGTCCTTGGTCTGCTCGTAGGCCTTGAGCTCCAACCAGTGGGTCGGGAACGGCCCGGCCGCCCTGGTGGTGGCGTCCCTGGCCACCCAGACCTGGGGGGCGCCGCCGGCCACGAGCCGGTTGTCGGCGGTGGACAGGCCGAAGGTGAACAGGCCTGCCCCGACCGGGAGTTGGCTCTGGGCGCCGAGCAGCGACAGCTGGGTGGCGTTGGCCGCGAGCGCCTTGAGCGACCCGGCCGGGGCCGACCCGCCGGTCCCGCCCTGCTTGTTGCCGCCGCAGGCGGCCAGCAGGGCCGCCAGCCCGAGGGCGCCCCCGCCGACGCCGGCGAGCCGCAGCAGCTCCCGCCGGGAGAGGGTGCTGCCGGTCATGTGGTCAGAGCCGTTCGACGGTGGTGCCCCGCGAGCCGCCGCCGGCCGCCTGGCCCGAGCCGAACAGGCCGTTCAGCTCCTCCTGGAGCCGTTGCAGGCTTGGCTCGTCGGCGAGCCGCTTGGCCGACGCCGTGAGCTGCTGGTAGCGCTCACGGCCGGCGCGGGTGCCGAGCACGTAACCGGCCGCCAGGCCGATGGCGATGCCGACCTTGCCCTTCATGGAGTGATCCCTGCCTTCCGGGTGCTTGGAGGTTTCCCTCTAAGCCTACCCGGCGGCGCGACCGTAGGTTCAGGCGTTGCCGGCCCAGGCGGGAGCGCCGGTGCCGGCGGTCACGACCTGATGCTCGAGGGCGAACGCGACCGCCTCCAGCTTGGAGTGGACGCCCAGCTTGACCAGCACGTTCTGCACGTGGGTGCGGACGGTGTTGAGCGACAGGAAGCACTCCTCGGCGATGCGCCGGTTGGACCAGCCGTTGGCCAGCAGGCTGAGGATCTCCCGCTCGCGGGCGGACAGGGTCCGCACCCGCAGGTCGACGCTGGGGTCGCGGGCGGGCCGGACGTCCGGCTCGGCCGCGACCACGATGCTGCCCTTGCCGTCGGCCAGGGAGCGGATGGCCCCGGCGACCTGCCGGCTGGAGGCGTCCTTGGCCAGGAAGCCGTCGGCCCCGGCCTCCAGCGCCTCGGCGATCGTCTGGCGGCGGGTGTCGGCCGACAGCATCAGCACCTTGGTGTCGGGCGAGGCCGCCCGCACCGCCCGTAGGGTGGTGGCCAGGTCGGGACCTGGCATGTGGGCGTCGAGCAGCAGCACGGTCGGCTCGTGCCTGGCCGCCAGCTCGATCGCCTGGTGGCTGTCGTGCGCCACCCCGAGGACGGCCAGGTCGTCCTGGGCGTCCAGCATCACTCCAAGGCCCTCGGCGAAGACCCGATGGTCGTCCGCCAGAACCAGTCCGATCATGTTCGTCACGTTAACGGCCTCCCCCGGCGCGCCTCAGTCGCTCGGCCTTTTGCTGCGACCGTCCTGTAAGGCGTCGCCGCGGCCGCAAACGGTACGGCCGCCGCCTTCGACGTGATCGACCTGTGATCGGTACGTGATGGTCGGCGGCGGTGCGTCGAGCGTACGAAGGTCGTCGCATGGCGCTCGTCCGGAGAAGTCACTAGCCGCCGTCGCCGAAGTCGGCGATGTCGCTCTCGCCTCGCTGTCAGGGGACTGAGCAGGGAGGTTGGCATGATTGGTCGCCCGTGGTTGCCCGGCTCCGCCAGCTTGCCCGGGGTACAGCGTAGGAGAAGTTGCGCCAATTGACGTAAGATCCGGCACTGCAAGACCCGTATCTCCCCAGGGGGGCGGTGCGGCAAGCTGTTGACCACGACAATGGACGTCGAGTTGGCTGGCGCGGTTCGCCGGACTCGGGAGGAAGTCGATGGCTCGCGTGTTCCTGGCTGACTGCCAGCCGCTGTTCAACGAGGCGCTGGAAGCTCTCATCACCCGTGACGGCACCAACGAGGTGGTCGGCCAGGCGTCGGCCGTGCCCCAGATCGTGGCCTCGGTGCCCCAGCTCAAGCCTGAGCTGTTCGTGCTCGACGCCGGGCTGGCCCTGAGCAGCCGGCCGACCCTGGTCGAGACGATCCTCGCCGAGCTGCCCGACACCAAGGTCATCCTGCTCGCCCAGGACACCGACATCGACCTGCTGCTGCACGCCATCCGGGCCGGCGCCGTCGGCGTGGTCGGCAAGAAGTCCGGCACCCAGACGGTGCTGCGGGCCGTCCAGGCGGTGCTGGACGGGGAGGGCGTGGTGCCGCGGGCGATGCTGCCCCAGCTGTTCCGCCGGCTCCTCGACATGGGCGACCGGGCCACCGACGCCCCCCTCAACCGGCTGTCGCCGCGGGAGCGGGAGGTGCTGGCCCTGCTCGGCCGCGGCTGGAGCAACGCCCAGATCGGCCGCGAGCTGTACATCAGCCCGCACACGGTCCGCACCCACGTGCAGAACATCCTCCAGAAGCTGGAGATGCACTCCAAGCTGGAGGCGGCCACCTTCGCCATGCAGCACGAGCTGGCCGCCCGCCGCCCGGCGACCACCGAGGTCGGCCGCCAGCGCGCCTAGCCGGCCGGCGAAGGCGGCTCCTGGGCCTTTGCGGCCTTGATGGCCCGCCAGACCCGCTCGGGCGTCAGCGGCATGTCGATGTGGGTCACGCCCAGGTGGGCCACCGCGTCCACCACCGCGTTCTGGACCGCCGGGGTGGCGCCGATCGTGCCCGACTCGCCGATCCCCTTGGCCCCCAATGGGTTCAGCGGGGTCGGGGTCTGGGTGCGCTCGGTCTCGAAGGATGGAAGGTCGGCCGCGCTCGGCATGGTGTAGCTGGCCAGGTTGCCGTTGAGGCAGTTGCCGTCCTCGTCGTAGCGGACCTCCTCGTACAGGGCCTGGGCGACGCCCTGGGCGATGCCGCCCAGCACCTGCCCCTCGGCCAGCACGGGGTTGAGGATCCGGCCGGAGTCGTCGACGGCCACATGCCGCAGCAGCCGGGCCAGGCCGGTCTCGGTGTCGACCTCGCACACGGCCAGGTGGGCGCCGAACGGGAAGGTGCTGCGCTCCTGCTCGAAGTCGACGGCCGCCTCCAGGCCCGGGCCCATGCCGGGCGGCCGGCGGGCCGGGTCGGCGGCCGCCGCGGCCAGCTCGGCCCAGGCCAGCGCGGTCGAGGGGGCGCCGGCGACCCCGAGGCCCTCGCCGGGGAACAGGGCGACGTCCTCGACCGGCGCCTCCAGCAGGTGGGCGGCCAGTGCCGTCGCCTTGTCGAGCACCTGGATGGCCGCCTCGACCACGGCGCTGCCGCCCACCTGGAGCGAGCGTGACCCCATGGTCCCGTCGCCCCGGGGCAGGGCGGCGGTGTCGGAGTGGACGACGCTGACCTGCTCGGCCTCGACCCCGAGGGTGCCCGCGACCAGCCGGGCGAAGGCCGTCTCGTGGCCCTGGCCGTGGGGGGAGACGCCGGTCCTGGCCGTGACCCGGCCGTCCGCCGCCACCACCACCGCCCCGTACTCGGACCCGGACCCGGTCACCTCCACGTACACCGACAGGCCGATGCCGAGCTGACGTACCTCGCCGCGCTCGCGCCGCCCGGCCTGCTCGGCCCGCAGGTCCCCGTACCCGGCCGCCTCCAGGACCCGGTCGAGCGCGCCCTCGTAGTCGCCCGAGTCGTACCGGGCCCGGGTGGCCGTGGTGTAGGGGAACGCCCGTGACGGGATCAGGTTGCGCCGCCGCAGCTCGGCCGGGTCCATGCGCAGCCTGGCCGCCAGCAGGTCGACCGCCCGCTCGACCATGGCGGTGGCCTCGGGGCGGCCGGCGCCCCGGTAGGCGGCCACCGGGGTGGTGTTGGTGGCCGCGCACGCCCAGCCGACCTCGACCATGGCGATCCGGTACACCCCCGAGGCCATGTAGCGCGTCGTGGACGGCATGGCGGCGGCCTCGGCCGGGTAGGCGCCGCCGTCGCCGACCAGCCGGGCCCGCAGGCCGGTGATGCGCCCGTCCCTGGTCGCGGCCAGCTCGACCTCCTGGACCTGGGCCCGGCCGTGGGTCATGGCCAGCATGGTCTCCGAGCGGCTCTCGACATAGCGGACCGGCCGGCCCAGCCGCCTGGCCAGGGCGGCCACCGCCACCTGCTCGGGGTAGGTGACGATCCTGGCCCCGAAGGCCCCGCCCACCGCCGGGACCACCACCCGGACCCGCTCGGGGTCCATGCCGAGCACCTGGGCGACCGTGTCGCGCACCCAGAACGGCGCCTGGCAGGGCGCGTACAGGATGAGCCCGCCACCCCCGGGCTCGGGCACGGCCACGGCGACGTTGGGCTCCAGCGGGGCCGGCGCCACCCGCTGGTTCACGAACCGCCCCCGGACCACCACCTCGGCGCCCTCGAGGGCCCGCGACGGCTCGGGCCAGCGCCGCTCCCTGGCCAGGTTGCCGTCGGGGAACAGCCGCGGGGCGTCGGCGGCCAGCGCGGCCTCCGGGTCGGTCACGACCGGCAGCGGCTCGTAGTCGACCTCGACCCCCTCGGCCGCGTCCAGCGCCTGGGCCCTGGTCCCGGCGACCACCACCGCCACCGCCTCGCCCTGGAAGCGGACGACGTCGGCGGCCAGCACGGGGCGGGCCATGGCGGCCGGCGCGTCCCCGGCCGGCATGGGCGGCAGGTCCAGGTCGGTCGCGGTGAACACCCCGGCGACACCCGGCAGCCCGGCGGCCGCCGACGGGTCGACGCCCACGATCCGGCCGTGGGCCAGGGGCGCCCTGACGAACACCGCGTGCAGCATCCCCGGCGGGAACAGGTCGTCGCCGTAGTGCGCCGCCCCGGTGACCAGGGGCGGGTCCTCGCGCCGGAGGGCGGAGCCGTCAGCGGTCGGGCCGGCCATGGGCAGAGCCTACGGCACCGAGGCGGCCCGGCGGCGGTCCGTCCCGCCCGATCACCGGGGCTTCGCGAGAACCATTCTCAGAAGCATGGGTAATTGGCCGTACCTTCGCGTGCCGATGTTTAGGCCGAGCAGGCCAAACGCACGAGTATGTCCGGTCAAGTATGTCCGGTCGCATCTCCAGGGCGGTTGATTGCAGGGAGGGCAGTGGTGATCGTCGGTTCGTTCGGGCTGCGGCGCGGGAGGGCGCTGGTCGTCGCCGCCGTGGTCGCGCTGCTGCTGGCCGCCGGGGTTGGTGCCGTCACCCGGGACGGGTCCTCGGACGGGTCCTCCCAGCCCGGCAGGTCGGCGCCCATCCGGGTCATCGTGCAGCAGCGCGCGGCCGCCGACGAGGCGCCGGAGCTGGCCGTGCGCCGGCTGGGCGGGCAGGTCACCAGGGCCCTGCCGATCGTCGCCGGGTTCGCGGCCACCGTGCCCGCGGCCGCGGTCGGCGAGCTGGCCAGGCTGCCCGGGGTCCGGGCGGTCACCCCCGACGGCCGCGTCCGGGTCCAGGCCGCGGCCCCCAGCACCAGCAACGTCCGCTCGGTCTACCCAGGGACCATCAAGGCCGACGCCGTCTGGAAGCGCGGCGTGACCGGCCGCGGGGTCACCGTGGCCGTGCTCGACACCGGGGTCGCCGACCTGCCCGACCTGTCCGGCCGGCTGGTCCGGGTCACCGACGACCTCACCGGCCAGACCACCCCCTGCAAGAACCTGTCGGGCGAGCTCGACTGCAACGACCGCTACGGGCACGGCACCTTCATCGCCGGGCTGATCGCCGGCAACGGCGCCAGCTCGGGCGGCAGGTGGAAGGGCGTCGCCCCCGAGGCGCGCATCCTGTCGGTCAAGGCCGCCGGGGCCGACGGCTCGGCCGACGTCAGCAACATCCTGGCCGCCATCCAGTGGGTGGTGTCCTTCAAGGACCGCTACAACATCCGGGTCCTCAACCTCAGCCTCGGCACCGACTCGACCCAGGACTGGCGGGTCGACCCGCTCAACTACGCGGTCGAGCGGGCCTGGGCGGCCGGCATGACCGTGGTCGTCGCGGCCAGCAACAACGGCCCCGCCCCCAAGACCATCACCAAGCCGGCCGACGACCCGTGGGTGGTCACGGTCGGGGCCACCGACGACCGGGGCACCGCCGCCCTCCACGACGACCAGCTGCCCGACTTCTCCGGCCGCGGCCCGACCGCCCAGGGTGTGGCCAAGCCGGACGTCGTCGCCCCCGGCGCCCACGTGATCTCCCTGCGCGCCCCGGGCAGCACCATCGACACCCGGTTCCCCTACTACGTCGACGGGTCCTACCGGCGCGGCAGCGGCACCTCCATGGCCACCGGGGTCGTGTCCGGCGCGGTCGCCCTGATGCTCCAGGCCAACCCCGGCTTCACCCCCGACCGGGTCAAGCACGCCCTGGTGGCCACGGCCAGGGACGCCGCCTCCGGCGACCCGATGGCCGTCGGGGCCGGGGTGGTCGACGTCGACGCCGCCGCCTTCTCGGCCCCGGCGGGCGTGGCCAACCAGGGCCTGGCCCGCTCCAACGGCCAGGGCAGCCTCGCCCTCAGCCGCGGGTCGGTGCAGGTGCAGGCGGACGACCCGCTCGGCACCGTCCTCGGCCCGGTCCTCGGGGCCACCCTCACCGCCCAGCTCCTGCTCTGGAACCCCGGCGGCTACACCGGCGTCCCCTGGGTCCCCTCCAACTGGTACATCTCCACCTGGGAGGTCAACCGCTGGAACCGGGTCACCTGGTACGGCAACGACTGGCCGGGCATGCGGTGGCACGGCTCGACCTGGTACGGCCAGGAACAGCGTGAATCGTACGGTTCGAGCCTGGCCGGGTCGGCCTGGTACGGCGCCTGGGAGTAGAGGCGTGCGCCGGCCGGCCCGCAGACCGGGGAAGGCGTCGGACGGCGCCTTCCCGGTCCCTGTGCTGCTGTTCACCGCGGCCCTTGGCGCCGCCGGCATCGTCGGCGGGCTGGTGGGCCGGAGGCTCGCCGACGTCGGCGCGATGCCGTCGTGGCCGACAGTGATCTCACTGCTCATCCTGCTCACCGCGGCCCCCTTCCCGCCCCTGGAGTTCCAGTACCGGGGCCAGGTGGCGACCATCGACCCATTCGAGGCGATCCTGGCCCCGGCCGTGTTCCTCCTGCCCCCGGTCGCCTTGGTCGCCATCGTCGGCGTGTCCGAGGCATTGTCCGAGCGGCTGCAGCGGATCCATCCCGTCAAGGCCTGCTTCAACGTCGCCCAGTGGATGGCCGCGGCCGCGGCCGGCAGCATCGTGTTCCACCTGGTCCGTGACGACGCCACGACGTCCCCGCAGAACCTGGGGGCGCTGGTCCTCGCCATGGTGACCATCTCCCTGGTCAACCTGGCGGCGCTGCTGCTGGTGCTGCTGCTCACCCGCGGCCAGCCGCTGCGGTCGGCGCTGACCGAGCTGGCGCCCGCGATGGTCCGGGGAGCCCTGGTCGGTCTGGCCCTCAACCTGGCCTTCGGCGTCATCTTCGCAGCCACCGCCGCCTGGCTGCCCCAAGCCATCCTGCTGCTGCTCGTTCCCCTGGGCGTGCTGCATTTCACCGGCCGCGCCTACGCCAGCGTCCGAGCCGACCGCACCCGGCTGGCCGGGATGCAGCGGGCCACCCATGCCCTGGCCGTGCCCATCGACCCGCGTGACGCCGTACCCGAGCTCCTGGTCGAGGTGCGGCGCTGTTTCGAGTCGGAGGTGGCCGAGCTGGTCATCCTGCTCGAGGGCAGCCGGGTCGTCCACCGCAGCCGCGAGGACCAGCCCGACGGCGAGCAGCGGGTCGAGGAGGCGGGCCAGGAGACCCTGGCCGCGGCCCTGATGCGCGCCGGCAAGGCGGTCAGGGTGAGCGAGGACGACGGCGACCACGAGCTCACCCGGCACCTGCGCGAGGAGGGCTGGCGGGACTGCCTGGCCGCTCCGGTGCGGGCCGAGGGCAAGATCATCGGGGTGCTGTGCACCTACAACCGTAGCGGCTTCGAGGGCTTCGAGGAGGGCGAGCTGGCGGTGCTGGACGCCCTCGCCGCCGAGGTGGGCACGGCCATCGAGAAGGGCGAGCTGCTCGAGGCGATCCTCGAGGAGCGGACCAAACTGTCGGAGATCGTCGAGCACACCTCCGACGGGATCGCCGCCCTCGACCCGGACGGCACCGTCTCCAGCTGGAACCCGGGCTTCGAGCAGATCACCGGCTACCGGGCGGCCGACCTGGTCGGCTCCTGCGGCCTGGCCCGGCTGCGGCCCCGCGACGTCGCCGGCCGCGAACTGAAGCTCGACCGCTGGGCCGACGAGGACGTGGGGCTGCCGCAGGTGGTCGAGGTCCTGCGCCCCGACGGCGAGGTGTGCTGGCTGGCCTGCTCCTGGACCAGGGTCCCGGCGGCCGACGGCCGGCCGCGGCGGCTCATCCTCACCTCCCGCGACATCACCAAGGAGCTGGAGCTCAAGCGGGCCGAGAAGGCCCTGCGGGACTCGGCCGCCCGCTTCCGGGCCCTGGTCCAGAACTCCTCGCACATGGTGATCGTGCTCGACGCCGGCGGCGGCATCACCTACGCCAGCCCCGCCTTCCGGCGGATGCTCGGCTACCGCGAGGACGCCCGGGTCGGGAAGAACGTGTTCGAGCTGATCCACCCCGACGACGTCGGTGACGTCCGCTCCCGCTTCGGCGGGCACCTGGCCGGGCTGGCCCGGAGCACCGGGTTCGGGTTCCGGTTCCTGGCCGCCGACGGCTCCTGGCGCAGCATCGAGGCCCTGGCCAACAACCTGCTCGACGACCCCGCCGTCGGCGGCGTCGTCTTCAACTGCCGCGACGTGACCGAGCGCAAGCGGGCCGAGGGCCAGCTGGCCGGCCAGGCCCAGGTGCTGGACCTGATCGCCCGGGACGCCCCGCTCATGGAGACCCTGGACGCCCTGGCCAAGGTGATCGAGGCCGAGGCCGCGGGCGCCCGCTGCGCCATCCTGTTGCTGGATGACAGCTCTGAGACGTTGACGGTGGCTGCCGCCCCTTCGCTCATCGACGTCGGCCTGCACGAGGCCGACGGCCTGGTGCTTCGGCCCGAGGCCGGGACCAGCGGCACCGCCGCCTTCCGGCGCGAGCCCGTCTACTGCACCGACGTGGCCTGCGACCCGCTGTGGCACGAGTCGCGCCGGGTCGCGCTGGCCAGAGGGATCCGGGCCGCCTGGTCGACGCCGATCATCGCCGCCGACGGCGGCCCGGTGCTGGGCGTCCTCACCGTCTACTTCGACGAGCCCCGCCGGCCCGGCCCGGCCGAGGAGGGGCTGCTGGAGCTGGCCGCCCACCTGGCCGACATCGCCATCGAGCGCAGCCACGCCCAGGCCCAGCTGGCCCACCAGGCCGCCCACGACGCCCTCACCGGCCTGCCCAACCGGGTCTTCTTCCAGGACAGGATCGCCCTGGCCCTGGCCCGCACCCGGCGCAGCCGCTCCTCGGTGGCGGTGCTGTTCCTGGACCTGGACCGGTTCAAGTTCATCAACGACTCCCTGGGCCACGAGGCCGGCGACCGGCTGCTGGTCGCCCTGGGCAAGCGGCTCCAGGAGGTCATCCGGCCCGGCGACACCGTGGCCCGCTTCGGCGGCGACGAGTTCACCATCCTCTGCGAGGGCATCGCCGACGAGGCCCACGCCCTGGCCATCGCCGAGCGGGTCGCGCGGGTGGCCACCGCCCCGTTCGCCCTGGGCGACGCCGAGGTGTTCGTCACCATGAGCATCGGCATCGCCCTGGCCTCGGGCAGCCGCTCCCGGCCGGAGTCGCTGGTCGAGAACGCCGACGCCGCCATGTACCGGGCCAAGGCCCGCGGCGGCAACCGGCGTGAGGTGTTCGACCAGGCGATGCGGGCCCGGGCCAAGCGCCGCCTGGCCATCCACTCGTCGCTGCACCGGGCGGTCGAGCGCAACGAGTTCCGGGTCCTCTACCAGCCCATCCACTCCCTGGCCAGCGGCCGGGCGGTGGGGGCCGAGGCGCTGGTCCGCTGGGAGCACCCCGAACGCGGCCTGGTCGGGCCGGGCGAGTTCATCGCCCTGGCCGAGGAGACGGGCCTGATCATGGCCATCGGCACCCAGGTGCTGCGCGAGGCCTGCCGGCAGGCCCGGACCTGGCAGGAGGAGAACCAGCGCCTGGCCATCAAGGTCAACCTGTCGGCCCGCCAGTTCGTCCACCCCAACCTGGCCGGGGTGGTGGCCGAGATCCTGGACGAGACCGGCATCGACCCCGCCCTGGTCTACCTGGAGATCACCGAGACCGTCCTGATGGAGGACGTCGAGTCGACCTCGGGGGCCTTGAGCGAGCTCAAGGGCCTCGGGGTCAGCCTGACCGTGGACGACTTCGGCACCGGCTACTCCTCGCTTGCCTACCTCAAGCGGTTCCCGGTCGACGAGCTCAAGATCGACCGCGACTTCGTGGCCGGCCTGCTCAGCGACCAGGAGGACCAGGCGATCGTGACCGCGGTCATCAACCTGGCCCACACCCTCGGGGTGGTGGCGGTCGCCGAGGGGGTCGAGAACATCGACCAGGTGCGGCGCCTGCGCGCCCTCGGCTGCGACCTCGGCCAGGGCTACCACTTCGGACGGCCGCTGGCGCCCGACGACCTGACCGCGCGGCTCCGCCTGGCCGACCGCCAGGCCAAGGCTCAGGCCGCGGCGGCGGGGGCGACCCGCTCCAGGAAGGCGCGCACCGCCCGCCCGTAACGAGGCCGGTCGACGTTCCAGGACTGCACGTGGCCGTCGCCGCCGAGGCGTTCCAGGGTGACCAGGTCGGGGCGGGCCGCGGTTCGCGCCGCCGCCGTCCGCCCGGGCCGGCCGGTCAGCGGGCGACGCCGGCCAGGCGGGCGAACACGACCAGGTTGTCGCGGTAGCTGCCCCGGGCCCGGTCGAAGTCACCGGTGCAGGTGACCAGGCGCAGCGCGGCCGACGGGACCGGCCCGAACACGGCCGCGGTCGGGAACCCCGCCTTGGGGTAGCTGCGCGCCTGCTCGACCAGGAACCGCAGCCGGGCGCCGTCGGCCCGCTCGACCAGGACCGCCTGCCCGGGCCGCAGCTCGCGCAGCCGGTAGAACACGGCCGGCCCGGTCTTCGAGTCGACGTGCCCGGCGATCACCGCCGGCCCCACCTGTCCCGGTACCGGCCCGCCGGCGAACCACCCGGCGTCGCCGAAGTTCCCCGGCACCTGCATGCCCCCCTCCGGCTCCAGCCCGAGCCGGACCAGCCGGGTCGCCACCCCGATCTCCGGGATCACCAGCCGCACCGGCACCGACGCCGATCCGGGAGCCGCCACCCGGTCCGGCAGTGCCCCCACCTCGAACCCGGGCGCCCGCGGCGGCACCCCCGGCACGTCGAAGCTGCCGGCCGCGGAGCCCGCTGCCGCGGTGGGGCCCGAGGCGTGCGCCAACCCGCCCCCCAGTGCCGGGGCGTGCGGCGACCCGACCTCCGGTTCCGGGCCGTGCGGCAACCCGACCTCCGGCCGTTGGGTCCCCCGGAGGGGGAGCGTAGCCGAAGGCGGATCGGGGTGCTCCGGGTTGTCCACAGCCCCGGTGCAGCCGCCGAGCACCATCGCGAGGGCGGCCAGGGCGGCGACGGCCGGGGCGGCGGCGAGGGCGGGTCGCCGGGGTCGGAGGCGGGACGGCACGGCGCTAGGCCCGGGCCCGGCGCCGGGTGGCCACGGCCGCGATCAGGACGGCCAGGGCCACCATGGCGACCGCCGGAGCGAGGGGCACCGGGGCGGTCGAGGCACGGGAGGAGGGTGCGGTCCCGCCCGCCCCGGTGCGGATGCCGCCGGCCGGCGCCGACCTGGACCCGGCGGCATCACTGAAGGCGTACAGCTCGCGGGGCTCGCCCGCCCCACCGACCAGCGCGACCGAGGTGACCGTGCCCGGCTTCACCGCGACCGTGCCCTTGACCAGCACCGCCTCGGCCCCCGAGCGGCGCACCTCGACCCGGTACCTGCCCGAGGCCAGCTGGCGGTAGCCGGTCGGGTCGGGGAACGCCACCTCGGCCCCCAGCACCGGCCCTCCCGCGACCGCGATGTCGACCGATGGCAGGTCGTAGGCCGCGTCGAGGAAGCGCACCTTGGCCTTGCCCGGCGCCGAGGGGGCCATGTCGTCGCGCAGCAGCACCCCTTGGAGCCGGTCCCGGCGGCCGACCGCCGCCACCGTGTACGCCTTGCCGGCGGCCAGGTTGCCCTTGACCTGGATCACCGGCTCCGACTCGGGCGCCGCGCCCGCCGCCCGCACCTCGTAGGTGAACGGGCCCGCGGCCACCGCCCAGTAGGCGGAGACGGACTTGTAGAACACGTTGGGGAACAGCTGCCTGCGGTTGAGGCTCACCATGTAGACGTCCACGTAGGACGCGTCCGGTGAGAAGTGGGCCACCCGGACCAGCGCCTTTCCGGGTCCGGCCTCGGCCGGCGCCGAGGCCGGGACGGCGGCCAGGGCGAGGATGCAGGCGGTCATGACAGCGGCGGCCAGGGCGGCGATCCGGGGGCGTCGCACGAGCTCTCCTCCCAGCTGAGCCGGGGCCGGCGGTTCGGTGTCGCGGCGCCGTGCCCGGCGTGGTCGTTGACGATCCCTGTCGTTCCACGTTCGGCCGGGCCGCGCGCCCGGTCGGCCGATGACGACGTAGTTCGGGTACGGCAAATGGCTGGGTTCTTCCCTACGCTCCCATCCGCCCGGGCTCCCGGACCGAACCGGAGTCGAGCGAGCAGCACGTCGGCGAGCCCGGAGGACCCATGCCGCCATCCAGCCCGACCCCGGCCCCCGTGCGCCGCCTCGGCCGGTCGGCCCGGGCGGCGGTCACGGTCGCCCTCTCGGCCACCCTGCTCGCCGCCGTTACCCTCACCGCCCCCGCCGCCCTCGCCCGCCCCGCCGACCCGGGCCCGACCGCCCTCATCCCCGGCCCCTCGATCCGCCAGGCCCACCCTGGGGCCACCCGGCCCGGCGGCGGGGGAGCGGGGCCGGCCAAGGCCGGCGACCTGGCCTCCCTCCGGGCCGAGGCGACCCGGTTGCGGACCACCCTGGACGACCAGCACCGGCGGCTGGAGGTGCTGGCCGAGGACCTCGAGGAGGCGTACACGCGCGGGGTCGAGCTGCTCGCCGACGCCTCCAAGCTGGACCGGCGGCGCCGCGCGGCCGAGCGGGAGCTGGCCGTCGCCCAGGCCGAGCTGGACGAGCGGGCCCGCAGCAGCTACATGGCCGGCCCCGGCTGGTTCGTGGCCGGCCTGGTCGGCGCCGACGACCCCGCCGACGCCCTGGCCAGGCTGCCCCTCCAGAAGGCCGTGCTCGAGGCCGACCTGGCCCTGGTCGACCGCGTCGCCGGGATCAAGGCCAAGCTCGACGCCACCCGGTCCCGCCTCTCGGCCCGCCTGGTCGACCAGGCCCGCGACGCCGACCAGCTCGATGCCAAGCGGGCCCAGGCCCAGCGCCTGGCCACCGAGATCGAGCGTGAGCTGCGCACCATGGACCGCCGCGTGGCCGCCCTCATCGACCAGCAGCAGCGCCGCGAGGAGGCCAGCCAGCAGGCCGCCTACGCCGACTACCTGGCCGCGGCCAGGAGGTCGGGCACGGCCCCGGCCCGCGACGGCCACGCTTCGGCCGCGGCCCGCAAGGCGGTCGCGGTCGCCCTGGCCCAGCTCGGCTCCCCCTACGTGTGGGGCGCCGAGGGCCCTGCCACCTTCGACTGCTCGGGCCTGACCAGCTTCGCCTACGCCGCCGCCGGGATCACCATCCCGCGCGTGTCCCGCGCCCAGTTCGCCGCCTACGCCGGCCTCCGCCCGATCGACCCCCTCCACCTGGTCGTCGGCGACCTGGTGTTCTTCGCCGACAGCCCCGGCAACCCCAGCACCATCCACCACGTCGGCATGTACATCGGCAGGGGCCTGATGGTCGAGGCCCCCCACACCGGCGCCGTCGTCCGCACCTCCTCCATCTGGCGCCCCAGCTACGCCGGCGCCGTCCGCCCATCCTCCGAGGGGCCTCGCAGCTCAATCAGTCAGCGATGACGTCGCGGAGTCGGGCAGCGATCCGCTGGTAGGCGGGCGGGTCTTGGTGCTTGAGCGCTTGGAGGTCATCCAGCATCCGGTCGAGCTCGGCCACCGTGAGCCGCGGCGGACTGGTGTCACCCTTGAGCATCTGCACCTGCCGGACCAGATCCGAGAAGTCCTGCAACGCGTGCCGCTCGTCAGCGGTGAGATCCGTCCGCTCGCCAAGCCGCAGGTGGCCAATGACCACATCCAGCGCCTCCATGATCCGTCCCAGCTGGCGCCCGTAGCTGGCAACGTCCTCGATGATGCGCCGCTCGACCTCGGGATCGCCGGCGCGGACGTTGTTGATATTGATGAAGCCGGTCTGATCACTGAGCGACTTGATCCACGAAGTCCGGATCCACTGGGTAACGTCGCCTCCCAGCGGCCAGGTCCATGGCCACGAGACATCCGGACCCTGGCTCGATGACTGTCGATCCATCACAGCTGCTCCTCTTTCGTGGTCCGCGGCCCTAGGTTCCAGCACGTGGACAGCGCCGAACTCGCGATCCCCATGGCAGATTCGCCTTCACCCTCCCAGCACGTCAACGCCGGGACCGCGACAGCGAGAACGCCCCACCCTGCAGACCCCGTAGGCCGCTGTGGCCGGCGTCACCTCCGGCAAACTCCAGCTCGGTCAGTACCGCACTTGTCCGTCTGATGTGGCACCTGGGTGGCACATCAGACGGCATGCCCGCCGGGACCTACGACGCCCTAGGCTCGTACATCTGCTCGATCAGGGGCCGGATCGGCTGAGCTTACGGTCGGATGCGATAGGACCAAGCCGACCACCAGTGGAGCCCGCGAGTTCCCGGGGGCTCTGCGGCGAGGATCTGCCCCAGCTGGGCGACGCACTCGTCCCAGATCCACAGCGCCACGATCGCCGAGGTGTTGGGATCCATGGTCCGCGCTTCGCCTGGAAGAGCATCGGGACCTGCTCCCAGGACTTGCCGCAGAACTGGCAGCGGATCGAGGCAGGGCCCAGTGGCTCCGGCGGGGCCGGCTGCTGCTCGTCGTCGGCCTGGAGGTACGCCTCTTCGTCCCTGACGGCACAGACATGGGCGTCGTGTGGGGGCTGCTCGGCTCCTTCCACTGGTTACCTCCGATCCTAAGACCGCTGATCCTGGTGAGGCCGCATGTCAGGATGAGCATCCCCGCGGAACGCGGGCACGCTCCGTCGCCTCACCAGCATCCCGCCCCGTCGCATCGTCGTCCTGGTCGACGGGGACGTCATCGCTACTCGCCAATGCTCCTGCTGGTCCGCTCGGGCTGGGCGGTCGCTCGGCCTGTTGCGACTTCACCAGTCCCAAGAATCCCGCGACGGCCAGGCACGTTCGTGCGTTCCTCGCCGTACTCAACCCGGCGACGTGAATCCCGAGGCTAGGCCGGTTGCCGCTGGAGTCGCCACAGCAGGAAGCCCATACCCAGGGCGGCGAGGGTCATGTCGTAGCGACCGCCGAGGCCCAAGAACAGGTTCAGCAGAAGGAAGAACGTGACGATGCCGGTCACGACGCGCAGCGCGTCTGGTCCTTCGAGACCGCCGGTCGCCCTTCGACGCACGAGCAGGATGCCGATGGCGACGGGGACCAGGCTGAGCGCCACCCCGATCGGCCACGGCAGCCCGGTCGACGGGATGGAGTACACGCTGGCGAAGTGGACGGCGGTGCACACGAAGGCGATCAGCCCCAGGCGTGCCGACCCAGGATCGGACGGGCGCGCGGCCGTGGCGTGACCCGCGCCCAGAATGCTGCGAGGACCAGCAGGACGGACAGCAGCGCAGCCGCGAGGAGGACCGGGGCCGGCGGGAGGTAGAACTCCTCCCAAGAGACGAACAGCACGGCGGCCATGGCAACGCCACACAGCCCCATCCCGACCGGCCCGATCCACGACTGGGTACGGTGGGTGGGGAACAGCCGTTCGACGACGACGATCGCCGCGACAATGCTGACGGCGGCGTGGAAGATGGTCAGGTGGGTGGCGATGAGCACATTGACGTGCCAGACAACGCTGTAGTCGCCGACCCCGACCTCGGCCCAGTAGCTGGGGTCGTACCAGAACCTGTCGACCAGGCCCTCCTCGTACACGCCGTAGGCCGCGCCGAGCAGGAGGAGCCCTGGCCATCCGAGCCCGTACCGATGGGCGACCTCACGACACAGCAGGGCCCCGCAGCCGTACATTCCGACGAGCAACGCGAGGTTCCACGGCAGCAGCATGTCGAGGGGAGCGGTGGCCGTTGACAGAACCTCCCCGAAGAAGGGCGCGACGACGAGAGGTGTCAACGACGGCAGGATCGTCCTGGATCGGCCAGGGGCATCCTCTCGCATGACCCACATGCAACCACAGCACGTGAGACGGCCGTTCCGGACAATGGAGTGACGTCCAGCAGAGTGTGTCGGCCGGCACGGCGACGGGATGCGGCCGATCTCTGGCCGGGTGTACGGAGGCCTAGAGCGACGCCTTCGTCGGCCTGTGCTGGCAGCGCTATAGGCGGATCGTCCCCGGCGGGGAGATCTCGGGGCTCGAGGAGGAATTCGACCCTTCCGCGACGGCGCCCCAACCATCCCCGAAAGGGCAGGTCAAAGCCATCACGTCCGGTAGTTGATCGAACGAGGCCGACCCTGGTCACCGCGTTAGGCGAGAGTCCGATCGCCATCCGAAAGGTTGCTGCTTCCGCCCCGGGTCCAGCCTGCCTACAGGGGGTTCTGCTATCGCTTGAACTCGTCGATGGCCTCGCCGAGCAGCCGGTTGAAGGTGTCGGGATCCTCCAGCATGAGGAAATGCCCAACCCCGGACATGACCACGGTCCTCACCGCATAACGCGAGAGTGCTTCGGTGTCGGTGGGCCGATAGTCGGGATTGATCGCGACGACGGGCGGCGTCAGCTCCCGTAGGCCTGCCAGGATGGCGCGGTCGTTGCCGACTGCGTGCTCCAGCGCGTCGATCGCGATCTCGGGAGGGGCGGCCGACATGTCCGCGGCCACCCGTTCGACCAGGTCGGCATCTGCATTAGGACCGAACATCCGCCGGACGAGGTCACGGGTTGCGGTGACGAAGTTCGCGCGAAACGGGACCAGGAACTCCTCGAGTTCCTCGCGGGTCAGCGGATCTCCAAGAGAGTTGTAGGTATCGGCCCAGACAACACCTACTACCTGGTCGCGCAGACGAAGGGCCGCCTCAACGACGACGTCGCCACCCATCGAGTGACCGATCAGCACCACGTTGCCCAGCCCCAGGTGCTCGACGACCGCCACCACGTCCTCACCGAAGGCCGGCATGGTCCAGCTCTTACGCCCGACGCCCGATTCCCCATGCCCTGCCAGATCGACGGTTACCGCCTGATGGCGCCCCGCGAAGGCGCCCAGCTGCCGGCTCCAGTAGCTACGGTCGCACGACCAGCCGTGGACGAACACCAGCGCCGGCGCTCGCGACCCGTGCACCTCGAACGACAAGGAGATGCCGTCCCTGGAAGCGGCGACCCCCCTCATCGGCTGCCTGCCCTGGCCATCATGGCGTCGCCATCATGGCTTCTGGGCGTCGCGCTCGCCAGCGGGGGAGGATGCCTCAACAATGCCTCGCAACCCGGGCCGTATCTCGGCGGGAGAGGTCCCCAGCCGTGGCTCGCCGAGCTGGGCGAACCTGGTGGGCAGGGACGGGATCGAACCGCCGACCTTGCGGTTTTCAGCCAGGTGCGGCGCGTTCAGATCCGTCCGGCGCACTTCGCTCCAGTCGTATTCGCCTGCTCAGCAGTGCTGCGGTGGGAGGGCCGGGTCGAGGTCTAACGCCTCGGGATCAGGCGTGGTTGGGAGGCGGTGGGGTTCGTAGCTCAGGGCACCAGGTGGACGTTCCTGGCTTGGAGGCTGCGGAAGACGGCATTGACCCATGGGGGTTGCCGCTGATGTTGGCGAGGATGGCTGCCCAGGTGGGCCGAGGCACTTGGAGCCGTGCTCACCGGAAACGCCATCCTGCTGGCAGCCCCCACGTGCGGGGCTGAGCTCGATCAAGCGCCATGGCTCGGCCACGATGGCCTCGGGCAACAGGCTGTGGTCTCCGATGGCGAGCTGGGCGCCGCGGCCCTCCCCGTACTCTCGTGACAGGGCGAATGGGCCGCTGGCCTGGACACCACGAAGCCATCGCCGGTCTGGCGGCCCTCCAGGTTGCGGACTACTTCGGCGGCCATTGCCCGGTCGCTGACGGCGGCCAGGACGGTCCAAGCGC
>Ga0209382_10002558_pt1 | contig 26223 bp, 27 predicted proteins | sample SoiMetdeltSBSDD5_FD_187599 | JGI IMG/M metagenome (GOLD analysis project Ga0209382, IMG submission 187599) | Bulk soil microbial communities from a Populus tree surrounding site in Tennessee, USA - Soil MetaG P. deltoides SBSDD5 (SPAdes) (version 2) | ecosystem: Environmental > Terrestrial >... | reverse complement strand
GAAACCCCTGCTCCTTGCCGCGCGCAATCAACAGCTTCAGCTGTGACTGACGCTCGTCGGCAATCTGTGCCGGTTCCTTCTTCGCTGCCAAAGTCTTGCTCAAGATAGGGGCCCTCTGAATTCGCTTCGGACTCACCCCAGGTTTCGTAGCTCACCTGAGTGGGGCGCGGGGGTAAAAAGACCGCGCAGTGTACTTGGATCGGTTTGCGGACGCTAGGTTCTCCCCGGCGCCGGGTTGGACCGGCCCGGTCCGGGGGGGTCGATTTCGGCCTCGGAGCCGCTCGCCGACCCATCCTGCTTATGTCTACTGACCAGCTCGTCGTAGCGCCGCTGGCTCTCCTCCTCCTTGAGCAATCGCTCCAGGGCCCCCAGCAGTTCCTGGGCAGCCCCGGCCTCGTCCGCGATGTGTAATTCCATGGCGGCGAGCTTTTCGAGGTGCTCAACATCGGGGCGGCCGCGCCAGCGTTCAAGCAAAACCGCGGTCTTGTCGCAGGGTTGATCATGCAATTCTTCTACGAGCTGCACGATCAGGGAGATTCCGGGTCGTTCCAGTGACGCTAAAGCCGTTACGTCCCGGACTTTGTCGGCGATCCGCGGGTAGTGCACCAGGAGTTGGACCGCCTGGCGAACCAGGTTCCGACGTCCACCGGCCGCGGGCTTCCGCGGCGGCAGTGGCACGGGTTTGCGCTCAGTCGCCCGGTTGTGTGCGGGCGCACCCGTATTCAGCGCCGCAGCCAGGCGTTGTGGGTCGAGGCGCACGACTTTCGCAATTTCGTCCCCCAGCAGCTCGCGGTAGATCCCGGCCGGAATGCGCTCGAGCAAAGGCTTGGCCAGCTCGCCGAAGCGTGCCCGGCCATCGACCGTATTCATGTCGACCTGGGATTGCAGGTGCGCGATGAAGTATTCGGACAGGGGCATGGCCTGCGCGAGCCGCGCCTCGAACTTCTCGCGGCCTTCCTCGCCGACCAGCGAATCCGGGTCGTGCCCGTCCGGCAGGAACAGGAAGCGCAACTGCCGACCTTCGCGCACCTGGCTGAGCGAGTTCTCCAGTGCACGCCACGCTGCCGCGCGGCCGGCGCGATCGCCGTCGAAGCAGAAGATCAGCTCGTTGCAGATGCGGAAGACGCGTGACAGATGCTCCGGCGTCGTTGCGGTGCCGAGCGTCGCGACCGCGTACGTGATGCCGGCTTGATGAAGGCGAACGACGTCCATGTAGCCTTCAACGATGAGCAGGCGAGTGAGGGTTCTCGATGCTTGACGCGCCTCGTACAAGCCGTACAGCTCGCGGCCCTTGTGGAAGAGCTCGGTCTCCGGCGAGTTCAGATATTTCGGCTCGCCTTTGTCGAGCACGCGACCGCCGAAGCCGATCGTGCGGCCACGCGCATCGCGGATCGGGAACATGACGCGATCGCGGAAGCGGTCGTAGTAGCCGGGAGTCACGCCGGCCTTGCGCTCGCGCTCGATCACGAGGCCCACCTGCAAGAGCTTCAGTCGATCCGCTTCGCTCGCACCGAATTGCTGGAGGACGCAGTCCCAGGCATCGGGCGCGTAACCCAGCGAAAAGCGCGCAGCCGTGTCACCGGTGAGGCCCCGCGCTTTGAAGTAGTCCTTGGCGCGCTCCGAGTTTTTCAGCTCGCGGCGATAGAGCTCGGCGGTCTTGTCGAGCAGCGCGAACAGCCCTTCGGTCGGCGGCGGCGCCTGGCGCGCGCCAACCTGTTCCTCGTGCGGCACTTCGAGTCCGACGCGCGCGGCGAGATCCTCGACCGCTTCGACGAAGCTCAGGTGATCGTGATCCATCAAGAACGTGATCGCGGTGCCGTGCACCCCGCAGCCGAAGCAGTGATAGAACGCTTTGTCCGGGACGACGTGAAACGACGGCGTCTTCTCGCCGTGGAACGGGCAACAGGCCTTGAACTCTTTGCCGGCTTTCTTGAGCGGCACGCGGCTGCCGATCAGCTCGACGATGTCGGCGCGGGCGATCAGCTCGTCGATGAAGTGTTGTGGGATGCGGCCGGGCACGGTGGCGGAAGGATATGCCGCGCTCTGGCGCCGGCATAGGTAAGCAAGAAATGGGCACAACGGCCCTTTAGTCAGGCTGCAGGTCGGGCTTTAGCCCGACAGTTTGGCTTTCAATTTGGCGCTGGCCGCTGCCATATCAGCGCGCCCCTGCGCCTTCTGCTTCAGCAGTGCCATGGCCTTGCCCATTTCCTTGATCGAGGTCGCGCCGGACTCGGCGATCGCCTCGCGGATCAGGGCGTCTACTTCGGTTTCGGACAACTGGGCCGGCAGGTAGCCCTGCAGCAGCTCGATCTCCTTGGACTCGCGCGCGACCAGGTCGTCGCGGCCGCCGATCTTGAACTGCTCGATGGATTCCTTGCGCGTCTTGATCATCTTCTCGATGACCGACAGCACCTGGACATCGTCCAGCGTGATGCGCTCGTCGACTTCGCGCTGCTTGATGGCAGCCGTGATCATGCGGATGGTGCCGAGGCGCTCGCTTTCCCTGGCGCGCATCGCCGCCTTCATGTCTTCGGTGATGCGGTCCTTGAGCGACATCGACGTGGACAGAAACTGGATTCGTGCGGAGACGAGCGGCCTAGTACTGGCGGGCCGGGCGCGGACCGCTGCGGCCGCCGCTGACGTCGCGGGTGACGCGCTTCATGTGGCGCTTCACGGCCGCGGCCTTCTTGCGTTTCCGTTCCTGCGTCGGCTTCTCGTAGAATTCGCGCCGCCGCAGCTCGGTCAGCACTCCCGCTTTCTCGCAGGCGCGCTTGAAGCGCCGCAGGGCGGCATCGAAATACTCGTTTTCACGGACGCGAACGCTCGGCATCGCTACCTCTATGAATTGCCGGGAAATTACCTGTTCGGGGGCCTGGACAGGCTTTCGAGAGCGCGCCAGTGTAATGAGGCTGCAGGTGAAAATCAAAGCAGGAACGGCAACTTGAGGCTTCATCTGATATGAGGGTGTTGGGCATCGAAACCTCCTGCGACGAGACCGCGGCGGCCGTCTATGACGGCCAGGCCGGGCTGCTGTCGCATTGCCTGCATAGCCAGGTGCAGATGCACGCCGAATACGGCGGGGTCGTGCCCGAGCTGGCGTCCCGGGACCACGTCCGCAAGCTCCTGCCGCTGATCCAGACGGCGCTCGCTGATGCCAATACCCAGCCGGAACAGCTCGATGGAGTGGCCTACACGGCCGGGCCCGGACTGGTCGGTGCGCTGCTCGTCGGCGGCGCGGTCGCTCGCAGCCTGGCCTTCGCGTGGGGACGTCCTGCGCTCGGCGTGCATCACCTCGAAGGGCATCTGCTCGCGCCGATGCTCGAGGCGACGCCGCCTGACTTTCCGTTCCTCGCGCTGCTGGTTTCGGGCGGCCACACACTCCTGGCCGTCGTGCGCGGCCTGGGCGACTACCAGATCATCGGTTCGTCACTCGATGACGCCGCCGGCGAGGCGTTCGACAAGACGGCGAAGCTGCTCGGCTTGCCGTATCCGGGCGGGCCGGCACTCGCCGCGCTGGCGCGCAGCGGCCGACCGGGAAAATTTCAGTTTCCGCGGCCGATGCTCGATCGTCCCGGTCTCGATTTCAGCTTCAGCGGCCTGAAGACGGCAGTCGTCGTCGCGACTCGCAACGTGCAGCTCGACGATCAAACGCGCGCCGACGTTGCACGCGAGTTCCAGCAGGCCGTAGTCGAAACGCTGGTCGCGAAGTGCGCGCGCGCGGCTGTGCAGACTGGCATGTCGACGCTCGTCGTCGCTGGCGGCGTGGGAGCGAACGAAGCGCTGCGCACCGAGCTCGCGGCTCTGGGCCGACGCGCCGGCCTGAAGATCCTGTATCCGCGGCCGGAGTTCTGTACGGACAACGCGGCGATGATCGCGTACGCTGGCTATCGCCGTCTGGCCGGCGGCGAGCACGATGAACTGAAGATCCGCGCCAGCGCGCGCTGGCCGCTGGACACGCTGCGACCGCCGCCGCACGGCTCCTGAGCCCGCTCAACGACCAAGGTCAATGGACAAGATTTTTCTCAGCTCGCTCACCGTCGAATGCATCGTCGGCATCTGGGAATGGGAGCGCCGGGTCAAGCAGACCGTCATCATCGACCTGGAGATGGCCACGGACATTCGCCGCGCAGCCGCCAGCGATCGGATCGAGGACACGATCGACTACAAGAAAGTCGCGAAGCGCCTGCTGGCGTTCGTCGGCGACTCGCAGTTCAACCTGGTGGAGACGCTCGCCGAGCAGATCGCGCGCGTCGTCGTGACGGAATTCGGCGTGGCCTGGGTGAAAGTGCGGCTCAACAAGCAGGGCGCCATTCGCGGCGCGCGCGACGTCGGCATCGAGATCGAGCGGCGCGCGGCGGACTATGGCTGACGTCTACGTCGCCGCGGGCAGCAACGTCGAGCCGGAGAAGAATCTTGCGCGCGCGCTCGACGAGCTGGAGCAGGCCTTCGGCGCGGTCGCGATTTCGCCTGCCTATCGCAATGCTCCGGTCGGTTTCGTCGGCGCGGACTTCATCAATCTGGTCGTCGGCTTGCGCACTGCCGACTCGCCCGCGCAGGTGAAATCGAAGCTGGAGCGCATCGAGGAGCGCTGCGGCCGGCCGCCCAACGCGCCGAAGTGGGCACCGCGCACGATGGATCTGGACATCCTGATGTACGACCAGTTGGTGAGCGATGAGCCGGGGCTGATTCTGCCGCGCCCGGATCTGCTGCGGCGGGCTTTCATGCTGAAGCCGCTCGCCGACCTTGCACCGGGACTGCGCCATCCCACGCAACAGCGCACGATCGGCGAGCTTTGGGCGCAATTCCCGGCCGCGGATCACCCGCTCGTCGCGGTCACCATCCCACGCTCCGGCCACCGTCGACCGCCAGGATCTGCCCCGTGACGTACGGCGCATCCTTCACCAAGAACAAGGCAGCGCGCACCAGATCTTCCGGCGACCCACTGCGCTTCAACAGCGTCTTCGCGACGATTTCCTTTTGCAGCTGTGCGTCCATCCCCGCCTCGGGCCACATGATCGGCCCGGGGGCGATGCCGTTGACGCGCACATCCGGGCCGAGCTCGCGCGCGAGCGCGCGTGTCAGCATCGCCAGTCCGGCCTTGGCGGTGGAGTAGACGGGATGACCCGGCAACGGCCGTTGCCCGTGAATGTCGATCATGTTCACGATCGCGCCTTTGGCAGCGCGCAACTGCGGGGCTGCTGCCTGCGCGAGGAAAAACGGCGCGCGCAGATTCGTGCCCATGAGGTCGTCCCATTGCTCGGGCGATACGGTGCCGAGCGGCGTCGGATAGAACGTCGATGCGTTGTTGATGAGGACGTCCAGTCGGCCGAACGCGCTGGCGGCGGCGGCCACGACACCAGGCAGTGCCGCCACGTCGAGCAGGTCCGCCGCGACGATCGTCGCCGACTTCGCGCGCCGACGGTTCAGCTCATCGCGCAGCTGTTCCGCTTCGTCGATAGACTGGTGACAATGAATGCAGATGTCGGCGCCGTGCGCATGAAAGCCGCGAGCCATGGCGGCACCAATACGCCGGGCAGCACCCGTGACCAGCACGGCGCGGCCGGCCAGGGCTGTGTCCAGGTTCGTGGGGTCCATGTTCGCCATGTTCGCTGAACTGCGCACCGAAGCAAACAAATGAGCGCCGCTGTTCCATTGCCGCCGCTGACGGCCGACGAAGCCGCGCACAGCCGCCGCCTGGTCCATCGCATCTGGGAAGAGATCGACACCCGCGGCGGCTGGCTCAGCTTCGAGCGCTTCATGGAGATGGCGCTGTACGAGCCCGGCCTCGGCTACTACAGCGCGGGCGCAACCAAGCTCGGTGCGGGCGGCGATTTCGTCACGGCGCCCGAGGTATCGTCGTTGTTCAGCCGCTGCCTGGCGACCCAGTGCAGCGAAATCCTGCAGCTTGTCAGCGGTGGCGCAATTCTCGAGCTGGGTGCGGGCTCGGGAGTGATGGCGGCCGACCTGCTCAACGAGCTGGGCGGGCAAGGCGCCTTGCCCGAGCGCTATTTGATCCTCGAAGTGAGCGCCGACTTGCGTGAGCGGCAGCGCGCGTTGATTCGCGAGCGTGCGCCTGCGTATGCGGGGCTCGTCGAATGGCTCGACCGGCTGCCGGAGGAATTCCGCGGCGTCGTGCTGGCAAACGAAGTCCTGGACGCGCTGCCGGTGCAACGCTTCCGCGTTCGCGGCGATCAGATCAACTCGCTCGGGGTGACGTGGCAACTCGGCCGACTCGACTGGTCGGAGATTCATGCGGACGCCGAGCTGGAGGCGGCCGTAAGGCGCATCGAGGCAAGCACCGGCGAGCGCTTGCCGGATGGCTACACGTCGGAGATCAACCTGCGACTCGCGCCATGGATTGCCGGGGTCGCGGCGGCGCTGCGCGAAGGCGTTGCACTGTTCATCGACTATGGCCTGCCGCAGCGTCAGTACTATCGCAGCGAGCGTCGCGAGGGCACGCTGCTGTGCCATTTCCGGCACCGCTTCCACGACGATCCGCTGATCAACGTCGGCGTGCAGGACATCGGCGCGTGGGTGGACTTCACTGCAGTCGCGGAGGCTGCGTCGGCCGCAGGACTGGCGGTCGCTGGCTTCGCGACGCAAGCGCATTTCCTGATCGGCAATGGATTGGAGCGGCTGCTCGCGCCCGCGGCGGGCAATGAGCTCGCGTCGCGAGTGCAGCTGGCACGTCAGGCGATGCTGCTGACATTGCCCGGCGAAATGGGCGAGCGGTTCAAAGTGATCGGCTTGAGTCGCGGCGTCGAGCAGCCGTTGCGCGGCTTCGCGGTGCGAGACTTAGCGGCGACGCTCTGACGCCAGCGCAGCGAGCCGCGCTTTCCGCAGCTTCTCCGCGATCTTCGGTCCGTCCAATCCCTCGCGCTCTTCGGGATCCAGAGTCACTGCCGCTACCGCGTCGCGTATTCGTCGCAGGTAATCCGCTTGCGGATAGTCGCGATTTTCCAGTCCCTTGCGACCGCGCGCGTCCGCTTCGCATGCCAGCACCCATTGCTCGAAGCGCGGGGCTCGCCGGAACGCATCCAGCCGTTCGAGCAGGTCGAGCAGCGTGCTGTCGCGCAACTCGGTGACCCGATGCGCATCGAGGTGATAGCGCGACACGAGCACGGCCAGCTCGCGATAGGCATTGGGAATCCGCAGCCGATCGCACAAGGCCTCGACCAGTGCGACGCCGCGCTGCTCGTGCGCGATGTGCCGCGGCCACTCGCTCGGCGGAGTCGTGCCCTTGCCGAGATCGTGCGTCAGGGCCGCGAACCGCACGACGGGGTCGTCGCTCAGCTTCGCGGCCTGCTCCAGGACCATCAGCGTGTGCACGCCGGAGTCGATCTCGGGATGCCAACGCTCGGGCTGCGGCACGCCGAACAGCGCATGCAGCTCGGGAAAAATCACGGGCAGCGCGTGCGCGTCGCGCAGGACCTCGAAGAACCGGGCCGGCGCCGGCATCTCCAGCGCGCGCTGCGTCTCCTGCCATACACGCTCACTCACCAATGCGTCGAGCTCGCCCCGTGCGGCGATTTCCCGCATCATCGCCAACGTCTCGGGCGCGACTGCGAACCCGAGCGGCGCAAAGCGCGCGGCGAAACGCGCGACGCGCAGCACGCGCACTGGATCTTCGACGAACGCGGGCGATACGTGGCGCAGCGCTCGCGCACGCAGATCGCGCTGTCCGCTGAACGGGTCGATCAGCTTGCCGCTGTCCGGATCCTTGGCGATCGCATTGATCGTCAGGTCGCGACGCTCCAGATCCTGTTCGAGCGTCACATCCGGCGCGAACAGCGTCTCGAAGCCGCGATAGCCCGGGCCGGTCTTGCGCTCGGTGCGGGCGAGCGCGTATTCCTCGCCGGTCTGCGGATGCAGGAACACCGGGAAGTCCTTGCCGACGGCCTTGAAGCCGCGCGCCAGCAGTTCCTCGGGACGCGCGCCCACGACCACCCAGTCCCGCTCCCGTGCCGGCAGACCGAGCAGCTCATCGCGCACAGCGCCGCCGACGAGATAGATTTGCATAGCCATGTCACTGTATCGAATTGCCCGAGGGCTGACGATTGCCGCCGCGCTGCTGCCGCTGACCGGCTGCTATCTGATGCAGGCGGCCACGGGGCAAATGGGGATTGCCTCGAAGCGCGAGCCGATTACCGATGTGCTGGCGGACTCGGCGACACCGCCGCAGCTGCGCGCCCGGCTGGAATACGTGGCAGCCGCCCGCGACTTCGCATCGCGCGAGCTCGGCCTGCCGGACAACGACTCGTATCGCAGCTATGCGGATCTCGGGCGCCCATATGTCGTCTGGAACGTGTTCGCCGCGCCGGAGTTCTCCGTCGAGCCGCGGCGCTGGTGCTTCCCGATCGCAGGGTGCGTCGTGTATCGCGGCTATTTCAAAGAGGACGCCGCACAGCGCTACGCGAGCAAGCTGCGACGGCGTGGCGACGATGTCGCAGTCGGCGGCATCGCCGCGTATTCGACGCTCGGTCATTTCAAGGACCCGGTGCTGAGCACGATGCTGGGCTGGAGCGATGCGCAGCTCGCCGGAACGCTGTTCCACGAGCTGGCGCATCAGGTCGTCTACGTGCCGGGCGATTCCGAGTTCAACGAGTCGTTTGCCACGGTCGTCGAGGAAGCTGGGCTGGAGCGATGGCTGGCGGCGCGGCAGCGCGGACAGGAGCTGGTGGCTTGGCGACAGCAGCGCGAGCGGCAGTCCGAATTCATCGCGCTGCTGCTGAAGGCGCGCGACAAGCTGCGCGAGCTGTACCAATCAGCGCTGCCCGACGACGAGAAGCGCAGCCGCAAGCAGTACGAGTTCGGCGAGCTGAAGCTCGAGTACGCGCAGCTCAAGCAGCAGCAATGGAACGGCTATACGGGCTACGACCGCTGGTTCGATCGCACGCTGACCAACGCACATCTCGTGTCCGCCGCAACGTATTACGGCTGCGTTCCGGGACTGCAGCGCGTGCTGAGCGGGGCTGACGGCGATCTCCCGCGCTTCTACGAGGAAGCGAAGCGGCTCGCGCGCATGGACAAGGATGCGCGCAGGTTGGCCGTGTGCGGGGCCGTCAGCCCACCGGGAACACCAGTCGCGAGCGACCGCGCTGGATCGTGATCGCGAACGAGTTGGCGTTCTTTACCGCGCCGCGCAGCTGATCGACGTTGGTGACGCGATCGCGGCCGATGGCCAGGATGATGTCGTTCGCGCGTAGCCCGGCCTGAGCCGCGGGGCTACCCGCCGCGACCGCTTGCACCAGCACTCCGCCGCCGTCCGCGTTCGTGAACGACGCGCCCTCGAACGCCGGATGGATCTGCGCCGCTGCGTCGGCGTCGGTCCCCGAGCGCTCGCCGATGACAGCGGTCACGCGGCGCGGCTTGCCTTCGCGCAGCAAACCGATCTCGACTTTATCGCCGATACGCAGCAGGCCGATGCTGTTGCGCAGCTCCGAGGCGTTGGCGATGGTGCGGCTGTTGATCGTAGTGATCACGTCTCCTGCCTTGATGCCGGCCTTGTCGGCAGCGCCTCCTTCGACGACTTCGGAAACCAGCGCGCCTTTGGCGTTCTCCAGCCCGAGGCTTTGCGCGATCTCCGGCGTGAACTGGTTCGACAGCTGTACGCCGAGCATGCCGCGCTTGACCTCGCCGTATTGCACGAGCTGCGTCATCACCGCCTTGACCATGTTCGACGGGATCGCGAAGCCGATGCCGATGTTGCCGCCGCTGCCGGAGAAGATCGCGGTGTTCACGCCGACCAGCTGGCCCTGCAGATTGACGAGTGCGCCGCCGGAATTGCCGGGATTGATGGGCGCGTCGGTCTGGATGAAGTCCTGGTAGGAATCGGCGCTGCCGTCGGAACGGCCGAGCGCGCTGATGATGCCCGAGGTCACCGTGTGGCTCAGCGCGAACGGATTGCCGATCGCGAGCACGAAGTCGCCGACCTCCGCCTTGCTCGAGTCGGCCAGCGGCATCTCGGTGAGATTGTTCGCGGGGATCTTCAGCAGCGCGACGTCCGATGGCTTGTCGGCGCCGATGACCTTCGCCTTGATCTGCCGGTCATCGAGCAGCGTGACCGTGATCTCGTCCGCGTTCTCGACGACGTGCGAGTTCGTGATGATGTAGCCCTGTTTCGCGTCGACGATCACGCCCGAGCCGGCGCTCTGGAATTGCCGCTCGCGCGGCGCGATGTCGGGCGCGTCGAAGAAGCGGCGGAAGAACGGATCTTCGAGCAGAGGATTGCGTCGCGTCTCGCGCAGCGTGCCGCGCGTCGCGATGTTGACCACGGCCGGCGATGCCTTCTTCACGATCGGAGCGAGCGAGGGCACGGGCGCATCGCCCACTTTTTCCGGCAACTGTGCGCCGGCGCCGACACTGAAGAGCGCGGCCGTCGCCACCAGAACCGAGACCTTGATCGCCTGCTTTCTCATGCACATATCCTGTCGTGGAGTAGCGCGAATTCTAGCCGCACGCCGCGGTGTTCCTGACGCGCCGGATGGCCGTGGCGAACAACCTGTGAGCAGGAAAGTGAGCATCGTGTGCATAACCTGTGTGATTGCGGGGGACACAAGATCTTGTGTGTAGTCGGTACATGGACGATTTTCTCGCCTGAAAAAATCGCAGTGGAAAATCGTCAGCACAATCTCGTAGTCGATTGATATTGATGATAATAATTGAACGGTTTTTCAGCTTACAGTTTCTTGACGGCCCGCGCGCGCCGGGCATAGTCTTGCACCCCTGACACAATATGTTGTGTTTCGCGATGAACAAAAAAGGCTGCGGCCCGTCCGCAGACAGCCATCGCAGAAACGCAGCCGCTGAGTGGTCAGGTGGGCTGCCACGGCAGCGTCAGGGCATTGCCACCCTGCGCCGTCGGGCAGGAGTCGAATGGGGACCGCCCGATCGAAATCGCAGAGAGTCATTCCGGCATGAAGACCGCTATTCCAGTTCAGTTTGAGCCCATGGACGTCAACAGCATTCCCTTCCAGGAGGCCTCGCTCGATATCTGGGACAAGAAGTACCGGCTGTGCGCCAAAGACGGCACGCCGCTCGACCGCTCGATGGACGAGACCTACAAACGCGTGGCGCGCGCGCTCGCGGACGTGGAGCGCGAGGACGTGCGCGAGCAGTGGTACGAGCAATTTCTGTGGGCCCTGCGCAAGGGCACGATTCCCGCGGGCCGCATCATTTCGAACGCGGGTGCGCAGGAACACAAGCCCGCGACCTCGACGATCAACTGCACCGTCTCCGGCACGATCCACGATTCGATGGACGACATCCTCGCGAAGGTGCACGAGGCAGGTCTGACGCTGAAGGCGGGCTGCGGCATCGGTTACGAGTTCTCGACGATGCGCCCGCGCGGCGCGTACGTCTCCGGCGCCGGCGCGTACACGTCGGGGCCGCTGTCGTTCATGGATATCTACGACAAGATGTGCTTCACGGTGTCGTCGGCCGGCGGCCGCCGCGGCGCGCAGATGGGCACGTTCGACATCGGCCATCCGGACGCGATGGATTTCATTCGTGCCAAGCGCGAAGCAGGGCGGCTGCGGCAGTTCAACCTCTCGCTCCTCGTCACCGACGAGTTCATGCAGGCCGTGAAGTCCAACGGCGACTGGACGCTCGCGTTCCCGGTCACGAAGCGCGAGGCGGAAGGCGAGGATCTGAACGACGCCACCAAGTACATCTGGCGCGAGTGGCCGACGACGCGCGGCTACGTGACGAACGACACCGGCCTGGTGTGCTGCAAGGTCTATAAGACGCTGCCGGCGCGCCGCGTGTGGGACGTGATCATGTCCTCCACCTACGACTTCGCCGAGCCCGGCTTCGTGCTGATCGATCGCGTCAACGAGATGAACAACAACTGGTGGTGCGAGAACATCCGCGCCACCAATCCTTGCGGCGAGCAGCCGCTGCCGCCGTACGGCTCGTGCCTGCTCGGCTCGGTCAATCTGACGCGCTTCGTCGTCGATCCGTTCACCGACCACGCGCGCTTCGACTGGGAAGAGTTCCGCAAGGTCATCAAGGTGTTCACGCGCATGCTCGACAACGTCGTCGAGATCAACGGCCTGCCGCTCGGCGAGCAGCGCGACGAAATCCTGCGCAAGCGCCGTCATGGCATGGGCTTCCTGGGCCTCGGCTCGGCCATCACCATGCAGTGCATGAAGTACGGCTCGCGCAAGTCGGTGGCGTTCACGCAGAACGTTTCGCGCGAGATGGCCATTGCCGGTTGGGAAGCGGCGCTCGAGCTGGCGAAGGAAAAAGGTCCGGCGCCGATCATGCTCGAGGAATTTCCGGTCACCGCCGAGATGCTGCGCAAGCGGCCGCAGATGGCGCGTGACGGCTGGCGTGTCGGGCAGAACGTGCCGGGCCGCATCCTGCACGCGAAGTACAGCCGCTACATGCAGCGAGTGGCCGAGGCAGCGCCGGAGCTGGTCGACGAGCTCGCCGAAGTCGGCGGCCGCTTCACGCATCACAGCTCGATTGCGCCGACCGGCACGATCTCGCTGTCGCTCGCGAACAATGCGTCGAACGGCATCGAGCCGTCGTTCGCGCATCACTATTTCCGCAACGTGATCCGCGAGGGCAAGAAGTCGAAAGAGAAGATCGACGTGTTCTCGTTCGAGCTGCTGGCCTATCGCGAGCTGATCAATCCGCGCGCGATGCCCAACTCGACCAATGCGGCCGAGAAGCTCCCGGACTATTTCACGACCGCGGACGACATCACGCCGCGGGAGCACGTGGACATTCAGGCCGCCTCGCAGCTGTGGATCGACTCGTCGATCTCCAAGACCGCGAACGTGCCGACCGATTACAAGTACGAGGACTTCAAGGACATCTATCTGTATGCCTACGAGCAGGGCCTGAAGGGCTGCACGACGTTCCGCTTCAATCCGGAAGCTTTCCAGGGCGTGCTGGTCAAAGAAGAGGACCTGAAGAACACGACCTACGTGTTCACGCTGGAAGACGGCACGGAGATGAAGGTGAAGGGCGACGAGGAAATCGAGTACGACGGCGAGATGCACACCGCCGCGAACCTCTTCGATGCGCTCAAAGAAGGCTATTACGGGAAGTTCTGAGCATGAGCACCACGAAAATCGACAAGCGCATCGTCAAGTACCGGGTGGAGAAGCCCGGCGACAAGGCGCAGGAGAAGGCTGCGCCGGCTGCTGAGGCTGCGCGTAAAGAATCAAATGTCGTCTGGATGCACGAGAAGGTCGAGCGGCCGGAGATGCTGCTGGGCTCGACTTACAAGATCAAGACGCCGGTGTCCGACCACGCGATGTACGTGACCATCAACGACATCGTGCTGAACGAGGGCACGCCGCACGAGCAGCGCCGGCCGTTCGAGATCTTCATCAACTCGAAGAACCTCGATCACTTCCAGTGGATCGTCGCGCTCACGCGCATCATTTCCGCCGTGTTCCGCAAAGGCGGCGACGTGACGTTCCTGGTGGAGGAGATGAAGGCGGTGTTCGATCCGCGCGGCGGTTATTGGCAGACCGGCGGCAAGTTCATGCCGTCGATCATCGCCGAGCTCGGCTATGTGGTCGAGAAGCACCTGCAGATGATCGGTCTGCTCAAGGCGCCCGAGCTCGATGACGAGCGCAAGAAGCTCATCGAAGAGAAGAAGGCCGAGTTCGAGGCGCGCAACAAGCAGACCGATGCGTTCGCGAAGGGCCACTTTCCCGAAGGTGCGCAGCTGTGCGGCAAGTGCAGCACCGCGGCGGTCGTGCTGATGGACGGCTGCATGACGTGCCTGAACTGCGGAGACAGTAAGTGCGGGTGACGCTGCCGCCGGCCCGAGCTTCCCGGGTGGGTCGCGCCGCCCGGAAAGCATCGTCGCCGCAGCCGCGGTCTTGCTCGGCAGCGGGGCAGGGCATCGTTCGTTCCGGACAGCCCGATGCCGCCGATCCAGTGAGAGTGCGGGCTCACTGTCGCCGTTCGCGCACCGTCAGTCGGATTCACTAGGCGTCGGCGACTGCGCCAACAACGACACACCGCCAAGCGCTGCGCCTCCCGGGACGTCCACGTGGAGCTGCCGGAGCCCACGTTCACGTAGCGCTTACGACTTCTCCTGTATTGCCCGCGAGCGAGCGTCCAAATGCGAACTGCAGCACTGTCGTCACCGGTCAGTTTTACATAGTCTTGACGGCACTCCCGGCCCGGTCGATGGTCTTTTGCAGTCAATGAACAAGCTTCGTCGCTGCCTCGCTCTTCTAATAGTCGTTTTCGCCGCCTCCCTGCCGCCGCTCGCAGCCGCCGCGGATCAAAGCCCGTTCGTGCGTCCTGCCGAGCTCGAGCCGGACATCGCGTTCTGGCGCAAGGTCTATACCGAGGTGACGACCGAAGGCGGCTTGCTGCACGATCAGGACGATCTCAGCGTCATCTATGAAGTGATGAAGCTGCCCTCGGATCTTTCGCAGCGGCAGCGCCAGAAGCGCATCGAGGACGCGAAGAAGAAGTACTCCCGCATCCTGGACCGTCTCGCGGCGGGCGCGACCGACCTGAGCGAGGAGGAGCAGCGCGTGCTCGATCTCTGGCCGAAAGGTACGCATCGCGCGCGCTTCGAGAATGCCGCCGAAGGCGTGCGTTTCCAGCTCGGTCAATCCGATCGCTTCCGCGAAGGCATCGTGCGCTCCGGCGCGTGGCGCGAGCACATCGCGGCGACGTTCAAGAAGATGGGTCTGCCGACCGAGCTCGCGGCGCTGCCGCACGTCGAGTCCTCGTTCAACACGTACGCGTATTCCAAGGTCGGCGCTGCGGGCATGTGGCAGTTCATGCGCGGCACCGGCCGGCGCTTCATGCGCATCGATGCGGCGGTCGATGAACGGCTCGATCCGTATCGCTCGACCGAAGCTGCCGCCAGTTTCCTCGAGCAGAACTACATCGTCCTCGGCAGCTGGCCGCTCGCAGTGACTGCGTACAACCACGGTCCCGGCGGTATGAAGCGGGCGCAGGAGCAACTCGGCACCAGTGACATCGTCACCGTCGTGCGCAAGTACAGCAGCCGCTCGTTCGGCTTCGCCTCGCGCAACTTCTACGTCGCCTTCCTCGCCGCGCTGGAAATCGACAGCGATCCGGACAAGTTCTTCGGCTCGATCCGCCGCAACCCGACCGATACCAGCCTCATTCTGGAAGTCCCGGCGTTCGTGCCGGCGAGTCGCCTCGCCACGGTGCTCGAGCTGGATCGCGACGAGCTGCGCCGTTTGAATCCTTCGCTGCTGCCTTCGGTTTGGCGCGGCGCGCGTCACGTGCCGCGTGGCTTCGAGTTTCGTGTACCGAACACAATCGATCTCACCGCCGTGCTCAGCCAACTTTCCGGAGGCGAGCGGTACGACGCGCAGGTTGCAGAGACGCAGCATCGTGTCCGCAGCGGCGAGTCGCTGTCGACGATCGCCTCGCGCTACGGCACGAGCATCGGCGCCATCGCGGAACTCAACAATCTCGATCGTCCTTATCGTATTCGGGCGGGCCAGGTGCTGGCGTTGCCGGGCGGCCGGCTGCAGGCGCCCGCTGCAGTCGTCGCGTCGGTCAACAGGCCGGAGGCCATCTCGCCGCCGCCTAGGGCGCCGACGCCGCCGACCGGCGTCGTGGGCTCCGAGGAGAACCGCTACGTCGTGAAGCGGGGCGACACCTTGGAGAAGATCGCGACGAAGACCGGCCTGAGCCAAGAGTCGTTGATGGAGCTGAACAACATCCGCAACCGCAACTTCCTGTACGAAGGGCAGGTGCTCGCGCTTGCAAGCTCGGCGCGCGCAGCGCCGCCGGTCGAGGCGGAGGTTCCGGTGGAAGTCGTCGCGTCCGCGCCGCTGCCCGAGCCTGCCGAGGAAACCGAAGCGGCCGAGCCCACCTCCGAGCGTGAAGCCGAAGAGATCGGTCCGGCACTGGTGGCGGGAACGCAAGCTGCAGAGTCCGCAGATCCCGCCGACTATTCGGTCGGCGCTGACGATACGGTGATGGTGCAGGCGGCCGAGACGCTCGGTCACTACGCCGAATGGCTCGACGTGCGCGCGAGCGATCTGCGCCGCTTGAACAAGATGTCGTTCGCCACGCCGGTCGTCGTTGGCCGCAAGGTGAAGCTGTCGTTCGCCAAGGTCACCCAGGATCAGTTCGAAGCGCGGCGCATGGAATATCACCGCCAGCTGCAGGAAGTGTTCTTCACGCAGTTCCGGATCAAGGACACCACCACGCACGTGGTGCGCCCGGGTGAGTCGATCTGGGTCATTGCGCAGCAGCGCTACAACATTCCGATCTGGCTGCTGCGCCAGTACAACCCGGACCTCGACCTCGGCGACATTCGTCCGGGCACGAAGCTGGTCATTCCGATCGTCGAGCCGACGGCTCCAGAGTCCGTGCCGGCGGCATGAACGCACGCTTCGCCGTACTCGCGCTCATCGCTGCCTGCAGCGGCTGCGCGACGGCGCAGCTCTACGACGGACCACGACGCGCTTCCGACGAGGTTGCTCGCATCACTGGCGACCTGCGCATCAACGCCGGCTCGCCGCTGACGGTCATCCTGCGCGAGGTCGACAATACGCCGCTCAACATCGGGCAGAACGCGGTCGAAGTCCTGCCCGGCAAGCATCGCCTGCTGGTCGATTGCCGGATTGCGGAGACGGAGAAAGTCTCGCGACACTCCATCGAGGCTGAAGTCGCCGCCGGACGACGCTACCGCTTCGCGGCGGAGACCGGCCCCGGGCTGCGAGAGTGCACTCAGGTCACACTTCAGACGGTGGATTTCTGACGCGACGCAGGCTCCAGACCGCAGCAAGCTATAATCGCCGCATGTTTTCGACCCCCGGCGTCAACGCCATTCTGTTCGCGCTCGCGCTGGTTGCCGCACCCCTCGCTGCCCGGGCCGAAAGCCCGTTGCCGACTTCCGCGCTGTTGACGCCGAGTGTCGAGCCCGCGCTGCCGATGGCCGATCGCATCCTGGTCCAGAAGTCGGAACGCAAGCTCCAGCTGCTGCGTAACGGGGAAGTGCTTCGCACCTACAAGGTCGCGCTCGGCCTGCGGCCCGAGGGACACAAGGAATACGAAGGCGACTTCCGCACGCCCGAGGGCCAGTACCGGCTCAGCCGCCGTAACCCGAACAGCGAATTTTTCCTCTCGATCCAGATCGATTACCCGAACGAGCGCGACGTCAAGCGCGCGCGCAGGCTCGGCCAGCGGCCGGGCGGCGCGATCATGATCCATGGCCAACCGAACGTGCCGCGCAAGCCGCGCGACTACTACAGCAACGTCGACTGGACCGAGGGCTGCATCGCCGTGTCGAACTCCGACATGGTCGAAATCTGGCTCATGACGCCACCGGATACGCCGATCGAGATCAGGCCGTGACGGTGAATTCGAACGACGTGCGGGCCTCCGCGTCGGTCACGCAACTCGAAGCGGAAGGACTGGTCGATGCGCGGGTCTCCCCGCTAGGCAGCCTCGAGAACCTCTCCCAACGCGAAGTCCAGCAGCTGCTCAGCGCCGGCCACGGCGGCGTCTACGAGATGTTCCGGCGCTGCGCGCTGGCCGTGCTCGCCTCGGGCCTGGAATCCGACGACGTGCGTGCGATCTTCGAGCGCTACAAGGATTTCGAGATCCGCCTCGGCCGGCAGGCGTGGGGCGTGAAGCTGGAGCTGAAGAACGCGCCATCGAGCGCCTTCGTCGACGGCTCGATGATCCGCGGCATCAAAGAGCATCTGTTCGCGGTGCTGCGCGACATCGTCTACATCCACGACGCGATTCTCGGCACCAGCCGCTTCGATCTGACCGATCCGGCGAGCATCACGAACGCCGTTTATCACATCCTGCGCAACGCGCGGATTCTCGACTACCGCGGCAAGCCTGACCTGGTGGTGTGCTGGGGCGGTCACTCGATCGGCTCCACCGAATACGACTACACCAAGCGCGTCGGCTACGAGATCGGCCTGCGCGCGCTCAGCGTCTGCACCGGTTGCGGACCTGGCGCGATGAAGGGGCCGATGAAGGGCGCGACGATCGGTCACGCGAAGCAGCGCATCCGCGACGGGCGGTACATCGGCATGACCGAGCCCGGCATCATCGCTGCCGAGCCGCCGAATCCGATCGTCAATCAGCTGGTGATCATGCCGGACATCGAGAAGCGCCTCGAAGCGTTCGTACGCTGCGCGCACGCCATCATCGTGTTTCCGGGCGGCGCCGGCACCGCGGAAGAAATCCTCTATCTGCTCGGCATCCTGGTGGATCCGGCGAACGCCGATCAGCCGCTGCCGATCGTCTTCACCGGTCCGCCTTCGGCCGCCGAGTACTTCGGTCACATCGACCGCTTCATTGCTGCCACGCTCGGTGCGGATGCGCAGAAGCGCTACAAGATCGTCATCGGCGATCCGGCGCAAGCGGCGCGCGAGGTGCTGCGTGGAGTGGAGTCCGTGCGCGATTACCGCCGCACCAAGAGCGACGCATACAACTACAACTGGCTGCTGCGCATCCCGCCGGATTTCCAGCGGCCGTTCGAGCCGACGCACGAAGCGATGGCGAAGCTCGACCTGAGCCGCGATCTCGCGCCGAACGTGCTCGCCGCCAATCTGCGGCGCGCCTTCTCGGGCATCGTCGCCGGCAACGTCAAGGAACACGGCATCAAGGCGATCGAGGAGCAGGGGCCGTTCGAGCTGCACGGTGAAAAGGAGCTCATGCGACTCATGGACGAGCTGCTGTCCGCGTTCGTGGCGCAGAAGCGCATGAAGCTCGCCGGGGAGTACCGGCCGTGCTATCGGCTGGTTGCATGACCAAAGTCGCGCTCAAGTATCACTTCACTTTTCCCGATTCGCGCGAGCGCACCTTCGAGCTCGAGCTCGATCGCGACACGGCCGAGCTGACTTCGCCGACCGAGCCGAACCTGCCTGCCTGGACGGAGCTCGGCTTCCACCAGTGCACCGGCTGCCCGTTCGAGAAAAGCAAGGTTTCCCATTGCCCCGCGGCCGTGCACCTGTCGACGGTCATCGATGGTTTCACCGACCTGGTGTCGTACGACAAGGTGCGCGTCGAGGTCGAAACCGACGAGCGTGCTGTCGTCGCGACGCTGTCTGCACAGCAGGCGCTCGCGTCGTTGATGGGCTTGATCATGGCTTCGAGCGGCTGCCCGCGCACTGCGGTGTTCCGCCCGATGGCGCGCTTCCACCTGCCGTTCTCCAATGAATCGGAGACGGCGTACCGGGTGGCTGCGATGTACCTGGTCGCGCAGCACTTCATCGCGCGCGAGGGCGGCAAGGCGGATTTCTCGCTGGAAGATCTCGGCCGCGTTTATCGCGGAGTGCACGCGGTGAATCGCGGCATGGCGCAGCGCCTGCGCGCCGCTACTCGTCAGGATGCGATCGTCAATGCGATCGTGCTGCTCGACGTCTACAGCAGTCTCGTGCCCGCGGCGATTCACGACATCCTCGGGGAGATCAAACCTGCATTCGCGGCGCTGCTGAACGAGCCGCCCACTGCGTGATGCGTGCACGCAGTGTTGCGCACGCAACGCTGCGATCGATCCAATAATGGATAACGGCCTGTTAAATGGGCCTGCGAAATTCCGCACTTACAGCGCGCGAGCGAGAGGCTTGTCGCACTACCGCGACCATAAGGGGATCGCTGTGAAGCAGTTCCTCACTTAATACGGCAGCGAGTCGATACGGTGCACACCACAGGAGAGGGCAGCACCGATGTCAGAGCACAAAGGCGATGAGCTCAGCGCGACTGGATCGCATCGCGTCTGGACCGGCGAGACGGTCGGCCCGGTCGTGCGTGCAGGCGCGCCGCGCGATACGCAACGCAACTGGCTCGAACGCGCCCACGCGCCGAGCGTGCCGGCGACGCCGCCTGCGAATTCGCGCCACTCCGCGATCACGCGCTCGTTGAACAGCTGGTCGAATTACAAGAGCTGGACCGACAAGGTCCGCAGCAACTGGGACAAGGACAAAGGCGGGAAGTAAGCCCGCGTTGAGCGGCAAGTAAGCCGTTCAATCTCCGTGCAACTGATCGTCGGCGCCGCCGGCGGGCGTAGTCGCCGGATCGGTTTCGCTGGCCGCCGGGCCTGCAGCGGGCGCCGGAATCGGCGCCGCGACCGGACTCACCACCTGACTCAAGACTGGAACTGCGGCCGCAGGCGCCTCCACCAGCAATGAATTCACGCTCGGCCCCGATGTGATCCCAGGCGTGCCTGGCGCGATGTGCAGCGGCTTGCGCTGCGCCAGCCAGCCGATCAGCGGCAGCCACTGCTCCATGTCTTCCCGCACCTGGTTCGGCTTCATCTCGAACAGGCCCTGACCCGATTCGGCCACGCGGATGTAATTCTGGGAATCGCGCAGCGTCGCCACGACCGGGATGTTGAGCGTTTCCAGGAATTTCATCAGCGACTTGTAGACCAGCGTGTTCTTCTTCACGCGGTTCGCGATCACCGCGATGCGTTGTTCCTCGCGCCGGATCTTCGCTATCAACAGCAGGTTGGAAATACATTTTGCCGCCGCGTGGATGTCGATGTCCGAGGGCAGCACGGGCACGAGGACTGCGGTCGCGTTGCGCGTGATATCGGGTAGCAGTTGCGATTCGACGGCCGCGGCGGTGTCGACGACCAGGCGCTCCGTGTCGAGCGGGACCCGAGTGGCGAAGCTGCGCGTTACGCGCGAGTTTCGCTCGTACGCTGCGATGCCGTGGATTGCCGGCTGGCCTTTGGCGCGCTTGCTGAGCCAGCGCGTGCTGGAGCCCTGCGCGTCCAGATCCAGCAGCGTGGGCTTCAGGCCGCAGACGGCGAAATAGCTGACGAGATTGATCGCGATCGTGGTTTTGCCCGAACCACCCTTAGGGTTGAGGAGAACGATCTTCTGCATGCGGGCGGCGCGATCCGATTTGACAGTGGAAGCCTACGCAGCGGTACGAACCGCTGCAAGCGAGGCGCAACCGTGACGAATGAACATTGTCCCCCGGCAGTGTCCGTGCGCAGAGTTAAGTCGCAATGAGCCGGACCACTCTGCAGCGCTTAAGGCGAAAGTGCACATCGCCTGCAGTGTGACGATGTTCACTGGTCGCAGTGACGTGCGCTGTGAGTCACCTCACATCCCGCCGGGATTGGTCTGCGTACAGTCGTTGCGGAGTTTACGGGGAAGCTTGCATGGAATTTCTGTTGCAGTGGGCCGACGAGCTGGACGACGCGCTGGCAGTTCTGCGTCACTACGCACCGCGCATCCTGGGCCTCATCGCAGCGCTCGGGCTGTTCGCCGCCACCGGCTTCGCGCTGATCTACGCACCGCACGTCACCCTCGGCGCGTTCGCCGTGATCCTCTCCGCCACGCTGTTCGAAACGCTGCGCCGTCGGCGCTCGCGTACCGCCTCGGAAGACAGCGAATAACTCGCTGCTGATTGTCCTGGCGCTGTAGGTCGGGCTTCAGCCCGACTCTTCTCCGGTCGTCGTTGTCGGGCTAAAGCCCGACCTACAACTCTCTCCCACAGCCTTGAATCCCCCAACCCGGGTCCCCATAAGCCCTCGCGTCCCCTATCATTCGGCACTTTTCACTTCGGGACCGGCAGGGAGGGATCGAGATGAGCGACGTGGCGCAGGCGCAGACCCAGGCACAGACCATGGGCTTCCAGGCGGAGGTCAAACAGCTGCTGAAGCTGATGATCCATTCGCTGTACAGCCACAAGGAAATCTTCCTGCGCGAGCTGATCTCCAATGCGTCCGACGCGCTGGACAAGCTGCGGTTCGAGGCCCTGGCGCGTCCTGAGCTGCTCCAGGGCGGTGGCGAGCTCGTCATCACCATCGACGCCGACCCGCAGGCCCGTACGATCACCGTCACGGACAACGGCATCGGCATGAGCCGCGATGAAGCGGTCGAGCATCTCGGCACGATTGCCAAGTCTGGCACCGCCGAGTTCCTGGCCCGCATGACCGGCGATCAGAAGCAGGACGCGCAGCTGATCGGGCAGTTCGGCGTCGGCTTCTATTCTTCGTTCATCGTCGCGGACCGCGTCGACGTGTATTCGCGCCGTGCCGGCCTGGATGCTGCGGCCGGCGTGCATTGGCAGTCGAGCGGCGACGGCGAGTTCAGCGTCGCGACCGTGGAGCTGCCGGAACGCGGCACGCGCATCGTGGTGCATCTCAAAGACGGCGAGCAGGACTTTGCCGACGCCTATCGCATCCGCTCGCTGGTCCGAAAGTATTCGGACCACATTGCCTTCCCGGTGCGGATGCCTGCGCAGAAGGAGAGCAAGGAGGAGGACAAGGACGCGCCTGCAGAATACGAAACCGTCAATCACGCCCAAGCGCTGTGGACCCGGCCGCGCAGCGATGTGAAAGACGAGGAATACAAGGAGTTCTATCGTCACATCACCCACGACTTCACCGATCCGCTCGCGTGGTCGCACGGCAAGGTCGAAGGCAAGAAGGAATACACCAGCCTGCTGTACGTGCCGGCACGCGCGCCGTTCGATCTCTGGCATCGCGAGGCAGCGCGTGGGCTCAAGCTCTACGTGCGTCGCGTATTCATCATGGACGACGCCGAGCAGTTCCTGCCGCTGTATCTGCGCTTCGTGAAGGGCGTGGTCGATTCCGCCGACCTGCCGCTGAACATCTCGCGCGAGATGTTGCAGCAGGACGCGGCCATCGACGGCATGCGCACTGGCTTGGCGCGGCGCGTGCTGGATCTGCTGGCGAAGATGGCCAAGGACGAGCCGGAAAAGTACGCGTCGTTCTGGAAAGAGTTCGGCACCGTGCTGAAGGAAGGCCCCGCCGAAGATCACGCCAATCACGAGCGCATTGCGAAGCTGCTGCGCTTTGCGAGCACGCACGCCGACAAGGCGGAGCAGGACGTGTCGCTCGAGGAATACGTCGCGCGCATGAAGCCGGAGCAGAAGGAAATCTATTTCGTGATCGCCGACAACTTCGCGGCCGCGAAGTCGAGCCCGCATCTGGAAGTGCTGCGCGGCAAGGGGATCGAAGTGCTGCTGCTGTCGGATCGCGTCGACGAATGGCTGGTCGATCATCTGCGCGAGTTCGACGGCAAGCAGCTGCGCAACGTCGCGCGCGGCGAGCTGGACATCGACGCCATCCAGTCCCAGGAGGAAAAGCAGCAGCGCGAGACGCTTTCCAAGGAGCATGCCGCACTGGTCGAGCGCATGAAGAAGTCGCTGGAGGAGCGCGTGAGCGACGTGCGCGTGACGAATCGGCTCGCCGATTCGCCGGCGGTTCTGGTGCTCGGCGCGCACGATCTCGGCGCACAGATGCGCCGTATCCTCGAAGCCGCCGGCCAGAAGGTGCCGACGAGCAAGCCGGTGCTGGAGATCAACGTCCAGCATCCGCTGCTGCAGCGGATCGAATCGACTGGCGAAGCCGCGGCGTTCGACGACTTGTCGGTGCTGCTGTTCGAGCAGGCGACGCTTGCGGACGGCGGTCAGCTGGCGGAGCCCGCGGCTTTCGTGCAACGGCTCAACCGGCTGCTGCTCACGATGCATTGAGGTAGTCTTCGCCGTCCGCCCGCACCGGGAATTTCGAGGAGCGACGATGAAAGCGTTACCGGCCGTGACGATGTTCGCGATGGTTCTGCTCGTGGCTGCATGCGGCAACAAAGAGCAGGCGGCGGCCAAATTAGCGACGCCGGTACCACCGCCCACCGAGTTGCAGAAGACCGATGTCGTGAAGGGCACGGGCGAAGGGATCTCGCAAGGCCAGGTCGCGGTCGTGCACTACACCGGCTGGCTCTACGAGCCGGGCGTGGAGGAGCACAAGGGGATGAAGTTCGACAGCTCGCGCGATCGCGGCGAGCCGTACAAGTTCACGGTCGGTCGTGGTGACGTGATTCGCGGCTGGGACGAAGGCGTGCAGGGCATGCAGCCGGGCGGTCAGCGGCGGCTGGTGATTCCGCCGGCGCTCGGTTACGGCGAGATGGGCTCGCAGAACGTGATCCCGCCGAACGCCACGCTCGTCTTCGACATCGAGCTGCTCGCGATCGAAGCACCTGAAGAGCCGAAGTAGGCCCTATCTAATTTATGGCACGCCCGGGTTGAGCGAGTACGTGCCGACGAGCGTCGCCTCCGCGAGGACATGACGACGGATCGCGTCCAGCACTTGCGATGCGGTGAAGTCTCCTTCGACCGGCACTCGCTCGATGCTCAGGGCATACACCGTGAATTGGTAGTGATGCACGATCATGTCGTTCCACGGTGGGCACGGGCCGTCGTAACCGCGATAGGTGCCCGCCATATCCGCATCGTTCGCGAACCAGCCCGTGTAATCGTTGACGCCCTGGCGTGAGCCGCGCGGGCCGCGCAGGTCCTTCTTGCCGCCAGCGACGATGCCGTCCGAGCATTCGCCCGCGGCGATCTCCCGCACGCTCGCCGGAATGTCCACCATCACCCAGTGATAGAACTTGCCGCGCGGCAGGCTCGCAGGCACGACGCGTCCTTCCTGGTTCACGTCGTCGGGCTTCGTCGGCACGTCGCCGTCGACGCAGATCAGCGCGTACGAGCGCGTTTGCGCCGGCGCGCCGCTCCACTTCAGGTGCGGATTGTTGTTCGCCGCGAGGCGCACGTGCAGGACCGGATCCGGCGCACCGAACGCGAATTGTTCCGGAATCGGCTGGTCTGCGAGGAAGCTGGCCGAGGTGAGCTGCATGATGTCGTCTCCCGCGTTTGCCGGGCCAATGCCTGCATCAACACCGGGCGTGGCGCGATGTTCCCTCGTGTAGTATCGCGCAAAGATGTCCGCGAATCTGATCCGTCCCGCGACTGAGCGCGTCACGATCGCCGGCCCTGCCGGGGACCTGGAAGCGCTGCTGGAAACTCCCGCCAGCGCCGACGGCGCGCGCGTGGCTGTCATCTGTCATCCGCATCCCGTCTACGGCGGCACGATGACGAACAAGGTCGTGCACGTCCTCGCTAAGACATTCAACGAGCGCGGCGTGCCCGCGGTACGTTTCAATTTCCGCGGCGTGGGCGCGAGCGCCGGTGCCTACGACGAGGGCGCAGGCGAGACGCAGGACGCGCTCGCGGTAATGGATTGGGCTCTGCAACGCTTCCCCGGCGCGGCGCTGTGGGCCGCAGGCTTTTCCTTCGGTGGCGCGATTGCCGTGCGCGCTGCCATGGCGCGTGATGCGCAACGCCTCGTCACAGTCGCCCCGGCTGTTCATCGTTTCGCGGTCGAGGCAGCGCAGCTGCCGCGCTGTCCCTGGCTGCTCGTGCAAGGCGATCGGGATGAACTGGTCGACGCCAACGAGATCCAACGCTGGGTGGCCACGCTCGCGCATCCGCCGCGGCTCGCGCTACTGCCGGGCGTTGACCACTTCTTCCATGGGCGGCTCAATGAGCTGCGCGCCGTAGTGCTGGAGTGGCTGGACGCGACGCAGGCCGACGAATGATCGAGCATCTGAAACGAATCTTCGCGGGGCAGCCCGTGGCCCAAGGGCTGCTGGAGCAGCGCGAGCCGCTCGAGTTGGCGACTGCAGCGTTGCTGATCGAGCTGGCGCGCTCGGATTTTGCCGAATCGAGCGTCGAGCTCGACGCGATCCGCCAGCTGTTGCAGAAGCGCTTCGGCCTCGACGCCGACGCAGTGGCAAAGCTGATCGCGGAAGCGGTGCGGCGCGCCGACGACGCGGTCTCACTGCATGAATTCACGCACCGGCTGAACCGCGAGCTGCCGGAGAGCGAAAAGCTGGCAATCGTGGAGATGCTGTGGCGTGTCAGTCACGCCGACGGCCACATCGACAAGCACGAAGAGCAGCTGATCCAGCGCATCGCCGGACTGCTGCACATCTCGGATCGTGACCGCGTGCGCTTGAAGTTGAAGGTCGTCGTGGCCGATCGGCTGGACGACTGAAAAGACTTGGAGGCGGGGAGCAGAGCGGCGCGCGTCCCCACCGGAACGCGCGCCCTGTCGATGAACTGGATCAGTTCACCATTTCCTTGAGGTTCTTCAGCGCCGCGATGCGCACCTTCTTGCTGGCCGGCTTGGCCTTGAACATCATCTTCTCGCCGGTGAAGGGGTTGACGCCTTCGCGAGCCTTGGTCGCCGGCTTCTTGACGACCTTCATCTTCAACAAGCCCGGCAACGTGAACAGGCCCGAGCCCTTCAGGCTCTTCTTGACCACTCCGCCGAGGGCTTCGAACACATCGGAAACCTGCTTCTTGGCAAGGCCGGTGTCTTTGGAAATCTGAGCGAGGATTTCCGACTTGGTCGGCGCTGCGTTCTTTTTTGCCATTTCTAATCTCCTGTACGTATGTAACGAGTCGCGCCGT
>Ga0209382_10002557_pt1 | contig 26234 bp, 15 predicted proteins | sample SoiMetdeltSBSDD5_FD_187599 | JGI IMG/M metagenome (GOLD analysis project Ga0209382, IMG submission 187599) | Bulk soil microbial communities from a Populus tree surrounding site in Tennessee, USA - Soil MetaG P. deltoides SBSDD5 (SPAdes) (version 2) | ecosystem: Environmental > Terrestrial >... | reverse complement strand
CAACCGGGAATGGGGAACCGCCCCGCGACGAACCGTCCACACGGTCAGCCAGCCTGCAGCCGTACCTGACCGTACTGGACGACATCGCAGCCAGCACACAGCGGTGGGCCGACGCTGTCGCGACGCGCACGAGGGACTACCGGCAGCAGCTAGCAGACAACGTGTTGCAGGCGCTGCCAGCACCAGTTGAAGATCCGTCGGCGGCGTCGCATGAGCCATAGCACAATTTGCTCAACCTCCCGCTCAGCCGATCCCCGAAACAGTCGCGCGAGCCCGAGGTCACCACCCACAGTGCCAGAACTCTGGGTCTGCGGACCGGCGCGCCCGCAGGCTGTCGGTCCACCGGCCGCAAGGCCACCGCCCGACATCTCACCGAGCACCAGATGGTTGTCCCCACGGCTATCGGGCTTCTTCGTCTCCAGCCGACGCGGCGCAGCTTCACGGCGACAGCCGCACCGCTGCCCCGCGCGTTCCACGCCGCGCACGGGCACCTGCGGATGCCCTACGACCACGGCGTCGACCGGCGCAACCTGTACAAGTGGCTACACCCGATAGCGAGGGCGCCGGTTGGGGTCGCAGTGAACGCATCGCAACAGGCACCGGCCCTGCCGGACTGTCACCGCGGCCGGGTGTGGCGCCACCTGCCCTTCCCGGCCGGTACCGGGGTGAACTCGGCTGGGTGCGACGGTGGGCCATGCTCGGCATAGCGCACTTGCCTGCATTCCCGCCCGTGTCAAATGCGAGCTGGTTAGGTGGATGCGGAACGGGGTTGGTGGGCGCGGGCGAGTCACCCCCAGAGCGACCCGGACGGGTCAGGCGACCCGGACGGTAGAGATACCGGTGGTCACGATCTCGTCGACGAGACGATCCACCTGGTTCAGCAAAACGTTGGGCGTCAGGTCGAGGTCGATAGCGTGGCAGGTGAGCTCGACCTCGCTGTTACGTAGCTGATGAGTTTCGGGTATGCCGGCGGCGTAGACGAGGTGACCGTGGGGTAGGCCAAGTACGGTGCAGTAGGCGAGCATCTGGTACAGGTCATCTATCGGCTTGTAGGTCTTGTATTTCGCGTCGATGACCGCCTTAACGCGACCGCCCGCCACCCAGGCGATATCGACGGCCATGCGGTGCCGTCCGGCCCGGTCGAGCCAGAGCTGATGTTGCCCGCGAATCATGCCGCCGTGCCGCCGTGCCACGGAGTCCCGCACGGCGGTGGTGAGGAAGTCCTCGAACAGGGAAGGCATGTCGATCAGCAGCCCGTTGGCGGCCACCTCGCCAACGGTGACCTCCACCGACGTTGCGGCGAGGACGAGTTCGGCCAGACGGACCGCGGTGTGGTAGCGGGCGTTGAGCCGCGACGGTACCCATGCCGGCGGGCTTGCGCCCGGAGCAAGCAGCGTCACCCCGGTGAGGTTGCCGAGCAGGTGCCGCAGGATCCTGCGGGACTGGTCGTCGATGCCGGGCACGCGCAGCATCCGGTACGCGGCCGTGGCAAGAATGCGGTTTTCGGCGATGTCGACGGTGAACTCGTCGTGGCGGATCTCCAGAGGCATCGGCTGGCCCAGGTGCCGGCCGATCTGGTCGGTCTCGCGCAGCCGGCCACGCAGAACCGGTGATGCCTCGTCCACGCTGCGGTAGCCGTGCAGAACCCCTGCCGCCAGCGCCCGCGACATCTGCCGCCGCAGTGCGCCGGCGAACGCCGGGACCAGCTCGGCCTCGGCCGCGAGCAAGACTGGCTCGTCACGCCAGAACCGCGGGTCGCGGGCGTACCCGAGCAGGAACAGCAACCGGGCTACCGGCACCTTCGGCTCGACCCGCAGCTCCACGTCGCCGATGCGGGCGGCGCCGACCGTGCCGCGGCCGCGCAGCCTCCATTGGCGTGCCGCTGGGCCGGGTGCGATGTCGACCACGCCGGAGGCGGCTAGCAGGCGGACCTGCTCATCGGCAAGGCCGACGGTCACGCCGGGCCCGGTCTCGGTCAGCCGGATCAGGGTCATGGAAGCGCCGCACGCAGGCTGTCCAGCCCGTACCGGTCGAGTACGTCGATGCGGTCGGCGTAGTGGTGCTCGACCAGCAAGGGCAGGATGTCGTGTCGCCACACGCGGTTGAAGCCCTCGTCGGGCTTGGCGTAGACCTCGTCGCGCATCAGGTACGACGGGCCGATCGCATAGTCGGCGTCGGCCAGCCGCTGGTTGAGCCGGTCGAGCAGGTCCGCCGCTGTCGGCGGTAGACCTCGCTTGGCCAGCCAGCGGCGCAGCAGGTCCTTGACCGGCGGCTTGTCCGGGTGCATCTCAACGAACGCGAACCGCCGCCGCATCGCCGCGTCGACGAGCGCGATCGATCGGTCGGCGGTGTTCATCGTCCCGATCAGGTAAAGGTTGCGGGGCAGGGTGAAGTCGCCTTCCTGGGAATACTGCAGGCTGATCCGCTGGTCGCGGTACTCCAGCAGGAAGTACATCTCCCCGAAGATCTTCGCCAGGTTCCCCCGGTTGATCTCGTCGATGACGAGGATGTACGCGGTGCCGGGGTGCTCGCGGGCGTCGTCGGCGAGCCGCCGGAACGGGCCGGGGCGCAGCCGGAACCGCAGCGACCCGTCGTCGGTCGGCTCGGGTCGGAATCCCTCGAAGAAGTCCTCGTACGTGTAGGACGGGTGGAACTGCACCAGGGTGACCGCGTGCCGCTCGGTCAGGTGCTCGGCCAGCCTGGTGGCCAGGTACGTCTTGCCGGTGCCGGGCGGGCCGTAGAAGACGATCTGCTGCCGATAGCGCAACAGCTCCACGATGTCGTCGAGCCAGACCCGGTCGGTGAGCAGAGCATCGGCCAGCTCGTCGGTGACGTCGGCCAGGTCCGCCTGCGCCGGTGGCGCCTCTGGTGCAATCACCTTGCCCGCGTCGAGCTGGGCCAGCAGTTGATCCACGGCGTCCAAGGCGTTGGTCAGGTCGATCACGTCGTCCTGGCTCTGCACCAGGATCGGCAGCGGCGACGCCAGCTCGGGCAGGTCGAACGGCCGACTCTGGTTCAGCCAGCGCACCGGCCGGCGTAGGTTAGATCGCCGGTCCGTCGAGTCGACGAACTCGACGGGCCCGTCGATGATGCCGACGTAGAACCTGCCCCCCTGGGTGGTCAGCACCGTGTCACCGGCGCGCATCTGCCGCAGGAACATGCCGAACTCGGCGACCAGCCGCTCACGCACCGAGTAGTTCTTGTGCCGGTACGCCTGGTCGACCACCTGCCGCAGCTCCGTGTCACCAGCCAAAATGTCGGTCGGCGGGAGCTGAGCGGCGGCCAGCGACACGAACCCGTCAGCGAGCCATTGCGGCACCAGATCGACACCATCCACATTGGATCCGCGGACGAGCCACGCTCGCGGTGACGCAGGCTCCTCCACCGCCAGTTCCTGGAGCACCTCGGCGGGCAGCTGCTGCTCGGCGCTGGCGCGGTCGCCGTTGAACTCGACTCCTTCTGCGGCCAGCCGGGCACGAAGGTCGGCGCCACGGTACGCGAAGTTCAGCTGGCCCGCGGGTGGCACCGTGCCGTCGGCGGTCAGCACGCGGTAAGCGTTCGGCAGCGCCTCGCCGTCGGCGAGCAGGTGCGCCACCTCCTCCGGTGAAGCGCCGACCAGTTCGGCCAGGTCCTCATGGGAGGTCCACGACCCCTTGGGCACCAGTTCCAGCGCGGCGGCGATCGCCGCCACCTTGCCGCCGAGCTTCCTGCGGGCTTCCTTGCGGCTGGCGTAGATCTCCCGATAACGCGACGTCACTTCGGAGATCAGCCCGTCGGGTGACGGGTACCGATCGAGAGCCGCCGCGCCCGCGTCGGTGATCCACCATGTGTTGTCCTGCTTAACCAGCCACCCGACGCTCGCCGCGTTTCCACTGTGGAACCTAACGTCGACGTCCCACCGCGGCCGGCCACTCTTGACCGGCGCCAGCTCATACGGCGTCAGGTCAACCCGCCGGCCGATCTCGTCCACCGCGGCACGGCTCGTCATGCGGCCACGCTCGCGGAGGATCTCCATGCACGTACGCAGCAACAGCCCGGACCGCATCTTCGCCGTCATCGGCGTGCGTCCTCTCGGTGTACGCGAAACTTCCCCCGGTCGGGCCAGCCTGCTCGGCTCGCCGGGCGCCTCAGATCTCGGCCGCCGAGATGTCGGTACTGCCACGATCGGCGTTCATCCGAGACGCGCGTCAGCGGGTGGCTGCTCCCCAGGCGCCGCTTGTCAGCGGCGTCAGACGTGACGCCGCCGAGGTAGCCCGACACACCGACACCTCCGCCCACCTTCTTGGCATCGGTCTCGCTTGCCGGGTACAAGAAGTCGGTCATCGAGACGCTCCCTCACGGGCCGGGTGGCGCGGGCCTTGCCCGGGTGGTGGGTCGAGCGGCGTCCGGTACGGGACTCCCGTGCGAATGGCATCCGTCATCGCGTCGTAGCGCTCCAGGATCAGCCGCTTAGTCCGGTATACCCCATGCGCCGCGTCGTCCTTCTGCCGCACCACGTTGAAGGTGTCCATGATGTAGTCAACGTCGTCCCGTTCGACACCGTAAAGGTGGAAGTATGCCGCGTCCAACTCGGCCCGCATCATCTCGCGCCGCTCCGGCACCCACCGAAACGGCGGCCCGTCGGCGCCAAGGTCACGAGCGTATGCCTCCAGATCGTATGCCGTGTAGCTCAGTTCCATGACTCGTGGAGTGACCCATTCGTTCAGGCGCACCGTAGACAGCCACGATGTTGGCTCCAGGTACTGGTCGGGTGGCAGAACAGGTAGCTGCTTCAGGTACGTATAGGACACATGAGTTCCAGACATCTTCTGTCGCAATACATAGTCCAATACAAAGGCGGACATGTTCCCTAGCAGCGCCCCCGGAAAGTGGGCGAAGATAGCGATCGGAAATGTGTGCCCTACGGCAGCGCGCGGGAGAACCGCGGGGATCAGAGTTCGCTCTTGGTTGCTCTTGGTAACGTCGCGCCAGCCAACGAGCCATCCAAGCCCCCAGCGGCCACCAAGCCGCACGTCGACGGTGTCCTGATCGACCCAGTATCGGGGCATCGGAAGCTTGGCTGGATCGTTATGAGCAGCCACATTGAATTGAGGCAACGTGCCTTTGTTGAGCTGCTCCTGCGTCGCGCCTTCGTAAGTGGCGAATCTGTGATCGAAGAGATGTGCCATCTTCCCTTCGTAGAGCGGTAGCATTCTGCCCCCACCGCGGATATAGACGTCCTTCTTCACTCGCCAACCGGCGGCATCCAGCTGCTCAGCGGTGTAAAATACGCCCGAGTCGGTGGCCATGTCAAACATTCGTAGGAATATCAACTGCCATGGATTACCGTTCGGGTCTCCATCGCGCCAGAGGACCGGCACTCGGCGATAGATGTCGATGGTGATCTCGGCGTCACGCCGGAAGTCGAAAACAGGGCAAGTCCCTGTGTTGGGGTTGAGCAAGGCGATTTCCTCGGGCGTGATCGCGTAGGTCCTTCCTGCGATCTGTTCAGCTCGACGCACCCTGAAGGCCAGGGAAACAATGCTGGATCTGCGGCGATGTCCGCTAAGCGTCACAAGCGCGAACCGGACTCTGTTCGTGACGTTTGGAAAGATCTTCTCTTCGTTCTCGAAGTCGTAGATCGATACTAGACTGCCGCCGACGATGAGGTCCTTGAAATAGTGCTGCGAAGTAACCTCGGTGGCGATGCCGGTGGGCAATATCATGCCAGCCTGTCCGCACGGGCCCAGGATTGTGCGGACGGTCTCGGCAAAAACCGCGTAGGTGTTGAGGTCACCGCGCCCTGTGAGCGGAAAACGTCCAGTCGAACGCAACAGGTGGCTCGTCCCGTCAGAGCCTCGTATGGCGTCCAGCCACTCCTGGTGCAGCACCCTTCGTGCCGGATTATCGCTCTTGGCGAGCGCCGCGATCGCTCTCTTGCGAGCTGCGGCATTGGCTGCCGCGGCAACCTGCGGGTCGCGGGCGGCGAAGAACTCCTGCTCCTGGAGCTTGACGCGCTCCCAGGGCGGGTTGCCGATAGCGAGGGCAAAGCCGCCGTCCCAGCCTGCGCGTTCCTCACCGAGTCCGACATCGGGTACGCGGAAGATGTGCGGGAATTCCAGGTGCCAGTGGAAGAAGCGGTACCGGGCGCTGAGATGCTCGACGGCTTCCACAACCGGTATCAGGTCGAGGGTGTCCTCGCCGTGGTCGAGGCGTTCCAGAACCGCTTGGGTGATGGCGCTGGTGCGGGCCGCCTCGGTCTTGGTTTGGACGAACGCGGCGCACCAGGCGTCGGCGACGAGTCGAGCCCGGCGGCGTTCGGCATCCAGGGCCTCGGCCCGCTTGGCTTGGACGTGCACGTCGGCGAGCGAGCCGACCTCCATGTGTGCGATCTCATCGGCGGCGCGGGCTAGGGCGACGTTTCCGATGTGGACTCCGGCCGGGCCGAACAGGTCGCCCTGTCCGGAGCGTTCCTCGGCGTTCTGCCGTTTCAGGGCGGCCACGACGCGGCGGTCGTCGCCCTCCAGCACGGCATAGGCGGTGTCGGGGATGCCTCCGGCCAGCAGCGACGGGGTGACGCCGAGGAGGGAGTTGCCGACGCGGATGTTGGCGTCGAGGTACCCGAGGGGTTTGCCGGGTTCCATGGCTTCCAGCCACAGGGACACCTTGGCCAGCTCGGCGGCCATGTCGTTGACGTCGACGCCGTAGATGCAGCGGCCGATGACACGGCGGGTGGCGGCACGCAGCGCCTCGGGCGTGGGTTCGGGTTCGTCGGTCTCCTCGGCGGCCAGGCGCTTGGCGATGCGGCGGGCGGCGGCGATGAGGAAGTGGCCGGAGCCGCAGGCGGGGTCGCACACGGTCAGGTCGAGCAGTGCGGCGATCCGCTCCTCCTGGGTGCGGTGGCCGGTCGCTTCGTCGAGCAGCGGGTCGAGGGCCGAGTCGAGCAGGCATTCGACGAGGGATGAGGGGGTGTAGTAGGAGCCGGTGGTCTTGCGTTCGTTGCCGGCGAGCCGTTCCAGGTGGTAGCGGCGGGCGGCCGGGTCCCAGCGGGGCCGGACCTCCAGCAGGCCTTCGTAGACGCTGCCGAGTTCTTCGGCGTCGAGGTGGCGGAAGTCGACCCGTTGGCGCGGTCGGGCGGCGGTGGCCGGCAGCACGGCCAGCGCCTCGACGGCCTGCAGCAGGGCGCTGTTGGTCAGCTCGATGTTGTCGAGTGGATTGTCCAGCGGCCCGGGCTGGAACAGCCCGCCGAGTGCGGGCAGGGCGAGCTGGGTCAGGCCGCCGTTGCCCAGGGTGTCGAGGACGAGTCGTACCTGTTGCCACAGGTCGCCGTGGCGGTTGTGCCGGCGGCGGACGGCGAGGTCACGCAGCCGGCCGGAGGAGAAGTACTCGAGGTAGCGGTGCCGGGCCAGCGGCTCGGCGGCCGGTTCGAGGAGCACGCCGCGGTCTTCGGCGACGAACCAGAACAGCAGCCGGTAGACCAGTCGCAGTAGGCTGCGCTGGAAGTCCATTTCGGACAGTCCGTTGGCGATGCGGTCGCGCAGGTGGATGTTGGCCGGGTGGTCGAGGAAGCCGGTGCCGAGGATCTCCAGGGCCTGTTCGACGCCGGCGCGCAGCTGTGCGAGGGCGCGTTCGCCGTCGGCGGCGCCGACGCCGCGCCAGGCCTCCAGCACGCAGGAGGTGGGTCCGGTTTCGGGGTCGCGTACGGCTAGCCGGCTGGCGTGTGCGAGCCGGTACAGCAGGACGAAGTCGGGGAACAGGTCGGCGTCGAAGATGGCTTCGAGGTCGAACTCGAGGTAGGCGGTGCCGACGAGGCTGGTGGAGTCGCGCAGCAGCCGCAGCCGCTGCCCGTTGGACAGGACCGCCCACAGGTACTGGTCGCTGCGGTTGAGCAGCTGTTGCACCAGTGAGTGTGGGGCGGCCCCGGCGGCGCCGCGCACTCCGGCCGACCTCTGGTCTAGTGGCACGGCCCAGCCGAGCAGGTGCACCGGTGTCGACTGCCAGCGGTGGCTGATCGGGAAATGCTTGTCGTCGACGGTGACGCCACCGGAAAGTGCCTCGATTCCGTCGTAGCCGAGTTCGCGAAGGAGCACCAGCAGCCACCGGTCGCGGGTGTGCCGGGCCGACAGGGTGTCGCCGCCGCGCTGGCGGTACTTGCCGTACTCGTGCCAGATCTCTTTCAGGTAGGCGTAGGAGCGGTTGGCCAGCCGGCGTACCGACTCGCCGGGGCCGCGGCCGTAGGACTCGGCGGTGGTGTGTGGCAGGCCGGTGTCGGCTTCGCCGATGCGGTGCAGCAGCCCGCCGGTGAGGATGCCGCCGGAGACGGTGACGGCCGGGTAGGTGACGCTCATCCGACGGCCTCCGGCAGGTAGACGTAGATGCCGAGGATGTCGGCGGGTTTCTGCGCCACGACCTCGATGTGCCGGCGGACTCGTTGGCCGGCCGCCTCCCGTACCCGGATGTGGGCTGCACGCAGCCGCTCGGCCAGCTCGTCCGCGGAGGCCGACAGATCGGTGGCGACCGCGTCGAGTCCGGCGATGGTGCGGGCCAGTAGCTGTTGGGCCTGGTCCGGGGCGACGTTGCCGGTTGGTGTGGCGCGGGTCAACGCGTCCACCTCGTCCGGCGACAGCCAGTCGGCAGCGTTAGGTGCGCCACGGAAGGCGAGCAGGCGGGCCTCCTCTGCAACGGCCCGGCGAGGCTCCACTGTTGAGGGCAGCGTTAGGTGTAGCCGGACCCGGACCAGCAGCAGTGTGGTGCGCTTGGCCACGGCGCTGGTGCGCATGACGCCGGCGCGGCGGGCGGGGCGTTGCTCGGCGGGTAGGGTCGGGTCGAGGGTGCTTTCCAGTAGGTATCTTGCAAGTGCGGTCACGTGTGGGTCGGTGCGGTCCAGGTGCGCCGAGCGGGGTGGCACGGGCAGTTCCCGGTACAGGTCGAGGGTGTCCGGTGTGGACGGTGGGAACCGGTCGCGGACGGCGAGCGGCAGCGCCGAGACGGTGGCGGTGTATCCGAAGCCGGTGGTGCGTGGCTCGGCGCCGAGGGCGGCCAGCGCGTGCGAGGCGAAGTCGGCCACCTCGTCCGGTGAGCCGAGGCTGGCCCGGATCTCGGCCAGTTCGGCGGCGACCTCGGCTGGCTGGATGGCCCGCTGGGCGTACCGGGTGCGGGACTCCTTCTCCTTGGCCGCGGCGCTGTCCCATTCGGTGTGCAGGTCGCTGCTGGCCTCGGTGACCAGACCTTCGAGGACGAGTTGCTCGGCCTGTTGCGGCGCCATGAGCAGCTCCTGCGCGATGGCGGCCAGCACGTCGTCGCCGCGGTCGGGTACCGGTACCGCGACGCCGAGCGCCTTGTGGATCTGCTCGTGTTTGCGCAGCAGTACCCGCAGCACGATCTCGTCGATGCGGTTGTCCAGCCCGTAGATGGTCACCGCGCGGACCTTTGGCGCGCGCTGGCCGAACCGGTCGACGCGGCCCTCCCGCTGCTCGTGGCGGGTGGGGTTCCAGGCCAGGTCGTAGTGCACCACGGCCTGGAAGTGCTCCTGCAGGTTGACCCCTTCGGACAGGCAGTCGGTGGCGACCAGCACCGGCCGGGTACGCCCGGCCGCGGCGGCGGTCAATTCGGCGATGCGGGCGGCCCGTTCCTCCGGCGGCAGCGCGCCGGTGACACAGCCGACCTCGGCGGTGCGGGCCAGCGCCGAGGTCAGCCAGGCGGCCACGTACTCGGCGGTGTCGATGAAGCGGCAGAACACGACCGGGTTGAACCCGTCGGCCAGCAGCGCTTTGACCTCGCGGACCAGCAGGTCGAGCTTGGCGTCGCCGACAACGGCCAGCCGCTCGGCGCGGCGGGCAAACTCCAGCAGCTTGCGCCGCTGCGGCCCGCCGCCGGGCTGGGTGTCGGTGTCGGTGTCGGCGCCGGGGGCGAGGTCGATCGACTCGTAGGTCTCGTCGTCGGGCAGGTCGAGCACGGCGGCGCGGCCGAGCGCGTCGGCTTCGGCCGGGTCGGCGGCGTCGGCGTTGGCGGCCCGGGTGCGCAGCGTGGCCGCTGCGGCCATCGGCGAGGAGGCCATCGCACGCAGCAGGGCCAGCGCCGACCAGTACCGCACCCGCTGCCGCACCCCGCCACCGGCCTGGTCGCGCACCGTCTGCCGGGCGTAGGCGTACACGTCGTCGAACAGCTGCCGGTAGTCGGGGCTGAGCTGGTAGGACCGTTCCTTGCGTTGCCGGTCCTCGGGGAACGGGGTGTCCTCCAGGAAGGCGCGTATGTCGGCGCGGCGGCGCTGCACGAAGTGCCGGGCCAGCCGCTGCCGCCCGTCGGCGTGTTCGAGGTCCACGGTGGACAGTGCCGGGTCGAGCAGGCCGAGCAGGTTGCGGAACCCCTCGTCCTTGCCGCTGTGCGGGGTGGCAGTGACCAGCAGCAGGTGCCGGTCGGCCCGGTCGGCGACGCGGCGGACCAGCTCGTGGCGCAGCATCCGGGACCGGCCGGCGCGCTGGGTGTCGTCGACCACACAGGTGTGGGCCTCGTCGACGATGACCAGGTTGGGGCAGCCGCGCAGGAACTGGTCGCGCAGCTCGGGCCGCTTGATGTAGTCAGTGGAGACCACCACCTGCCGGTACCGGTCGAACAGCGTCTCGGTCTGCAGCAGGGTGCGCTCCAGCCGGCGGACGGTGCCGGGCAGCACCAGCTCGGCGTGGACACCGAACTTGCCGGCCAGTTCGCCCTGCCACTGCTCGGCCAGGGCGGGGCTGCACAGCACGGCCAGCCCGTCCGCGTCGCCCTGAGCGATCAACTCGGCGGCGATCAGCCCGGCTTCGATGGTCTTACCGACGCCGACGTCGTCGGCGACGAGCAGCCGTACCGTGTCCTGGCGCAGGGCCATCAGCAGCGGTACCAGCTGGTACGGGCGGGGCTCGACCGCGATGCCGGCCAGGCTGCGGAACGGGCCGCCGGTGGCGCGAAACCCGATCCGCAGCGCGGTGCGTAGCAGGCCCGCGCGGGTGGCGTTGCCAGCGTCGGCCGGGTCCGGTCGCGGGAAGGTGGCCGGGCTGTGCGGCTCGATGTCGGGCAGCACAGCGGTGCGTTCGTCGTCGGCGCCGCCCAGCGGCCGCAGCACCAGCAGGTCCGGCGTGGACTCGGCCAGCACCACCCACTCCCGCCCGCGGGCCCGCACGAGCGTCCCGGGCTGGTAGGCGACGGGCGCGGTCACCGGGCGCCGGCCTGGTGGGAGCCGAAGACCTGCGGGTGGACGTCGACGGCCTGCGGCCATTGCCCGTCGACGACGTGGATGGGGCTCCAGCCGGCGTCGAGCAGGTTCTCCTCGGCCTCGGCGTCGCGGCCGGGGCCCGGGACGGTGTCGAGCGGGTCGACGAACACGGCCGCGGCCTGCTCCCGGTACAGCAGGTCGACGGTGACCCCGGCCACGGTCTGCGCCACCGCATCGGGGGCGCGGTAGCCGGCCCCGGCCAGCCAGGCCACGAACCGCCCTACCGGGCCGTCCGCCTCCACCTGGTGAACCGGTGCAGCCGCCGGCGTGCGGGTGGTGGCGGCGGCCAGCTCGCGCAGCAGGCCGACGATCTGGTGGCGGTCGACAAGCCGGTGCGCCGGCTGGTTGGAGTACGACAGCAGGCAGTCGTAGCAGGCCTGCACGCAGCGGGCCTGTTCATCGGCCTCGTCGGTGAGCCGGGCGCCGAGGTCGACGCCGCTGGTCGGGTCGAAGTGGGCGATGTCCAGCGCCTTGACCGCGACCTGGGCCATCAGATGTTCCTCCTCGACCAGTCGGCGCAGCACCCCGGCCCCGCCCTCGGCGCTTTCCACCAGCAGCATCCTGGCCCGGCCGTCCTCGTCGGGCAGCATCTCTCCGGCCAGTTCGGTGTCCTCCAACTGGAAGGTGGCCTCCATCGCCCGCTCCAGCGCGTACAGCAGGGTGATCCCGGCCTCCCGGCTGACCCTGTTGGCCATCCGCAGCACGAGCACGTTGCGCCGGTCTTCGACGTACGGGATGACCTTCTGCTTGAGCCTGATCTCATCGGCGGAGCCGAGGTCCTCCTCGTCGGAGGTCATCGCGGCCGCCTTGGACTCCGACAGCCACTCCCCGGTGGTGGTGTCCAGCCAGTACCCCACCTGGGTGAAGTCTTTGCGGCGGGTCAGGCCCAGGTTGGCTCGGCGCACCGTGGCCGCGTCGCCGTAGACCAGCGACGCCAGCGGCGAGCCGTCGTGCGCGTGCACGGTCGCCGGTACCTTGCCGGGCCGGTTGCCGTGGTGGTGGAACCGGTAGGACGTCTCGATCTGGAATCCGGAGCGGCGCCGCTCCTCCTCGTCGGAGGAAATCCGCTCCCGCCGCTGGGTGCGGACGGTCAGCAGCCGCAGCAGGTTCGTGGTGACCGCGCCGAGGTTCGCGCCGCAGCCGTCACAGACGTCGGTGCCGGTGTCGTCGTCGTGCAGGTACCCGCAGCGGCCACAGCGGCGGGCCGAGGTGGTGAACACCCCCTCCTGCCCGGCCTGCGCCGGCGGTAGCTGGACGCTGCGCACCATGTAGCGGTTGCCCTCGTGGTAGATCAGCGCACCGGGGCCGAACTCGGAGATGCCGATGAACCGCGGCCGGTGGATGTAGTCGCCGTCTCGCCCGGACAGGCCGGGCACGTAGGCGGCCACCGGCAGCCGGGGGAAGGAGTAGCCGGGCAGGAAACCCTCCGCGGCCAGGTACCGGTAGGTGTAGAAGTCGGTCTGCGAGTCGTCGGAGTCCTCATTGGACAGAAGGGTCAGCTGCACCCGGGCGTCGCGGGCGCGGCGGGCCGCTTCCTCGCGGGCCCGGCCGGAGACCTTCGTGTCGACCGAGCGGCGGCTCTGCACGTCGAACTCCTTGCGCGCCGCCGCGTACAGGGTCTTCCAGCGCGCTAGCGCGTCACGGAAGCTCTGTGGCGCGCGGCGGACCTGATCCTCGATCCAGGTCGGCCGCCACCACGGCGCGTCCTCGAGCTCGGCGGCGACGTCGCCGCCGAGCGCCGTCCACGCCCGCGCGGTCGCGCGGTCCTGCGCCGTGGGGTCGTCAAGCCGGGCAGCCAGGTCGGACCGCAGGTCCAGCGTCGGGTTGTCCCCACCGGTGTCGACCACGTGGGCCAGCGACCCGGCCAGCTCCGCCCCGGTCTCGGCCAGCCAGATCGCATGCACGTGGGAGCGGACCAGGTCCTCGTTGGCCAGATCCAGCCGGGGCGAGACCACCGAACCGCCGACCATCTCCTGCTGGCGCCGGAAGTAGTACTGGTCGTGCGCGTTGCCGGTGGCACAGTAGGTCACCACCAGGGCCGGTTGCCCGGAGCGGCCGGACCGGCCTGCGCGCTGCGCGTAGTTGGCCGGAGTCGGGGGGACGTTGCGTAGCGCCACCGCATTGAGCGCGGCGATGTCCACCCCGAGCTCCATCGTGGGCGAGCAGAACAGCAGCGGCAGGTCACCGTCGCGGAACTCGTCCTCGCGCTGCTGCCGCTCGGCCGGGGCGACCTGCGCGGTGTGTTCCTTGGCCCGCATGCCGGCCAGCAGGTGCGAGGTGTCCCGGTACAGGTCCCGGAAGAACGGGTTCACCCGGGTCGCCGCGTCCGCCGACAGGGTTTTGCGGACCCGGTCCTCCGCCCCATGCTCGCCCTTGTCCACCCGCCACAGCAGCGCCGAGGCGTCCAGCCGGTACCCACCCTCGTCGACCTCGCCGCGCCGCGGCGCGGCCCGGCGGACGATACCGGCGTCGCTGAGCACCTCCAACAGGCGGCGGATGACCTCCTGAGCGTCCGCGACCGCACAGGCCGGGCCGTACTCCTTGATCAGGTACTTGCCGAAGGCACCCCGACCGGACAGGTGCAGGTGCGAGCGTGGCGAGCCCTTACCGGACGGGCGCGGGTACGCCGTCTGCGCCACCGTGACCCGCTCGCGCACCCCCAGCCCCCAGGTCTCGGTCAGGTGCCTTTCCGAGAGCCGGCGGATCTCGTCGAAGCCCTCCTCGGTCAGGCAACGCACCTCGATGGCCAGGTTGCGGCGCAGCTCGTCCAGCAGCGTCGCCGCGACCTCGTACCGGTGCTTCGGCTCGTCGTCGCGCAGCAGGTCGTGGGCGCCGGCCCAGGCGTCCCGGTCCTCGGCCACCTCCCGCAGCGAGCGGTACTCGATGCGCAACAGCCCGGTCTGTTCCAGGTTCGGCATGGTCACCCGCCAGCCCCGCTCCAGGTCCTGGTACAGGCGGTAGTTGACCACCTCGCGCAACGCCCGCCACGCCTCGTCCCGCTGCCCGTACTTGGCATCCGGAGCCTGGGCGAAGTCGACCATCGCCAGACCCAGAGCCTCGGTGACCCGCTGCGCCACCCGCTCGTGCGACAGTCCGTCCGGCTCCTCCCGCACCGCCCGATACAGGGCCCCACGCAGCTGCACCACCTGGACGAAGTCGTTGAAGTGCCCGGCCTGAAGCGAGGCGTCCTGCCGGTTGTCCACGAAGCTGAGCAGCTTGCGGGACTGCTTGTCCAAGCCAGAGGCCGCCTTGAGCGCCCGCACCACACTCGCGCCGACCACCGACAACGCCGAGCTGCGCCCCTCCACCGACAGCTTGGCCAACTGGGCGAAGTCCTTGCCGGCCCGCCGCTCGTAGGACACCCGGCAGCGAATGCAGAACCGGAACGGGCTGGCCATCCACGCCGCCAGCAGCCCTCTACCCTCGGCCACCTCGGCACCGTCGACCGCCACATGCACCGGCTCAGGCAGGTACGGCTGCTTGTTCGGCGCCAGAATGGTGCCGCCATCGTCGGCCAGCACCGTCCACGAGTACGGCAGCCGGCCATCGCTGATCGCGACCGCCAGGCTCGTGGGCCACGGCAGGTCGTCACTGACATACAGATATCCGTCGGCGTCGCTGGCCACGTCGTGGTCCTGGCGCGACTCGAACCCCGTCGCCGTCCGCCGGGCGGACAGATACTCCTGCCCACACTCGCGGCAGAACGCCAGCGGCAACAGCACCTTGCGCTGCGTCTCGGTACTGTCCGGCGACAGCGCCTGGTACCGGCTGGTCACCTTCCGGATGCCCGGCGGCTCCAGCGTGACGTAGACGTTGTCCCCCTTGGACAGAAACTGGTGCAGCCGGAACGCGAACACCGGCCGACCCGTCGCCGGCTCGGTGATCACCGCGCCCGCCCGCAGCACGGCACGGATCGCCAGCGCGCAGTTGTCTTCAGCCCCGCCGGTCTGCCGAGACAGCCGGGCCGCGGCCCGGCTCACCGTCAGCGGGTCGCGGCGGCGCACCAACCGGTCCGCGTCCCGCTCCAGGCCGAACTCGCTCTCCACCCAGGCCGCCAGCGGATCGGTGCCGAACGCCTCGTACGTGGGCGTCTGTTCGCCGGCCGCCGACCACCACCGGCGGACCGCGTCAACCAGGTCAGCCTTCCCGCCAGCGGGGACAGTGACCCGGCGCAGCGTCTCCCCGATCACCTGCTCCGCGGCGACCGGCACCCCAAACAGGCGACCGGCAACCCGCGCCACCTCGGCCCGCTGGTCGGCCAGGGACCCGCGGCTCGTCATCGTCGCCGACGTACCGACACACTGCATGTTCTTGGCGTCGCAGGCCTCCCGCGTGCGGCGGACCAGAAACGCCACGTCGGCGCCCTGCCGGCCGCGGTAGGTGTGCAGCTCGTCCAACACCAGGAACCACAGACCTTGAGCCGCCCGCACCAGCCGCTGCCGCTCCCGCACCCGCGTCAGCACCAACTCCAACATCACATAGTTGGTCAGCAGAATGTCCGGCGGATCGCGCATGATCTCCGCGCGCGCGTCCTGGCTCTCCTGACCGGTGTAGCGAGCAAAACTCACCGCCGGCCGGTGCTCCGGCACCCCCCAGCACAGGAACTTCTCCAACTCGTGTAGCTGCGAGTTGGCCAGGGCGTTCATCGGATACACGATGATCGCCTTCACCCCGGGCCGGTACGTGCCATCGGCGTGGGCGCGCAGCACCCGGTCGACGATCGGCACGATGTACGCCAGACTCTTGCCCGACCCGGTCCCGGTCGTCAGCACGTAGCTCTGCCCGGACCGGGCCACCTCAATCGCCTCGTGCTGGTGGCGGTGCAGCCGCAGCGACTGGGCACCCTTGTCATCAGGGTGCGCCTTGATCCGGAAGATCTCCGCCGCCTTCGACGTGATCAGACCCTCGGCGGCGCACTCGTCCACCGTCCCGCCCGGCTCGAAGTTCGGGTTCAAGCTCAGCCGCGGCTCCGGCCACTGATGACCAAGCTCGGTCAGCCGCTCAACGTGCTCCCGCACGCGGGTATCCCGCACATCGACGAAACTCGACGTGAACTCGCTGTAGTCTTTGATCAACTGGTCTCGGACACCGAAGACGTCCAACGCGCGACCCCCTGGCTCGGATGCGCCCTATTAGACCAGTCACCACCGACGCTCTCGGTAGCCGTCACCCGACCGGTTGTCACGACAGTCCCAACGGTGGAACAGGCCCAGACTGCTCAACCGGTACGAGCCTGTGCTAGTCGCCAGGCTGCCTGCATGCTCCCCGACGCCCCAGCTCTGGGCGCCCGATCCAGTTGATCGGCACGGTCGAGGCCGCGGCCAGGTCGGTTCGAACCAGCGCAGTTCGGTCGGCGTCGGGTCCAGCGGCGTGAAGATGTGGAGCCCGGTCGCGGTGGCGGCGCGGACATCGGCACCGTCATCACCGCCCGCACCGTCTACCCGCTGTGCGTCGGCACGGCCCGGATCAGCCATGCCGAGGCCAGACGCTTCCACTTGCTCATGTGTGTAATTCTCCACGGAACCGAGGTTGCCATCTCCGCCCTCATCGTCGGCTCGGCCGCCCGCCGCCGCACGCTGCTCTTGACCTCACCGCCGGGCACCGACAGTTCCGGGTTGGCTTCGGGTGCGCGCTCGGCCGGCTTCAAGCGCCTCGCGGATCCGTGCCGCTGACCGAGCGCCTACAGATCAGGGCGTCGCACACCTGTTCGAGTAACATATGGATCATGTCTTGGCTGCCTCGCCTGCGCGAGGTCGGCTGGTTCAAGACCGGTCGGGATGGTCCCGAGGGCTCGTACCGGTACGCTGACGAGCACCTGTTCGTGCGGTTGGAGCAGGACATGAACGGCTCCGGCGAGTGGACCTTGGAATTGCGCGACTGTCGTCAGGGTGCCGACGGCCGAGTCCGGCGGGTGTACCGCAACGAGCGCGACGCACGCACCGCGCTGGCCTGCCTCTACGCTCTGACCCGCCACCTCGGACCGCTCCACGATCATTTCAGTGGCTTGGCCGAGGTCGGGCGATGGGAGATCCGGACCTTCGACCTGTCGGACGCCGACCGGCGGCAGCTCGCCCGGTTCACCGACACCTCGGGCCGCGCCTGACACCGTGGCAACGTCGATGTCGCGCCGGCTGGCGGTTGGCCGCGGTGGGGAACTCGGCTGGGCGGGAGCCGTCGACCGCTTCGCGGCTGTTTGCCGGACGGCGCCGGCCAGCTGGTCGTAGCGTTGATCTCAAGGGTCGAGCCGCTGCCGGGTGTCGCCGCGTTGGCCGGACGCAGCGTGGGCTTGGCCCACGGGGGACGGGGTGCAACCACCGGTAGAGCCGATGCAGGCGACGGCCGTGACCGCGTTGCCCGCCACGTGCCCGGGCGGCTGTGTCTACGAGCCGAAGTGGGACGGCTGGCGGGCCTTGCTGTTCGTCTCACCGCACCGGGTGCTTCTGCAGTCGCGAACCGGTAAACCGCTGGCGGCCTATTTTCCGGACCTGACCCGCATGGCATGCGGCTTCTTGCCGGTGGGGACGGTGCTGGACGGAGAGTTGATCATCTGGGATGAGGTTCGCGGTCGGACCTCGTTTGCGCTGCTGCACCGGCGTATCACGGCCGGGCGGGCATTGCTGCGGGAGGCGACGGCGCATCCCGCGCACATGGTGTTCTTCGATGTCCTGCAGTTGGCCGGCCGGGATGTGATGGCCGATCCGCTGGCGCGGCGGCGTGAGCACCTCGCCCGCGTCCTGGCCGACGCGCCGCGGTCGCTGACGCTGTGTCCACAGACGACAGATCCGGCGGTGGCGTTGGCATGGCTGGACGAGTGGTGGGCCGCCGGGGTGGAGGGGCTGGTCATCAAGGGTCTTGCCACGCCGTACCAGCCGGGCCGGCGAGGCTGGGCCAAGCTGCGTGCCCGATCCACCACGGAGGCCATCATCGGCGGGGTCACTGGGACCTTGGTCGTACCGGAGACGGTGCTGCTGGGCCGACTTGATGACGCCGGCAGGGTTCGCTACGCCGGCCGGACCGTTCCCCTGGCCCCGCATCAACGCCGGGAACTGGCAGCGATCCTTACCCCTACGGGACGCACCCGCCGCGGCGAGGTCGACCATCCATGGCCTATTCCGCTACCGGCGGCGTGGCTCGGGCAGCTTGGCAACACCACCCCGCTGCCCTACCAGCAGGTCGCCCCGGCCGTCGTGGCCGAGGTCGAGGTCGACGCCGCGTTCGAGTACGGCCGCTGGCGGCACCAGCCGCGGTTCGTTCGTGTTCGGGCAGACCTTTCAGTCTACGACGTGCCGCCTCACGCGAGTGCCTGAATGCCCGGGCACGCGACGCGCGTCGCCGCCACCCGCGCCACCGCGTCCGCTCGCGCGTCCGCGGCGGGCGCGACGGTTGCCGCCCGGCTGCCATCCGGGCCGGCAGGCCCGGCGATGGCTTGAACCTCGCGGATACTGTAGCCGCAGCGGCGGCGGCGACCGGCGGCGAGTCGGCGGGTGCCGCCGGTGTGGGCCGGTCGGCGTGGCGGGTGAGGGCGGCCTCGATGTCGGCGAGCCGGGTCCGGGCGGCGGCGAGGGTGTCGGTGCGCCGGAACGGCGCGTCGAGTTGTTCGCAGGCCTGGGCGATCTCGGTCTGCTTACGGCCGATATCGAGTAGCGCGTTGTCGCGAACGGTCTCCAGCCTGTGCAGTCGGTGTTCCAGGGCGATGAGGTCGGCCTTGCCGACGTCGGTGGGGGTGAGGCTGAGCAGGACACCCAGCGGTACGTCGAGGAGCTCAACGGTGGCGGTGGGGTGGCCTTTGACGTCGAGGTGCAGGCTGGCTTCGAGGCCGAACCCGCCGAGCGTGCCGATCTGGCGGGCGCGTCCGGACGGGATCCGCGGGTCGGCCATCAGCTGCTGCAGGATGGCGCGCAGGTGCGCGCCGGCGGCGGGCGGTTCGGTGTGGGTGCGCCCGTCGAGGGTGATGGTGAAGGCGTCGCCGCGGGTGCTGGTGCGCCGGTCGATGGCGGCCTGGGCGGCGTCGGCGCGGGCCTGCAGGTATTCGACGCTCTTGGCGGCGTCGCGGGCGGTGAACCGTAGGGCGTCGAGCGTACGGTAGTGCGCGCGTTCGAGCCGTTCGAGGCGGGTGACCACGGCGTGGGCTTCGGCGTGGTCGAGCAGCAGCGGGTTGCCGGTGGCCAGGGCCTTGACGTCGTTGTGGGACAGTCGCCGATGTCGTCGATTTCCCGCACGTCGAGCCGCCCGCGCATGACGTGGGCGATGAACTTGGCCTTGCGGGTGACTACCGGCGGAGTATCTGTATTCCTGACATGCCGTATTCATCTACCAGCAGGGAACCGGTTGAATTGGTTGGGGGGCCTCGTCGAGGACGCCGTACGTTATCGACGGACCGGTTCTCATCCGAACCACCCGGAATGACTGCTGGTGCGCCCGAGATCAAGCTGGGGAATGAGTGCGGCCCAACCGAGTCGTTCGGTGGGCCGCAGCTTGTTGTGCGTCTGTCTACCCGGCGGAACGCAGTCGGACTGGTGGCACCTCCTGGCCGCCCTCGATCCCGAGGTGCCACTCGATGTGGCGGGCGGGGTTGGTGACCCAGCAGCCGCAGGAAGGGCATTCGAATCCCTCCGGGGGTGCGGGAGCGACACCCGGTGTGGGCTTCGCCTGGTGCGCCGGGGTGGTGCGGGTCTTGCGGTGTGCGGCGGTCCAGAGCGGCTGCCACGTGTTCTGGTAGGTGCTCATCTCCACGTCCAGCGCTTCGGCCAGCCGCTCCAGCAGGAGCGCGGTCGGGCGGGTGCGCCCGGAGAAGACCCGTGACAGGTGCCCGGCGCTGTAGTTTAGCTTGTGTCCGAGCTTCCGCAGAGACGGCTTGCCAGCGGCGAGCAGCGCCGCGTGAACTACCCGCGCGAGTTCTTCGGCGGCCGCGACCGGGTCGAGATCGTATGGTCGGGTGGCCTGCGCGGGCATCATGATGTGGACCTGCTGCGGCGAGTTGAGCACCACGCTGGTTTCGCCGGTGCCAATCGCCGATCCCGTGTGCATGGCGTACCTGGTCTCGCGGTAGGGGCCAGAGGAGCCCATCTATCGGCCCTCCTGGACCGCGAACCGTTCGGTGGCCACGCTCTCGGCCGGGCCGCCCGGCGCGAGGGCGGGAGCGGGGCTGGACACGCTGGCCAGCAGGCGGATCAGTTCGGCGGCGGCCGCGACCATCGCGACGATCGCACTGACCACGTCGCCCAGGTCGTTGCCACGGTTTACCATCCAGCCGGCGAACGCCAGCAGAACGATGATGATAATGACGCCGGGCCATGGCCCCCGGCTTTCCTTCCATCGCGCAGGCGCGATGCAGTAGAGCAGTCCAAACATGCGAAATCCCTTCAGCTTCGCGTGTGGTTGGTCCCAGGTCTTTCTTTCGTGCTTCCCGTGTGCTCCCTCAGCGAGGGTCGTGTGAGCACACGGGCAACTACATCATGCCGCATCGCGACGGGGGTGCAAAGCCGGGAGTCAACACCGAGGAAAGGATCTTCGCCGAGGTGGCGTAATTTGACGCGTTCGCAACCGTGAAGAATGAGAGCTATAACAGTCGCCGCGCTGATTATGTGGGCCTAGAGCAAAGGAGCCGATGCGATTCTCATTAAGAGATCGTCAGCCCCTTTACCCCGTGCCGAGTTTGCCACGACAGCGCTCTCGACACGTTCCCGATGCTGCTGCCTGGGACCAACCAGACGGAGCTTCGGGCGCACGAGTGCCCTTCCTAGGGCCGTGCTTGCCAAAGAAGCATCACTGCCGGGAGCTCCAGAGGGCTAGTTGCCATGTAACGAACCTCAACGTTGCGCAACAGGGACTGCCCGGCCCGACCGAGCTGATCAGACTTGATCGACACTCGTCGCTGCCGACTGGTCGACAACAGAATGCACGAACCTGAACACCTGCGCAACGCGAGATACCTCCTTTCGACGGCTCCCGGCCGCTTTCAATACGAAGCGTATGCCAACCGGCTCATCAGAGACAACCGGCGTGAAGGCCCGGCCCCATCTAACCAGTGCCAGGTTTCGGAGGCTTAGCCCATTCAGCTTCGCCAATTAGCTCGTGCGGCAGCCAACGCAAGCGTGAATGGCAAACAAGCCCGATTCTTAGTCGATTGGCCAATTCCGGCCAGGCAACGATTGCACGCTTCTCACTCGATCGAAGTGCTCACCGAGCCGTTGCCTGCGCCTGGCCCCGCGTGTGGGCACAGTGTGGGTGGTCGCGCAGACACGGCTGGTCGAATCGACGCTGTGGTGGAAGATCTACCCGCGCAGCACTGCGCCCGAACAGCGCGCCACGGTGGCGCCGGGTCGGCCGGCGCCACCGCCTGATCCACTGTGGACAGTGTTGGGAACGCGCGGCCGGGGCGGCTGCCGGGCCGGTCGGCGGCCACCGGCTGGCGCATAGTCGTGCCGGCGCCTCGGGTTCGTGCATCGGGTCGTGCCGCCGTGGCGGCCAGCCACTGGTTGGCGATGCGGCGGTTGCCGGCGCCGAGGGTGGTGCGCAGCCAGCCGGTGAGGTCGCGCTCGCCGATGCGGATGTCGGTCGATGCCGGGCTGCGTCCTGTGGTGACGCTGCACCAGGCGGTGTAGATGTCGGCGGCGGTGGTGGCGATGGCGTCGACGGCACCGCCGCGCAGCGCCGTGGTCCAGGTCAGGTCGGCGGCGGCTATCCAGTCGGTGCCCTCGGGGCCGGCGGCGGTGGCCGCCCGGGCTCGGACCACCGAGGGCGGGTCCGGCACGACGGCGGGTCGTGGGTTGGCGGTGGCTTCGATGGCCAGGCTGGCCAGCCGTTGCAGCGCGTGCCGTGCCACGCCGTGCGGGTCGTGCCGGTGGTCGAGGTCGGCGATCGCCGCGGACGCGGCGAGGATCACCTGGTCGGTCAGCGCGGTGCGGGCGTCCCGGTAGGCAATTGGGTAGGCGAGTGCCCATACGGTGTCGACCACGCCGCGCAGGCCGTGCCGGTCGGGTCGGCCGTGGACGAGGTGGCGGGCCCAGCCGACTTGGGCGGCGGGGTCGCGCAGCCGAGGCCCGGTCGACGGCGATGCGGCGCGGGCCTTCGCCGGCCGGCAGGGGTGCGGCGGAGACGGCGGCGATGGACAGGTCGACCGCACCGACCCGGCCGGCGCGGGCCCGGTCCAGCCAGCCGAACGCTGCCGCCTGGTCGGTGAACACCGGCTGGCCTCGCCCCGGGTGGCGGGTGGCCTCGGCCAGGTTGCCGGCCAGCCACGGTGCCTGCCGGTGGATGCCGAGCACGGTGCCGCCGCGGTGCGGGACGTACACGGTCTGGGTGGGCGTGCTCATCGGGTGCGGGCGGGCGACGGTGTCGCCGGATCCGTGGCTCGGCCGGCGGCGCGAAAGACGGCCGGCTCCGCGGACACGTCGGCCAGGTGCGGGAACGCCAGCCCGGCCGCGGGCGGTGGGCGGGTGCGGGCCGGGCTGGCGGCGGCGGGGGTGAGGGCCTGGGTGACGGCCTGGCTGGCGGTGGGGTTGAGGGTGTGGGTGAGGGCGGTGTCGGGGTCGGCGGGGGTGAGGCTGCGCAGCCGGCCGAGCAGGATCTGCAGGTCGTCGTGGTCGAGGCCGGCCGGTTCCCAGCGGGCTCGGGCGTAGAAGATGCCCCGCCGCGGGGTGGACTCGAGGTCGATGGCGGCGCCGCGGGCGTACAGCCGCGGCGGGAACCTGGCATCGGCAGGGGCGGCGAGGGCGAGCAGTCCGACGCGCAGGGCGTCGGCCAGGCCCGGCAGCGCACCGAGCAGCTGGACCCGTCCGTCGGGTGCCCGGTCGACCGGTACGGCGGCCGGGACCGCGGCGAGGTCGGCGGTGAGGTGGGTGTGCAGCCAGTCGGTGGCCGCGTCGAGCTGGACCACCAGCCGCGGGGGCGGTCGGGTGGCGCCGCCGTCGGTGAACCGGGGCAGCCAGGTGGCCACCGCCCGCCATCGGTCCAGTTGCCAGCCGGGGTCGGTCGGGTGGTCGCCGCCGCCCAGGCGCTGGTGGACGGCGGCGATGGTGATGGCCAGCCGGGTAGCGGCGCACAGGTGGCGCAACTGCATGTCGCCGGGGTGTTGCATGAGCCAGGCGCGGGCGACCTGCAGCACGGCGGCGACGTCGGACAGCGAGGTGACCGGCCGGATGGGCGGCGACTGTTCGGTGGCCGGGGCCACCTCGAGCAGCCGCAGCACCGACTGCCCGGCTGTCTCGCCGGCCGTCGATGCGGCGATGCCGCGCAGCGCGGCGGGGTAGCCGCTGCCGGTCCACCACCGGATCCGATCGGTCGCTGGGCGGTAGACGGTATGCAGGGTGCGGTCGGTGCCGCGGCCGGTCAGCCAGCGGGGCATCCGGCGGTCGGCCGCCACGGCGGCCAAGGCAAGCGCGGCGATGTCGGCCAGCGCGGCGGCGCGGCCAGCCCCCAGGATGATGGCGCGGCCTTCCGGGGTGCGGGCCGGGCCGCGGCCACCGAGATGGCTGGCCAGGATGTCACCGGCGGCGGCGACCGCATCCGCGGACTGCCGCCACGCCAGGGCCACCGCCGACTCGGCGGCCCTGGCGGGCGGAGCGGTGCCGGCGGCCCATCCGGCCGTGGCGGCGCGCAGCCCGGTGGACAGGACACCGGCCGGGCCAGCGGCGGCGACCCGCCGCGGACTGTTGACCAGGTGATCGGCGGCGGCCAGGGTGACCGGTCCCAGCTGGGTGCGGCCGGCGAGCAGGCCGACCAGCCGGCTCAGCCCGTGGTAGAGGTGGGCCCGGCCGGCCACCGCGGCGGCCGCGTCGGCGTGGCCCGGCACCCGGCCGCTGGCGGCGGCGCGGGCGGTGTGCAGCGCGGCGGCGGCCCGGTCGAGAAAGTGTCCGTAGGTCACGGCGGACCGCCGAGCTGCGCGGCGGCCCGGTCCAGCCGGGCGGCGGCGGCTGCCCACGCCCACCGGCGGGCCGCATCGGCGGTCGGGTCGCCGCCGGCCCGATGCAGGCGGGCCGCGACCGCAGCGGCCAGCGCGGCGGTAGCGGCCCGCACCGTCGCCGTGTCGGGCAGCCGGTCCTCGTCGAGGAGTACGACGATCGCGTCGGCCGCCGGAAACAGCGTCTCGACGACGTGGTGGACGTCAGCGCCGAACAGATCCCAGCCGGCCGCGGCCCGGCCCCGGCCGGAGCTGCGCGGCAGCAGGTGTTGCCAGGCGTGCAGCAGCAGGAGCAGCGCGGCGTACAGGTCGATGTGGTCGGCGTCGGGGCAGGCGCGTACCCGGTCCGCGGCCAGACGAGTGGCGTCGGGGTATCTCATGGCCGCAGCCTCGGCCGGCGCGGCCGCGACCGGCCAGCATGATCGGCTGCGGGTGTGGACGACGGCTCCGGCTGTGGATAACCCGCGCCGGTGGTACCGCTCGACGGGGTCGGTGCCGGCGGGTCCGGACGGCGCCTCCGGTCGCGCCGGGCGGCGGGCGCCCGGCCACCCGGTGCGCCGAACTCGATGGCGAACACGCAGGCGACGCCGAGCACCATCCAGGCGATGGCGAGGACTGCGATCGGGTCGGGCATGGTGGGCTCCTCACGCACGGGTCAGCGGCCCCGGGTCCGGTGCTGGCCGGTGCCGGCGGCGGCCGGGCCGGGGCTCGTCGCCGGGATCACGCCGGGTCGGATCTGGCCCAGCGGCCGGAACGCGCGACCGGCGCGGGGCTGGGCAGCAGCAGGGATCGGGCGGCTTGTGGCGGGGTGGATGAGCGCGGCCCAGGCGGCGGGTTCGCCGGAGCCGGCGGTGATGTACCGGAAGATCCGCGGCGGGTCCGGAGCCCGCCCCGCGGCGCCCTCGCGGCGGCGCAGGTCGGCCGCCGACTGCGGGCAGTCCAGGTGGTGCAGCGCGACCGCGGTCGCGGGCAAGTCGGCCGGCAGCCGCCGGGATCCGGTGACCAGCACCGCGACGGTCCCGGCGCCGCGGCAGGCCTGCAGCAATGCGGCCCGGTCGGCCTCGTCACGGGCCTGGTACAGGTGGCGCACCGCGCCGGCCGGGATGCCGTAGCCGGCCAGCTGGCCGCGCAGCTCGTCGAGGATGTTCCACAGCCCCGGGCGAGGAGCACCGCGGTCGGCGTAGACGATCTGCAGCCCGTCGCCGACCCACACAGCGATCCGGTCCGCCGCCGCAGCGATCTTGCCGGGGCCATAGGCGGGCCGGCCGAGCAGCCGCAGGTCCAGGTCGGCCGCGCGGGTGTCGGCGGCCACCCGGTGCAAGGTGTCGGAGCCCGGGTCGACCTGCCGGTTGCGGATGCGGTGGGTGCGGGCGGCCAGCTCGTCGCGCACCTGCAGGTAGCCGCGGGTGGGGGCCACCACCACGGCCTGGCGGGTCAGCACGACGGGGATCGGGTTCGGTGTGGTCATCGGGCGGCCCCAGCGACGTCAAGGCCGACGCCGTCCAGGAACACCAGGGGGTCGACCGCGGTGGCGTTGGTGAACGGGGGGATCGGCCGGTGAATCTGCAGATGCAGGTGGTTGCCGGTGCTGTGGCCGGTGGAGCCGACGTGCCCGATGACCTGCCCGACGTTGACCTGTTGTCCGGTGTGGACAGTCAGGTCGAGGGCGTGGCAGTACATGCTGCCGACCCCACCGTGGTCGATCTTGACGGTGAGGCCGCAGCCGGGCATGTCCGGGCTGCCCGGGATGTCGCAGCGGGGGCTGGTGCAGCCGGCGGCCACGACGGTGCCGGCGGCGATGGCGTGGATCGGGGTGCCGGCCGGTGCGGCCAGGTCCTGCCCGTGGTGGAACCGGTTCCAGCGGGGCCCGAACGGGCTGGACGGGCTGTAGCTGCCGGCCGGCAGCGGCAGCGCCCAACCGCCGGGTACCGCGGCGCAGTCCTGCACCAGGTGCAGCCGGGTGGCGATCACGTCGACCAGTGCGGTGGCCTCGGCCTGCCACTTGGCGTACGCGTCCGGGTAGGCCGAGCGCTGCACCCGCTGCGCCGCCTCGGTCAGGGGCAGCTGCTGCCAACCGGGCACCTGCAACAGCCGCCGGTAGAA
>Ga0209382_10002556_pt1 | contig 26245 bp, 21 predicted proteins | sample SoiMetdeltSBSDD5_FD_187599 | JGI IMG/M metagenome (GOLD analysis project Ga0209382, IMG submission 187599) | Bulk soil microbial communities from a Populus tree surrounding site in Tennessee, USA - Soil MetaG P. deltoides SBSDD5 (SPAdes) (version 2) | ecosystem: Environmental > Terrestrial >... | reverse complement strand
GCGCCTGCGCGCCCGTCGTCTCTCGCGTTGATCGCGCCGCGCGCGCGCCGCTACACTCGGGCGGTCCATGCGCGGCGCCGCGGAGACCGTCCTTCGCGCCGGCCCCGGGAGGTATACCCCATGCCCGTGCTCGCCCTGCTCCTGTCGTTGCTGACGCTGCCGCCGTTCTTCGGTGACCTGCCGCGCTCGTCGATCGCGACGAAGGAGTTCGACAAGTTCTCCAAGGACATCGGCGCCTACTTCGCGGCCCTGGAGACGGACGACCGGAAGGGCGCCCAGGAGAGCCTGAACCGGATCCGCGAAGCCTACGACAAGCTCGCCAAGCGGGCGAAGCTCGACGACCCGCTGAAGTACGTGGGCGACTGGGACCAGATCCTCGAGCGGGGCAAGACCGAGTCGCGCGAGCTGAAGGCCGCCGCGGGCAAGGGCTTCGTCCGCTACGTTTCGGCCTGGGAGAACTCGCGCATCGTCTGCATGGTGAACGTGCCGGCCGCCTATGGCAAGGGTGATGCCTACTGTCCGGCCATCGTGGCGCTCAAGCCGCTGCTCGGCATGTCGGGCGAGGTGCTGGAGAAGGAGGCCGCAGCCTTGGCGACGAAGGCCTACGGCGATCTGCTCGCGACCACGATCGTGATCGTGCCGCTGGGCCCCGAGCGCGCCGTCGAGCGGAAGACCGAATCCCACGAGGTCGAGGGAAGCTGGATGACGGACGAGGGCATGACGACGCTGTTCTATGGCGTGCGCGTCCTGCTCTACGATCTGCACTTCGACCGAGCTCGCATCGTCCTCGACGGGTGGAAGGACGCGGGGCTCGACGCCGTGACGGCCGCGAGCAGCTTCCCGTCGTGGTTTGCCGGCATCATCAACCGGTCGGGCGAGGTCGGCGGGCCCGACGTGCTCTACCAGAACCTCGGCGGCAGTCCCCTGCTGTACGTGGAGGGTGGCGCGGACGCCCGCGGCGCGGACCTCCAGGAGCTCAGGAACCGCTGCGATGGGGTGACGGAGCTGGAAGTCATCTCGGACACCGAGTCCGCCGTCCAGCCGTCCGACGAGGCACGCGCGAAGATTGCCGCGTGGATCGGCACCCGCAAGCGTGATCTGGCGCCGTCCCGGGTGAGCTACCTGCTGGGAGACATCCGGTTCCAGAGCGCGGCCTGGGTCAAGGCCTACGAAATCAATCGCCGCAGCACCGCCAAGCCGGGCGACAAGGATTTCCCGCAGATCGTCGCGGAGATCGATCGGGCCTCGAACACCATCACGATCAAGACGGTGAACGTCCTGGAGCTCTTCGTCTTCCTGAACGATGCGCTGCTCGATCTCGGCAAGCCGGTCGTCGTCGTGGTGAATGGCGTGGAAAAGGTGCGCCACCCCGTCAAGCGCGACCTGGGCTACCTGCTCGAGAACCGGTTCTTCGGCAACTCGGGCGATTATGGCGTCTACACGGCCGAGGTTCGAATCGAGGGCATCGACCCCAACGTCCCGAAGGCCGATTCCAGCGAGAAGGACACGGACGGGGGAACGCCTCGTTGAGGTCGTGGCTGCTGTATCTCGTCGCCGCGGCGACGGGAGCGGCAGTCCTGGTCGTCGAACTCATGGCAGTGCGCCTGATGGCGCCATGGTTCGGGCAGAGCCAGCTCGTCTGGACTAACGTCATCGGCGTCGTCCTCGCGGCGCTGGCGGCGGGCCAGTGGCTGGGTGGCCGATGGGCCGAGAAGCAGCGCGGGACCGGTCCGTCGGCACTGCTGCTCGCGGCCGGTGGATTGTCGATAGCGCTGCCCGAACTCGTGGACTGGCTGGCGACCCGCGTGCGACCCGACGGGCTCGCGCTGGAGGAGGCGTATCCGTTCGTCACGATCGGATCCCTCATCGTGGCCCTGCTGGCGGTGGGCGCGCCCATGGTGGCGATGGGGGCCATCACGCCGTGGCTGGTCCGGCTGTCGAGAGGCGCGCAGGATCAGCCGGGGCGTGTCGCCGGCGCCGTCCTCGCCGCTGGGACGCTCGGCAGCCTCGTGGGAGCCTTCGGAGCGACGCATGCGCTCCTGCCGACCCTGGGCTCGGCAGGCTCGGTTCGCCTTGCCGGCGTCGTGCTGGTCCTCGGCGCCTTGGCCATGCCCGGCGGCTGGCGGCCGGGCCGATCCTGGGGATTCCTCCTCCTTCCCCTGGGTGCGCGCCTGATCCCGCAGCCCCCCGAGCACCCCGAGGTCTTGCAGGTGATTGAGACGCCGTACCAGTTCGCCCGGGTCGAGGTCGACACCGACGGGACGCGACTGCTCCGGCTCAACGAAGGCCTCGACAGCTTCCACTCGGCTTACGTGCCAGGCGCCCTCTGGACGGGCCGCTATTTCGACGCCTTCGCGTTCCCGGCGCTCGTTGCGCCACCGGGAGCCAACGGGGAGCGACGGCTGCTCGTGCTGGGTCTCGGCGCGGGAACGATGGCGCGCCAGGCGGCGCTGCTCGATCCCGAGCTGATCGTGAGCGGAGTCGAGATCGATCCGGTGCTCATCGAGCTGGGCAGGATCTGGTTCGACCTTCCCGAGCCGGTGGGCGTCTCGATCGCCGATGCTCGCATCGCCTTGCAGGCCGAACCCGCCCTTTTCAGCGCCATCCTCGTCGACTGCTACAGCCAGCAGATCTACCTGCCGCCACACCTCTGCACCTTCGAATTCTTCGAGCTACTCCGTGCCCGCCTGGTTGCGGGAGGCGTCGCCGCGCTGAACCTTTCGGGTCGGACGCGCGAAGACCCGGTCGTCGCCGCGGTCGCCTTCACGTTCGGCGCGGTCTTCCCGGAGGCGACCATGGCCCGGGTCCCGGGGACCCGCAACTGGATCGTGCTCGGATGGAACGGCGCGTCGCCCGATCAGTCGAGTGCTGCCGAGCGGATCGGCAAGGCAGGGGCGCAGGACCAGCTCGACTGGATGTTGAAGGATGGACTGTTCGCGCCCGTCCCGCTGACTGGGACGCTGCTCGTCGATCGTGATGCCCCCGTGGAGGCCCTCGCCCACGAGAGCTGGCGGCACGGTTCATGAGCGAGCCGAGGACCCAGGACACGAGCCTGGACATGGCGCGGACCTACTGGCGCCAGGGCCTGCTGCGGGAGGCCGAACAGGCTCTGAAGGGAGTCACGGCGGGACAACCGGTCGCCGAACGCGCCTCGGCGCAGGTGCTCACCGGCAACATCGCGTATGAGCGCGGCGAATACCGGCAGGCCGTCGAGGCCTGGCAGGCTGCCCTGGATCTCTACGCGAGCGACGGGGGCATGGAGAGCAGCGCGCAGGCCGTCGCCGACAATCTGGCGATGGGGGAGGCGCGCATCGCGCGGCGCGCCGAGCTCGAACAGGAAGCACGGCATCTTGCCGTGCAACTGGCGGCTGTCCTGCTGCTTGCGGTCGCGGCCTTCGCGATCGGTTGCCGGATGTCGAGACGTCGCGGAAACGCTGCGCCTGGCTGATGGTGCCAGCCTGCGTCGAGACGACTGCGCCACGTCGTTCGGAGCCGCGACCGTGACCGTGCCCGCGGGCCGAAAGGGACGAGCCAAGCCCGGTGTAACGTGGCGCGGGGCCGCTGACGGTCCCGCGCGACGTCATGTGGATCAGAGGATCGAACCTACAGGATGTCGAGCACCTCGTCGATCGCCGGCACCCTTGCCCGGTAGTTGTTGTCCGCGCTGATGCGCGTGTTCCACGGCAGGTCCGTCTTTTCACAGACGATGCCGAGCGCCACGCAGGCGAAGGCTCGCGTGATGTTCTGCACGGTCTCGTCGAAGGCGATCGCCTTGAGCGGCTCAATGGCCTCCTGATCGCCGATCAGCCCGAGCGCCTTGGCGACGGCCGAGCTGACTCCGAGGGTCTGGGCGTCCTTCAGCGTGCTCACCAGGACGTGCACGGCCTCGGTGTCTCCCATGAGTCCCAGGCCGGTCGCAAGCTGTAGGCGGAACGTCGGGCCTACCGTCTTGTTCTGGCACAGGCCTCGGAGATCTTCGCCAGCCTCCGTGTAGTTCATGAAGCCGAGTGCGACGGCAGCATAGCCCCGGAAGTCCTCGTCCTTCGACTCCTTGAAGTCCTGGTGGATGTGATGGCGGACGTCCTCGTCCGAGACACTAAGCAGCCCCAGGGAAAGAGCGAATGCGCTCTTGTAGGACGGATCGCTCTCCTTGTCGTACGCCTTGATGATCTGGGCGATGAGGTCCGGCTGCGCGGCTACAACGTCCTTGGCGTAGATGGCTGCCGAGAGGGCGGCCCAGGAACGATTCGTCTTCGGATCCGGCTTGAGGATCTCCTTGGCAAAGAGGTCGCGCAGCAGCTTGTGCTGCTCCGGGTGCTCCTGCTCCGTGTCCTTGTCGCGCTTTCCGATCTCGGCCAGCGCGATGAAGCAGAAGTGACGCGTCTGCATGTCCTTGCCCTCGGCAATGTACTGCAGCAGGGCGTCGAGGATGTCCTTGTCCGTCATGGAGCCGAGGAGTCCGAGTGCGATGGCAGCCGACTGGCGGACGTAGTTGTCCGTGTCCTTGTTGAGGAAGGTCGCCAGGAGGGGCTTCGTTGCCTCGACCTTCGTGCCGCCGCCCATCTTGGCCAGGGCCGTCGGGATGTAGCTCTTGATCACGGCATCGAGCTTGCGGTCGTCGAGCTTCTGCGTCAGGAAGGTGAATGCATCCTGCACCTTGTCGTTGTCCATGAGACCTAGGGCGACGATGGCGCACACTTTGAGGTCGCGGTCGGAATCCGGAGTGTTCTGGATGATGCTGATCAGCGGATCGACCGACGAAGGATCGTTGATCAGTCCGAGTGACAGCGCGGCGAAGGCCCGAACGAGCCATTGCACATCACCGCCGCCCATGAACTGCTGACCCTTCGATGTATTCGCCATGAGCTCGGTGAGCACGGGGATGGCCTTGGGCGAGCTGAGGACTCCCATGCAGAGAGTCGCCGCCGTCTGCACCGACAGCTCGGTGTGGGCCAGAAGCGGTCGGGAAACCTCGAGAACCTGATCCGCCAGTTCGGCCTTGGCCGTGCGACCTAGGGCAAGGACGGCGGAGTCGAGGATGTCGCGATTGTCGGACTTCTTCAGCAAGTCGATGAGGGCGGGAATCACGTCCGAGTTGATGAGCGCATCACTCGGTCGGCGGGAGCTTCGGGCCAGTTCCTGGCGGCCCTTGCCGGTCAGCATGCCGGACGAGCCGGACTGGCTCGTGACCTTGACGAGCCGGTTCTTCAGGTTGAGGTACTGGTCCTTGTTGTTCTCCCACCAGAATTCCCAGATCTCGTAGCCTTCCGTGAGCTCCAGCTCGCCGCCCGTCGTGGTGGCCCGCGGAGCGCCCCTTCCGCCACTGCTCGACGGCGGACCCGTCCCCGGCCCGCCTGAGGCCGGTGCTCCTGGACCAGGCGCCGCTGCGCCGCCCGGATTGGTTGGCGGAGCGGCTGCACCGCCCCCGGCTCCCGACGGCCCGCCAGCGTCGGAGGGCCCCTTGTACTGGCCTCCGTGCGGGAGCGCCGGAGTGCTTGCCAGGAGCAGGACGAGCGCGACGACGATGCCGTGACGCATGGGTAAACCTCGGGGGCTGCGAGTGGATGAACTCGATATCATGATGCGAGGACCGGTTCGGCAGCAAGATGCCGCCGAGGGGGCCAAGGCTTGAAAAGAACGGCAACGCAGCACCGACCCGCCTCGGGTCGAGAGTCTGCCGCGCCCGCCGGTCTCGTCGCAGTCAGGCGCAGGTCAACTCAAGCTCACGTGACGCGGATCGAGCACCCTGCGGACGGATTGCACATCGTCGAGGGAAAAGTCGTGCCGGGTCTCGGCGACGGCATTGACGATCGTGCCCGTCTGCCGGATCGGATTACGGATCACATTGCCCTGCAGGGTCCGGCCGTCGCGCAAGACGACTTCGACCCACTCCACCCGCTCAGCGCACTCGACGAAAGCAGCCGCTGCGGACTTTTCCTTGCGGACCATCGATCACCCTCCCACAGGTCGCGGTACCGGGAGCCACCCGCCACCGCATCTGGTATGCCGGTCCCAGACACCGTACGAATGCGATCAGCCTAGACTGCCGGCCTCAACCTGTCAATACGGCCGAAAGCGTCGATTCGGGGCAGTTCCTCCCAATCCAAAGTGCCGATGGCAGGACCTGCACCCGGGCTTGCAGCGGCGGCGAGACCGGCGTCAGGCAAGCGCAGGGCGAACTGCGGCCTCCGAGTTCACGGGTGGGTCGGCCGGCAGGCGGCCGTGGAACGTGATGCCTTTCGGATCCAGCCGTGTCTCGTCGCGAAGCCGGCACCGGCTCGAGCATCGCAAGGCGGGACCTCTGCCGGTGTGCCCTTAGAATCATCGCGTGCGCCGCGGTTGCCGCCGTGGCATGGTTCCTTGCCCCCGCCGGAGCTGCCTCGACCGTGACCGATTCCCTGGGCGTCTGGATGGTCGGAGCGCTGGGAGGCATCGGGACGACGCTGGTTGTCGGAGCGCGAGCCCTCGCGCGCGGCCTGACGCAGGACACGGGGCTCATCACGAACCAGGCGGAATTTGCACCACTCGACCTGGCCCCCGTCCAGGACATGGTGTTCGGCGGCCACGAGGTTCGGCTGTCGAACTACTGGGACTCGGCGTGTGAGATCGCCAAGCGAAGCCGCTCGATCGACTACGAACTCCTGATCCAGCTCAAGAACGATCTCCTCGACATCTCGGAGGCGCTGAAGCCCGGCACCGCGGTCAACTGCGGATCCGCCATCGACGCCGTCGTCACGAATCCGGTCACGCGGCACGATGATGGCCTGCGCGCCATCGTCCAGCGGATTCAGTCCGATCTTCGCGCCTTCCGGGCACGCGAGTCGGTCGAGCGCGTCGTCGTCGTCAACCTGGCTTCGACCGAGCCTGACCTGCCGGAGCTCCAGGCCCTGGGCTCACCGGAGGACTTCGAGCGACTTCTCGATGAGAGCGACTCCCGGCGGATCCGGCCGAGCACGCTCTACGCCTATGCAGCCTTCAAGGAAGGGTGCGCGTTCATCAACTTCACGCCCTCGGCGGCCGCGCTCTGCCCCATGCTGCAGCGGATCGGCGATGCGTCCGGCATGCCCTACATGGGCAGCGATGGCAAGACCGGCGAGACCCTGGTCAAGAGTGCCCTCGCGCCGATGTTCAAGTACCGCAACCTCAAGGTCCTCAGCTGGCAGGGCTACAACATGCTGGGTGACCGCGATGGCCAGATTCTGGCGCACGCGGACAACCTGGCCACGAAGGTCCGTTCCAAGGACGCCGTCCTGTCCAGCATCCTTGGTTACCCGGTGCACACGCACGTCGGCATCGACTTCGTCGAATCGCTTCATGACCTCAAGACGGCGTGGGACTTCATCCATTTCGAGGGGTTCCTCGGCCATCGCATGACGATGCAGTTCACCTGGCAGGGGTGCGACAGCATCCTGGCCGCCCCGCTCGTCCTGGACATGGTGCGATTGGCGGATCTCGCGATGCGCCGCGGGGAAAAGGGCGCCATGGTCCAGCTCGCGCCCTACTTCAAGGCTCCCCTGGGAGTCTCCCAGCACGACCTGCACGCGCAATTTCACGGGATGATCGACTACTTCCGCGGATCAGGCGCGCGGCTCGACGGATGAGGCCTGCCGCGCCCCGAGGCGCGGGAAATCAGTGGATCCGCGCGACGAGCCGAGCGAGGGCGCCGAGGTCGCGCTCCTTCAGGATGGTCCCCGCTTCGTGTGCGTGCACGCCCGCTGCCAGCATCTGCTTGTAAGCAGCTTTCCAGGCACGGGCGATCTTCGCCTCCGATGTCTCGAGGTACAGGTCCGAGACGATTTCGCCGAGCTTCTGCAGCGCCAGCGTGTCGCGGTGCTCGTAATAGCGCTTGATCAGGCCCTGCTGGTAGGGCGTGAAGTCCTTCTTGCTCATGGGACCTCCGCGCCGGCGCCGACACGGGCCGCGACGACTTCACGGTAAACCTCCAGGATGGCCGCGCAACTGTCCTCCTCCGGGAATTGCTCTGCGCGGGCCCGGCAGCGGCGCGAGGTGTCGGGCGTGAGGCCGAGCTCGAGCCAGGTGCCGAGGCCCTCCGCGACGTCGCCGGGATGGACGGGTGCGGGGACGACGGATCCGTGCCGGCCGGGCTCGAGGATCTCGGCGGCCCCGTTGGCCGCCGAGGTGACGACGGGCAGTCCGCTTGCCAGAGCCTCGAGCGTGCTGTTGGCGGCCGGGTCGTAGGCCGTGGGCAGAACGAACACGTCCGCCGCGCGATAGAGACGTTGGGGGTCCGGGCGCGGCCCGAGGAACAGCACGCGGTCCTCCACGTGCAGGTCCCGCGCCAGCGCCATCCACCATCGAGGCCGCCGGTCACGGCCCGCCACAAGCAGGCGCAACCGTGGCCGAGCGCGGGCGAGCCGGGACAGCGCCCTGAGCGTCGGGTCGAGTCCCTTGCGCGCGTAGCCCGTCCCGACGAACAGCGCCACTTCGTCGCCGCCGTCCACGCCGAGCTCCCGGCGGATTTCGTCCCGTTCCCCCGGAGCCGCTGGACGAAAGCGATCCAGGTCCGTCCCGTTCGCGACGACCCGGATGGTCGCCGGGTCGATGCCATAGCGGAAGACGAGGTCATCCCGGATCATGCTGCTGTTGCTGATGATGCGCCGTGTGGGCGACGGAGCGAGCGCGAGCTCCTCGATCCGTGCCTTGAGGAGCTGGTACGGAAGGCGCCTGAGGAACGGCCGCATCCAGGCTGGCCGGTCCAGCGCGTGAGCCTGCTCGAGGTAGGAGCGATGGCAGCCTCCGCCGAGGCGGTAGACGTCCTGGCCGACGGTGCGGCCGAAGGCATGGCGCACGTCGAACGCGCCGTAGCGGGCCTCGACGCGCTCGACCGCGCGCCGCGCCCAGGCCGAGAAGGCGAGCAACCCCCAGGTGCGCCCGAGCGAGATCCGGGGCATGACGTGCACCGTGATCCCGTCCGGCGAGACGCCGCGCGTCGAAGCGCAGAAGACATGCACGTCGTCGCCGCGCGAGACGAGGCGACGTACGAGCAGGGCGACCTGTCGTTCGCTGCCGCCCGTGTCGGCGAGGCGCTTGTACACGATGGCGACCTTCACGCCTCGACGGTACCAGCCGAGCTGCCGCGACGGATGCCCGCAGGCCATGCGCCGCAGGGTCTGCCATCCTCTGCGGCGGATACCATGACCCGCGCCGGGTGGAGACGTCGCTTGGAACAGCATCGTTGACAGGGCCCGCGCGCTCGTCGCGCTGGTGGTGGGCGGTGGCGCCCTGCGCCGAGCTGGCCGAAGTGGCTCGCAGGCTGGACGCCTGCCTCGACCTGCAGGGCGCAACGGTCATCAAGACGGGGGACAGGCGCTCCGTGTGGAGCCTGCCCGAGGTGGCGGGTGGGCTGCTCGTGAAGCGCTTCGAGATCCGTGGCACCGAGCGCGTGAAGTACGCCCTGCTGGCCAGCCGGGCACGCAGCGAGTACCGCGCGATGGAAGCCTTCGTGCGCGTCGGGCTGCCGGTCGTGCGCCCCCTGGGATACGGCGAGCGGCGCCGCCGGGGGCTGCTGCTCGAAGCGTGGTTCGTCGGCCGGCTTGTGCAGCGGGCGCGCACGCTGGCCCAGGCGCTGGACGACGCCCGGCGGCTGCAGGGTGACGAAGCGGCGTTCGGCCTGGCGCGGGCGGCGCTGGACGTCGTCGCGGAGCTCCACGATCACCCCTGGCTGCATCGCGACCTGCATGCCGGCAATCTCCTGGTCGATCCCGCCGGTCACCTGCTGGTCACCGACCTCCACTCGGTCTGGCGCGTGCCGCGGCTGACCCGGCGACAGCGGATCGAGAACCTCGCCCGGCTGATCTTCTCGATGCGCGGCGCCATCGACCTGGTGCGCGCCCCGGCCCTCGTGCGCGGCTATGCGCTGCGCCGGCAGGAGGACGCCGAAGACCTCGTGCGCGATGTCCGTGGCCGGCTCTCCGCCTTCGAAGCGCGTTATCGGCGCGGCCGCGTCGCTCGCTGCCTGCGAACTACCTCGGTCTTCGTTGCCGAGCGCGTGCCCGAGGGCCGCCTGTTCCGCCGGCGCGGCTATGCGCCGGAGCTCCTGCGCGACGACCTTCGCAGCCACGCAGAGTCCCTGGCTGGAGGCGGTTCGCGTGTCCTCGGTCAGGCTCCACGCAGCCGCGTGACGCTCGTGGGCAAGGCGCCCGGGGAGCGGGTCGTGAAGGAATACCGGCCGCCGGGAGCGATCGCGTCGGCGCGCCAGCTTCTCGGGCGTGGTCGGGCGCGCACGGCCTGGGTCGGCGCGCGATGGCTCGAGCTGCTGGACATCACGACACCGGAAGCGCTCGCGCTGCTCGAGCGGCACGATGGCACGGCCGTCCTCGTGACCCGGGCGCTGACGGACGCACGCCAACTGCGGAGCCTCGCGCCCGAGCTGGTCCGCGAGGCACGCTCTCTGCGTCGCGCCGGGATCGCCTTGGCGCTCGGTCATCTCTTCGGCCGCCTGGCACGGGCCGGCCTGAGGCATGACGACCTGTCCGCCAAGAACGTCTTCGTGCAGGCCGGCCCGGCGTCGCCGGCGCGCGATCTCCGTGACCGCGCGCCGGACGGCGCAGCCAACCTGCTGCTCATCGATCTCGACGGGCTGAAGCGGATGCCGCCCTTCGATCCCCGCGGCCTCGTGCGCATGCTGGAGCAGCTTGCCGACCTGCCGGTCCGGCCCTCGCGCGCCGACCGGTGGCGGTTCTCGCGCGCCTACGCGCTGGCGGCTGGACGCGAGCTGCCGCGGGAGATCGCCGAGCAGGCGCTGGCCGGAGCCGCTGCCCGCGCCGCGACGCGCGCGCGCGCAGGCGGCCAGGCGGGCGCCGCTCGACCCGGCATCTGACCGGTCGTAGCATCCGCCATCCGGATCGGCCTCGGAGTTGCCACATGACCGCACGCCTCGCGTCGTGGATCCTCCTCCTGCTTGCGCCGGCGGCGGCGGCGCGCATGCCCGCGACCGAGGATCCTCCGCTCGCGCTCGTCGGCGCCCGCGTCATCGTGCGGCCCGGCGCTCCGGCGCTGGAGGGCGCCACGGTGCTCGTCCGGCACGGGCGCATCGAAGCCGTCGGAGCGGAGCTGGCGCTTCCCTTCGATGCTCGCGGCATCGACTGCACCGGGCTCACGCTCACGGCCGGGCTGCTGGATGCGGCCGACGAACGCGAGGTGCCGTTCGCCGAGCGCACCGTTCAGCAGGGTCGCCCCTTCGACGACGCGCGCGACGTCGAGGTCGCGATGCCCCTGGCGGACCGCCTCGGGCTCGCTCCGGAGCGCCGCGTCGCGGACGTCCTGCCGCAGGACGCGACCGAGCGGGAGCCGCAGCGCAAGGCCGGCTTCGTCGCGGGCCTCGTGGCACCGTGCGGCGAGGCGTTGTCCGGCACCGCCAGCTGGCTGGCGTACTCGAACCGGCCTCCCCGCGAGGCGCTGCTCCTCGTGGATGTCGCGTCGTTCGGCTCGCTGGCCTGGCGCTCGGGCCCCGAGAACTACGAAGGCTCTAACTATCCGGCCACGCTCATGGGCCTCATGGCGCATCTGCGCCAGATCCTGCTCGACGCCGGCTGGCAGGCCACGCTGCGCGCGCGCCACGTGGGCGACTCGGCCTGGCGGGGCGTGCAGGATGCCGCGCTGGAGGCGCTCGCGCCGGTGATGGCGGGCGAGCAGCCGCTCGTGCTCCGCGCGTGCGAGGAGGAAGACGTGCGGCTCGCCCTGGGCCTCGCCGACCAGTTCCCCGGCCTGCGGATCGTCATCGCGGGCGGCACCGAAGCCTGGCACCTCGCCGACGAGCTGGCGGCGAGCGGGGTCGGCGTGATCCACGACCTCGATTTCGGCAAGGAGCCCGAAGATCCGGACGATGCTTCGTCGACGGCGAAGTCGAAGCGCCGCAAGCGCGAGGCCGGCACCGCGGAAGGCGAGACCGGCGAGGTGTCCACGGGTGCTCCCGCCGGGGAAACGGCCCCGGGCGCCGAGCGCCCTCCGCCCTTCGATCCCGGCCTGCCGCTCGCGCTGCGCCGCGACGTGCGGCGGCGCTGGCTCGAAGACGTGCGCGGCGTCGCCGAGCTGCGGCGGCAGGGCGTGACCGTCGCGTTCGGCAGCTTCGGGCGCGAGCCCGACAAGCTGCTCGAGGGCCTGCGCTGGGCGGTCGACGAGGGCGGTCTCGGCGCGGAGGACGCGCTGGCCGGCTTCACCACCGCGCCCGCGGCGCTGCTCGGGACGGGGACGCCGCCGGGCGAGATCGTCGCCGGCGCACCCGCGCTGCTGATCGCCTGGAGCGGCGAGCCGCTCGCCAAGGACAGCCGGGTGCGGATGCTGGTCGTCGACGGCGTGCTCTTCGACCGGCGCGACGTCGCGGAGGAACCGGAGAAGGACGACGACGCGAAGGACGAGGCGGCCGAGCAGGAGGCTGGAGGGGAACCGGCCGCAGTCGCCGAGACCGCGGCGGTCGAGTGGCCGGTGGAGCTGGATGCCGATCGCGTGCCATCGTTCCGCACGGGCGGCGACGTGCTGATCACGAACGCCACGCTGTTCACGGCCAGCCATGGCACGCTCGAGGAGCACGACCTGCTCGTGCAGGGCGGCCGGATTGCCGCCATCGGCAGGGGCCTGCCCGCGCCCGACGGCGTGCGCGTGATCGACGCCACCGGCCGGTTCGTGATCCCGGGCATCATCGACTGCCACAGCCACACGGGCATCCGCGGCGGCGTGAACGAGTGGACCCGCGTCGTGACGCCCGAGGTCAGCATCGAGGACGAGGTCGACCCCGACGACGTGAACATCTACCGCGCGCTGGCAGGCGGCGTGACGGCAGCGCGGCTGCTGCACGGGAGCGCCAATGCCATCGGTGGGCGGCACGAGATCATCAAGCTGCAGTGGGGCGCGACGGCCCCGGAGCTCGTGCTGCCGGACGCGCCGCGCGGGGTCAAGTTCGCGCTGGGCGAGAACCCCAAGCAGTCCAACTTCGGCAACGGCACGCGGTTCCCCAAGACACGCATGGGCATCGAGGCCGTCATCCGCCGCGCCCTGGAGGCGGGTCTCGCCTACCGCGACGAGTGGGCGGCCTTCTCGAGCCGGCGCGCCGCCGGAGAGGACCCGGACCCGCCGCGCCGCGACCTGCGCCTGGAGGCCCTGGCCGGCATCCTCGACGGCAGCATCGGCGTGCACAGCCACTGCTACCAGAGCGACGAGATGCTCATGCTCATCCGCCTGGCGGAGGAGTTTGGCATCCGCATCGCGACGCTGCAGCACGTTCTCGAGGGCTACAAGATCGCGGCCGAGATCGCGGCGCACGGCGCCGGCGGCTCCACCTTCGTGGACTGGTGGGGCTACAAGTTCGAGGTCAACGACGCGACGCCCTACAACGCGGCGCTCATGAACGAGGCCGGCGTGCTCATGTCGGTGAACAGCGACAGCGACGAGCACCTGCGGCGCCTCTACCTGGAGGCCGCCAAGACCGTGAAGTACGGCGGCGTGCCGGAGGACGAGGCGCTGCGCATGGTCACGCTGAACCCGGCGCGGCAGCTGGGCATCGACGGCCGCACGGGCAGCCTGGACGTCGGCAAGGACGCCGACTTCGCGATCTTCAGCCACGAGCCCTTCGACGTGCGCACGCGCTGCCTGATGACCTTCGTGGACGGCGAGCTGCAGTTCGAGCGGCACGAGGGCCGCTATGACGAGTGGTTGGCGGAGGTCCAGCGCCGCATCGAGGCCGGGCGCGCGGCGACGCCGCCGACTCAGGCGCTGGGCGCCGTGGAGGTCCGCGCGCGCGCCGTGCCGCCCGATGCGCTCGCATCACTGCGCCTGCCGCGCGGCGCCAATGGGGCGCCCAGCAATCCCACGCGTCCGGCGCCCGGGCCCGTCGCGCTCGTTGGCGGCACGGTGCACACGCTGGAGCAGCGCGACGGCGAGCTCGTCACGTACGACCCGGGCGTGGTGCTCATGGACGGCGGCCGCATCCGTGGGGTGTACGCCGGCGACACGCCGCCCGAGGAGGGCCGCGTCCTCGACGTGCGTGGCCTGCACGTCTGGCCCGGCGTCGTCGACGCCGGCTGCTCGGTGGGCCTGCAGGAGATCGACACGGTCCGCGGCAGCCTCGACGTGAAGGAGATCGGCGAGGACCAGCCGGACCTGCGCGCCTCGGTGGCCTGGCACGCCGACAGCGCGCACATCGCGGTGACGCGCGTGAACGGCACGACGACGGCGCTCGTGGTGCCTCGCGGCGGCCGCGTTGCCGGCCAGTCGTCCGTGCTGGCCCTGGAAGGCTGGACGGCCGCCGAGGCGCTGGTGAAGGACGCCGCGGCGCTGCACGTCGTGGCGCCGCGCACGTCGCGCGAGGAGGACGACAACGAGGAGCCCGAGCTGCTCGACGCGACCTGGCAGGATGCCTGTGCCGCGGCCGGCCCGGCCGAGGACGACGGGCGCCGCGGGCGGCTCGCGGAGTCGAAGGACGACGAGCGGCCTCTCGAGGACAGGGTGCGGGAGGCCTGGCGACCGCTGCGCGAGATGTTCGAGGCGGCGCGCGAGCACGCGCGGGTGGCGGGCGAGGCGGCGCTTCGGGGCGTGCCGGGCCCGGAGGCCGATCCGCGACTCCAGGCGTTGGCGCCCTACGCGGTCGCCCAGGCGCCCGTCGTGTTCCACGCCGACTGGGCCGACCAGATCGCCGATGCGCTCGACTTCGCGCGCGACCAGGGACTGCGGGTCTTCATCGCGGGCGGCCAGGAAGCCTGGAAGGTGGCGGATCGTCTCGCGCTGGCCGACGTGCCCGTGCTGCTCGGGCCGGTCCTGGCGCTGCCCAGCGGGCCGGACGAGCCCTACGACGCGCCCTTCGCGAACGCCGCGCTGCTGCAGCGCGCGGGCGTGCGCTTCGCCTTCCGCAGCAACGAGTCGGCCTCGGCGCGCGACCTGCCGTACCACGCCGGCATGGCGGTGGCCTTCGGCCTGCCCGAGGACGCGGCGCTGCGGGCGCTGACGGCCGATGCCGCGGCCATTCTCGGGCTGGACGACGAGATCGGCACGCTCTCGCCGGGAAAGCGGGCGGACGTCCTCGTGGCCGACGGCAGCCCGCTGCAGGTGCGGACGCATCTCGTGCACCTCTTCATCGGCGGGCGCGAGGTGGGCCTGGAGACCCGGCACACGCAGCTCTACGAGCGTTACCGCCAGCGCCTCCACGATCCGGGCCTGCCGAACCATCCATGAAGGGCCTGCCCGCCGGCGCGGCACTGCTGCTGATCGGCTGCGTGCCGGGTTGCGGGGGTTGCAGCCCCGCGGCGCCTGCCGAGGGAATGTCGCCGGTCGTCGAGGCCGGCGCGACCGCGGCCGACGCGCGCAGCGCGCCCGTCACGGAGGACTCGCTCCGTGCGCTGCTGGCGGAGCTCCCGCCGTACCGCTCCATCGGCACGGCGGAGCACGCGGCGACGCGGGACTGGATCGTCGCCCGGCTGCGCGGCCTCGGATACGCGCCGCGACTGCAGCCCTTCGAGTGGGCCGGCCGGCCCGGGGCGGAGCTGGCGAACATCGAGCTCGTGGTTCCCGGCGAAGCGGCCGACACGCCGCTCGTGCTGCTCTCGGCCCACTACGACAGCGTGCGCGCCACGCCGGGCGCCGACGACAACGGGAGCGGCACCGTGGCGCTGCTCGAGCTGGCCAGGCGCCTCGGTGGCGGCGGCTTCCCGCGCGAGCTGCGCCTGCTGTGGTTCGACGCCGAGGAGCCGGGCCTGCTCGGCTCCGGCGCCTGGCTGGAGGCGCTGCCGGCCGCGGACGCCCGGCGCGTGGTGGGGCTCATCAACCTGGAGACGCTCGGCTACACCGACCGCCGGCCGGGCAGCCAGCGGCTCCCCGAGGGCGTCGACCTGGTCTTCGATCCGGGCGACCGGGGCGACTTCCTGCTGTGCCTCGGGAACCTCGCTTCGGCGGCGCTGGCCAAGGTGGTCGACGACGCGCTGTCCGCCGAGGAGAGCCCGGTCTTCCGTGTCGAGACCTTCGCGTTCCTGCCCGGCACCGGGCTGGTGCTGCCCGACTCGCGGCGCAGTGACCACTCGCAGTTCTGGGACCGTGGGCTGTCGGCCGTCCTGCTGACCGACACGGCCTTCCTGCGCAGCCCGCACTACCACGCCCCGAGCGACACGCTCGAGACGCTGGACCTCGCGTTCCTCGCGTCGGCGGTGCACGGCGTGGAGCGGGCGGCACGCGTGCTGCTGGGCGAGGGCGGCCGCTGAGCGCCGGCGCGGACCGCGCAGCTCAGCAGTGCTGGTCGAGCGCCGCCGTGATGCGCTGGGCGATGGCCTGCGGGTCGCGGCCTTCGATCTCGTGGCGCTGCAGCATGAACACGCACTGGCCATCCTTCATAAGGGCGATGGACGGCGAGCTGGGCATGTAGCCCTTGAAGTAGCTGCGGGCGCGGTCGACCGCCTCGCGATCGACGCCGGCGAAGACGGTGACGGCCGCGCCGGGTCGCTTGGCATGGCGCATGGCGAGGACGGCGCCCGGCCGGGCATTGGCCGCGGCGCAGCCGCAGACGGAGTTGACGACGACGAGCGCCGTGCCCGGCTTCCCCAGCACGCCGTCGACCTCGGCGGCGCTGCCGAGCGACCTGAAGCCGGCGCGCACCAGCTCATCCTTCATCGGCGCGGTCATGATGGGGTCGTACATGGTTGGAGCTCCGAAGGTGGGGGAAGGCGGATGGAGGGCCGTGGATGGCCCGGTCCGCCGCTGGCCGGCGTGCTGGCAGGTCGGGCGCGGCGACGGGGACCTAGCCTAACATCGCCGGCCGCGCCATCCTGCCTGCATGGCGACACCGACTCTCGGACTGGGTTGTCTGCTGGTCGCGAGTCCCGAGCTGCTCGACCCGAACTTCGCGCGGACGGTCGTCTTCATCCTGAGCCATGACGGCGACGGCAGCTTCGGCCTTGCGCTCAACCGGCCGCTCGACGCCTCGCTGTTCGACGTGCTGGAGTCGCCCGGCGCCGGGGCCGAGCGCCTGCCGGTGCTGCGGGGCGGGCCGGTGCAGCCCGACATGCTGCAGTTCCTCGCGCACGACCTGCGCACCGGGCGCGAGCTGCTGCCGGGCGTGTCGGTGGGCGGCGACCTGGACGAGCTGCTCGGGCACGTGCGGGCCGGCGGCGCCGTCCGCGCCTACGCCGGCTACGCGGGCTGGAGCGGCGGGCAGCTCGAGCGGGAGATCGCCGAGGGCAGCTGGATCGTGGCCCCTGCGCGCGCCGAGCACATCTTCGAGATTCCGGCGGAGCGACTGTGGGTGAAGGTCCTGCGCGAGCTCGGAGGCCGCTATTCCTGGCTGGCGCTGGAGGGCGGCGATCCCGAGTCCAACTGAGTGCCCTCGCGCCGCGGGGGCGTCCACGCGCCGCGCGGCGCGACGAGCCGCCGGTGCCCGTCGGCCGAGAGCGTGGGCGTCTCGCCCGGCAGGCGGATGCGGTCCCAGAGCTGGCAGGTCACCTCGCGGTGGCGCTGGTCGAGCGCCTCGCAGTAGTTGGTGTACAGGCAGCGTGCGATGGCCGCGCCGCGGCCCTGGCGCAGCTTGAGGAACCAGTCGGGATCGGCCAGCGACTGGCGCGCGGCGCCCACGAGGTCGCAGTCACCGCGCTGCAGCGCGGCCTCGGCCAGGCTGAAGGCGTTGAGGCCGCCCGAGGCCACGACGGGCGTCCGCAGGCCGGCCGCCCTCACCGCCGCGCGCACGCCGGCGGCGAGCGGCAGGTTGCGGCCGAAGGGCGTCTGCTCGTCGAACACCGTGGGCATGCACAGCGCGCCGCTCGCGCCGGTGTAGGGGTAGGCGGCCTCGCCCACCTTCGGCTGGCGCGCGTCCTCGAACTTGCCTCCGCGCGAGACGGAGAGCACGTCGGCGCCGGCGCGCGTGAAGGCCACGGCGTGGGCCTGCGCGTCGGCCAGCGTGCCGCCGCCGGCGATGCCTTCCTCGCCGAGGAAGCGCACGCCGACGGTGAAGCGCGGGCCGACGCTGGCGCGCACGGCGGCCAGCACCTCGAGCGGGAGCCGCTGCCGGCCGGCGAGCGAGCCGCCGTAGCCGTCCGCGCGATCGTTCAGGGGCGAGAGGAAGGAGGCCAGCGTGTAGGCGTGCGCGGCGTGCAGCTCGACGCCGTCGAAGCCCGCGCGCACGGCGCGCGCCGCCGCGTCGGCGAACAGTCCCGGCAGCCTCGCGGGCAGGTCCCTGACATGCGGCAGGTGCAGGTCGGTGACACGCTCGCGGTGGCCCATGCGCAGCGACTCGAGCTCGCGCGGCGACAGCACGCGGGCGAGCTCGTCCTCGCGAAAGCTGCACAGGGCGTCGCGCACGACGGCATCGTCGCGGACGTCGAGCGCGGGGTGCAGGCCGGACAGCGCCTCCCGGAGGTGGGGCGTCAGCTCCAGGAACTCCCGCAGGAAGCGCTGCGGATCGGGCCGGCGCCGGATGGAGAGGAAGTCGATGATCTGGATGAGCAGGCGCGTGCGGCCGCCGCTCGCGGCGCGCACCGTGTCGACGAGTTGCGCCAGGCCGGGCAGGAAGCGGTCGTGGCCGATGCGCAGCAGCGGTCCGGAAGGCACGTCGCGGATGCCGGTCGCCTCCACCACGAGCACGCCCGGCTGACCCTCGGCGAAGCGCCGGTACCAGTCGAGCACGTGGGGCGTCACGAGGCCCTCGTCCGTCGCGCGCCACGGCACCATGGCCGGCACCCAGGTGCGATCGGCGAGCAGCAGGCCGCTGGCCAGCTCGAGCGGCGCGAAGAGCCGGCTGCGCGCGGCCTCGTCGGCCGTCGGCCAGCGCTCGGGAGGGACGGTGTGTCGGCGTGCTGCGCTCACGGCGTCAGCCTGGTCACCTGACGGGTCGGTCGTGTCGGTCGTGCCGGTGGATCGCGGACTCGCCGGACCGTCCGGCCGATGAACGGGATCAGCTGCTGACCTCGCGCGCGGATCGTAGCCTCCTCCGAAGCGCGGCAATTGCGGCAGCCGGGCGAGCGAGCGCCGGAGGGCGGATCGGACCTCGTTTCCGCGATCCGTTGCGTGGTTGGTGGGCCCGGGTGGGTCCGGCTAGAGTGGGGTCGAGTCTCCGGATCCGGGCCATGGCTACCCTGCTCACCGCCGTCAAGGACGTCCGCATGATCGGCGTGCCCATGGACCTGGGCGCCGGGCGGCGTGGCGTCGACATGGGCCCCTCGGCCGTGCGCTACGCGGGCCTCGGGCAGCACGTGCAGGCGCTTGGCCACAGCTACGGCGACGGCGGCGACATCAGCGTGCCCATTCCCGAGATCCGCGCGCCGGGCAAGGGGCCGCGCTACCTGCGCGAGATCCACCGCGCCTGCGAGCGCCTGGCGCAGCGGGTCGAGCGCCTCATGGACGATGGCGTCATGCCGCTGGTAGTGGGGGGCGACCACAGCATGGCCATCGGCACGGTCACGGGCGTCGCGTCGCACTTCCGCAAGCGCGGCGAGAAGCTGGGCCTGGTGTGGGTGGATGCCCATGCCGACATGAACACGCCCGAGACGTCACCGAGCGGCAACATCCACGGCATGCCGCTGGGGGCGCTCATGGGCTACGGCTCGCCCGAGCTCGTGAACCTGGGAGGCTTCTCGCCCAAGCTCGACCCCGAGCACGTGGCGCTCATCGGCATCCGCGAGGTGGATCCGGGCGAGCGCGAGATCGTCCTGCGCAGCGGCATCCACTACTACGAAATGATGAAGGTGGACGCGCGGGGCATGGGCGCGGTGATCGAGGAGGCCCTCGGCCACGTGCTGCGCGACACGGCCGGAATCCACCTGTCCTTCGACATGGACGCCGTGGACCCGGAGTACGCGCCGGGCGTCGGCACGCCGGTGCGGGGCGGGCTCTCGCTGCGCGAGTCGCACCTGCTCATGGAGATGGTGGCCGACACCGGCAAGCTGGTGTCGCTGGAATACGCCGAGCTCAACCCGATCCACGACGTCGCCAACCAGACCGGGCAGCTCCTGTGCGAGCTCGTCGGCTCGGCGCTCGGCAAGCGGGTCATGCCCACCTTCGGTCCGCGGCGCCGTTGAGCGTCGCGCTCCCGCGTGCGGCCGCGGCTGCGGCGCCGCCCGAGGCCGGGCGTGCGGCAAGCGTGCTGACGCTGCTCGGCCTGCTGCTCGGAGCCTGGCTGCTGTGGGTGCCACTGAGCGAGGTCGTGCTCATGAACGACATGCTGGGCTACGCGGCCCAGGGCCGGAGCCTGCTGCAGGGCGAGGGCAACGTCGTCGTGCTCGGGGAGGCGCGCATCCCCGGCTACTACCCCGCCGGCCTGCCGCTCATCGTGGCGGGCGCTTTCGCCGTGCTGGGCGACGACCTGCGCCATGCGCAGGTGGTGGTGTGGATCTCGCTGGTTCTCCTGCTGGTGCTAGTGGCGCTCGTCGCGCAGCGGGCCGCGGGACGCTGGGCGGCGCCGGTGGCGGTGCTGACGCTGCTCGCCTCGGGCGCGCTGCGGCAGACGGCCACGCTGACGCTCTCGCAGGTGCCGACGGCGGCGCTCATGCTGGGCAGCGTGCTGCTCTTCCTCGCGCCCGGCGCGCGCCTGCCGCTCTTCGTCGCAGGCCTGCTGGCCTCGGCCTCGCTCGTGCTGCGCTACGCCAATGCCAGCTTTCCTGCCGCGCTCGGACTGGCCGGCCTGCTGACCTGCCGCGCGCGCTCGGCGAGCCCGCTGCGCACGCTGCTCGTACTGGGCGCCGGGCTCTTCGCGGGCGCGGGCTTGGTCGCGGCCCACAACACCTGGGTCTACGGGGCGCCGAGCGCTACGGGCTACGTCTTGTGGGGCCATGAGGTCGAGGGCCAGTTCTCGCTGCGCAACATCTTCGCACCGGTGATGATCGGCAACCGCGGCGACGAGAGCCTCATGCTGCACTCGTTCTTCGGGCTGGGCGACATGTACCAGCCGCCGGTGATCGCCGCCGCCGTGTGGGGCGGCATCGTGCTCATCCGCGCCGGGGGCGTGCGGCGCATGCTGGGCATCCTTTCGGTCACCGTGGTGCTGGCGCAGGACCTGTTCCTCGCCTGCTACGCCTTCCGCTCGGAGCTGTACCTCGTCCCGGCGCTGCCGCTCGTCGTGGTGCTGGCGGCGGCGGGCGTCGTGGACGCCGCAAGCCGGCTGCGCGCCGGGTGGGGCGGGCCGCTGGCCGTGGCGGCCGCCGCGCTGCTGCTGGCCGTGGCCGTGCGCGGTGGCGTCGCGCCCCGGGATCCCTCCGAGCTGGAGGCCATCGCGCGCCACGACAGCCTGGCGCGCGCCGGCCGCCAGCTCCCGCCCGATGCCGCGCTGGTGACGCCGAGCGACTTCGCCCTCGTGGAGCCGCTCGTGCGCACGCCCGGGCGCCGCATCCTCTACGCCGGCCCTTTCGTGAGCGACGTCATCGAGGAGGCCGCGATGCGCGAGCTCGGCGGCGGCAAGTATTGGCCCAACCGCGTGGTGCCCTGGATCAAGGAGCGGATGAAGGAGGGCCGGCCCGTCTATCTCGATCAGAATCCGCCCCCGCGCGGCCTGGCCAGCTCGCACAAGAAGCTGCGCGCGGACATCGTGGTCGACTACGCGCTGCAAAAGACCGAGATCGAGGGCCTGTTCCTGCTGCAGCCGAAGAGCTGAGCTCAGGCGCCCCAGCGCCAGCGCCACTCGACCGCGACGTCCGGTCCGAGGCTGGCGTGCACCGGGCAGCCGTGCGCGGCGGTCTCGAGCAGCCGCCGGCCTTCGGGCCCCGGGTCCTGCGGCACGTGCAGCTCGATCGTCAGGCGTCCGATGCGCCGGCGCGGCGCCGCGGCCATCTCCTTCTCCACCTGCGCGGCCGCGCCGGACAGGTCGAGGCCGTGCGCGCGGGCGGCGAGGCCCATGAGCGTGAGCACGCACGTGCCGAAGGCCGTGGCCAGGAGGTCGGTGGGCGAGAAGCCGCGGCCGAGGCCCTGGTTGTCCTTCGGCGCGTCGGTGAGCAGCATCGCGCCGGAGGGCGCGTGTCGCGCCTCGCAGCGCAGGTCGCCCACGTAGCGCACGTCGATGCGGACCATGGCGCGACTCCGGCCGGCGCGGCGGCCGCGCGGGCGGCGCGACTATACTGCGCCGCGGACCCGACAGAGAGCCTGCCATGCCTCCGCGAACCCGCCGCGAGCCCTCCCTCTGGCAGGCCGCGGCCCGCCGCGCCGCGGCCGCCGCTGCGCCGCTGGCCGAGCGCCTGCGGCCCGCGCGACTCGACGAGCTGGTGGGGCTCTCCGAGCTGCTCGCGCCGGACGCGCCACTGCGCCGCGAGGTGGCCGAGCGCCGCCTCTCGTCGCTGCTCCTGTGGGGGCCGCCCGGCAGCGGCAAGACCACGCTGGCGCGCGTGCTCGCGGCCGAGGCGGGCTACGAGTTCGCGCCGCTCTCGGCCGTGTCGGCGGGCGTCGCCGACGTGCGCGCCGCGCTGGAGGCGGCCGAGGAGCGGCTGGCGGCCGGCCGCCCGACGCTCCTGTTCGTGGATGAGATCCACCGCTTCCACAAGGGCCAGCAGGACGCGCTGCTGCACGCGGTGGAGGACGGACGGGTCACGCTGGTGGGAGCGACCACCGAGAATCCGGCCTTCCACGTCACCGGCGCGCTGCTCTCGCGCTGCCGGCTGCTGCGGCTGCCGCCGATCGGCCGCGAGGCGCTGGCCGCGCTGGCTGCGCGGGCGCTGGCCGATCCGGTGCGCGGCCTCGGCGACCGCGGGCTGTCCCTCGACGACGAGGCGGCCGACCTGCTGCTGCACGACGCGGGCGGCGACGCACGCCGCCTCCTGAACCAGCTCGAGCTGGCGGCGCGCCTGGCGCGCGGGGCGGGCCGCCCGTCCGTCGGAGCGGCGGACGTGCGCGCCGCGCGCGGCGAGGCCGTTTCCGCCCACGACCGCGACGGCGACGCGCACTACGACCTGCTCTCCGCGCTGCACAAGTCGCTGCGCGGCAGCGACCCGGATGCGGCCGCCTACTGGGTGCAGCGCCTGCTGGTGGCCGGCGAGGACCCGCGCGTCGTGGCGCGCCGCCTGGTGCGCATGGCCAGCGAGGACGTGGGCCTCGCCGACCCGCGCGCGCTCTCCGTCGCGCTGGACGCGCTCGCAGCTGCGGAGTTCCTGGGCCTGCCCGAGGGCGACGCCGCGCTGGTGCAGGCGGCCATCTACCTCGCGCTGGCGCCCAAGTCCGACGCCGTGTACCGCGCCTCGCTCGCGGCCGCGGCGGCCGTGCAGTCGCTGGGCGCGCTGCCCGTCCCGGACGACCTGCGCAACGCGCCCACGGCGCTCGCGCGGGCCCTGGGGCACGGCCGAGGCTACGTGAACCCGCACACGACGCCCGAGGCGGTCACCGGCCAGGCGCACCTGCCCGGCGAGCTGGCGCACGCGCGCTTCTACGAGCCCGGACCGCGCGGTGCGGAGCCCGAGCTGGCGCGCCGGCTCCTGCTGGTCAGGTCCCGGCGCGACGCGGCGCGCGGCCGGGAGCCCGACGGGACGGCACCAGATCCGGCAGGCGACGCACGAGGGCCAGCAGGCACGTCCGGCTGACGGCCTCGGGCAGGGCCGGCTCGCCCTTGCCGCGGCGCGCGGCCTGCGCCGGCAGCAGCGGCACGTGCACGAAGGCCGAGGGCACGCGCGGATAGCGTCGCAACAGCTCGAAGAGCAGCGCATTGCACAGGTGGCTTCCCGCGTCGCGCGAGAGTCGCACCGGCAGGCCCTGCGCGCGCAGCTCGCCGGCCAGCGCCCGCAGCGGCAGGCGCGAGACGAGCCGCTCGGGCCCGCCCTCGGCCAGCGGCTCGTCCAGCGCCACGTGCCCGCCGTTGTCGCGCTCGCCGCGGAAGTCGATGCGGTTGCGCGCGACGCTCTCGAGGTCCACGCGCGCGCGGCCGGTGGCCTGGCCCACGCCGAGGACCACGTCGGGACGGTGCTCGCGCACGGCGCGCGCCAGGGCCTCCGGCATGCGGCGCCGGTCCACGGGCAGCACGGCGGCCAGCAGGCGCAGCCGCCGGTCGGGCGGCGCGCGGCGGGCGAGGGCGGTCACCAGGCTCTGGCTCGGATTGACCGGCTCGCCGCCGAAGGGCTCGAAGCCTGTGAGCAGCACGCGCAGCCCGCTCATGCGCCCTCGCGGGCGTAGTGGTAGACGCCGCGCTGCCCGCTGGTCTCCTCGACCGCGAGGCGCAGCGTATGCACGACCACGTCGTCGAAGGCGGCCTCGAGGCGGCGGTGCAGCTCGCGCCCGAGGTGCGTGGCCAGGTTCTCCGCGCTCACGTTGTTGATCGGGAGGACGAGCACGTCGGAGGCCGGCACGGCGTAGCTGCGGTCGCGGTAGCGCACCTCGACCCGGCCGTCCGGCATCGGCGACACGCGCAGCACCTCGTGCTGCCCCGGCACGAGCCAGTGCTCGTCCAGCTCGTCGACCATCTGCCGCACGAGCGGCTTCACGCGCTTGAAGTCGATCACGAGCCCGTGCCGCGAGAGGGCCGCGTCCACCTCGACGAAGACGCGGTAGTTGTGGCCGTGCAGCCGCTCGGCCGAGCCGTCGGGGAAGATGAGGAAGTGCGCGGCGGAGAACCTGAAGTTCTCCTTGTGGATGTCGATCGACCAGCGTTCCATCGGTCCCTCCTGCACCAGCGCGGCGGGCGCGGCCAGCATAGGGCATGCGCCACCCGGCCCGGACAAGGGCTGCTAGACTGCACCCGCTCCCGGAGGGCGATCCCATGACGTCCCGCTGCCCTGCCCTCGCGCTGGCCCTGCTGACGCTGCTCGCGCCGCCCGTGTCGGCCACCTGGTCGATCATCCTGGTGGACACCGCCACCGGCGAAGTGGGCGTGGGCGCGGCCACCTGCCTCGAGAGCCTCGACCTGCTCAAGCTGCTGCCCGTCGTGGTGGTGGGCAAGGGCGGCGGTGCGGCGCAGTCGGCGATCGACAGCACCGCCAAGAACCGCAAGGAGATCTTCGAGAACCTCATGCTCGGGACGCCGCCCGACCAGATCATCGAGATCCTGCTGGACGGCGACATCCTGTGGAAGTCGCGGCAGTACGGCATCGCCGACTCCTCGCCGGCGGCCGCGGGCTTCACGGGCGAGTTCGCCAACGACTACAAGGAGGACGTCCACGGCACGGTGGGGACGCTCACCTACGCCATCCAGGGCAACGTGCTCACGGGAGCGCCGGTGATCTCCGCGGCCGTGGCGGCGGTGACCGGCACGCAGGGGTCGCTCTCCGACAAGCTGCTGGCCGGCATGGAGGCGGCGCGGTCCATGGGCGGCGACGGCCGCTGCTCGTGCGCGCCCGGTGATCCGACGGGCTGCGGCTCGCCGCCGCCCAGCTTCACCAAGTCGGCGCACATCGGCTTCATGGTCGTGGCGCGCATGGGCGACACGGACGGGGTGTGCACCGCCTCCGTCGGCTGCGCGAACGGGAACTACTGGCTGAGCCTGAACGTGAAGAACCAGGTCGAGGCCGATCCGGACCCGGTGCTGCAGCTCACGGACCTGTACGCGGACTTCCTCGACACGCTGCACGGGCATCCGGACGGGCTGCGCTCCTCGGCGCGCTTCGACCACGACGTGCTGCTGGCCGACGGCGTGAGCACGCGCACGCTGAGCCTCGGCTTCTGCGACTACTTCGGCGACCCGATCCTGGCCGGCGGCGCGATCGTCACCGTGGCCCATGCGCCGGGCAGCGCCGGGCTGTCGGTCCTTGGGCCCGTGACGGACCAGGGCGACGGCACGTATTCGATCGAGGTGACGGCGGGCACCGGCAGCGGCACGGACCTGTTCGAGGTGCGCGTCGACGACGGCTTCAAGCCGGCCATGCTGTACCCGTACCCGGCGCTGGAGCTGCGCCCCGCGCTGGTGGCCGATGCCGCGGCGCTGTCGTCCACGTCGGGCGGCGTGGCGCAGCTCGACCTGCTCGGGCCCAGCGCAGACCACGATCGGCTGTACCTGCTGGCCATCTCGGGCAGCGGCTCGGTGCCCGGGCTGATGATGCCGGGCGGCCTGGTCGTGCCGCTGAATCCCGATCGCCTGTTCTACGCCACCTCGTCCTACGCGCAGGCCGGCACGCTCACGGGCTCGCGGGGGCTGCTGGACAGCGCCTCGCAGGCCGAGGCGGCCCTGGTGCTGCAGCCGGGCGACCTGGCCTTCATGGCCGGCCTGCCGCTGACCCTGGCCTGGGTCACCATGCGGCCGGTCGACTTCGCCAGCAATGCCGTGACGGTCGACATCCTGCCCTGAGAGGGCCCGGCGGCGGCCGAAAGTCGCGGGGGGCAGGTGGCCGAAAAGGGGATTCGACCGCAGTCCCCGCGGAGG
>Ga0209382_10002554_pt1 | contig 26257 bp, 20 predicted proteins | sample SoiMetdeltSBSDD5_FD_187599 | JGI IMG/M metagenome (GOLD analysis project Ga0209382, IMG submission 187599) | Bulk soil microbial communities from a Populus tree surrounding site in Tennessee, USA - Soil MetaG P. deltoides SBSDD5 (SPAdes) (version 2) | ecosystem: Environmental > Terrestrial >... | reverse complement strand
ATCCATCCCGAGTGCTACGAGTTCGGTCCGGCCGAGCTCGACCAGGTGGCCGCCACCTACGGCCCGGAGGTTCGCGCCACCACGACCGCAGGCACACCGGCGCTGGACATGCCGACCGCGGTCACCCTCGCCCTCCACCGGGCCGGCGTCGCGCAGGTCGACGTGGTGCCGCACTGCACCGCCTGCGACCAGCGCTTCTTCTCCCACCGGGCGCGGGGGGACACCGGCCGGCAGGCCCTGTTGGTCTGGATCGAGGGATGAGCGGCCCGAGCGGCGCCACGGTCGCGCCCGCCGAGGTCGCCGCCCGGGTGGCGGCGGTGCGGGAGCGGATCGCTGCCGCCGGGGGTGACCCGGCGGCGGTCCGGCTGGTGGCGGTGACCAAGGGCTTCGGGATCGAGGTCGTCCGGGCCGCGCTGGCCGCCGGCCTGGTGGACCTGGGGGAGAACTACGCGCAGGAGCTCGAGGCCAAGGCGGCCGGCCTGGGCCCCGACCCCGACCACCCACCGCGCTGGCACTTCATCGGTCGTCTCCAGCGCAACAAGGTGCGGAGGATCGCGGACCAGGTGGCGCTGTGGCAGAGCGTCGACCGGCTGTCGCTCGGCACCGAGATCGCGAAGCGGGCGCCCGGCGCCTCGGTCCTCGTGCAGCTGGACCTGACCGGCGAGCCGAACAAGGGCGGGTGCCCGCCCGGGAGCCTCCCGGACCTGGTGCAGGGTCTGCGGGACCTGGGGCTGGACGTCCGCGGTTTGATGGGCATCGGTCCGTTGGGAGAGCCCGAGGAGGCCCGCTCCGGGTTCCGCGAGCTGTCCCGACTGGGCGACGAGCACGGACTCGTCGAGCGCTCGATGGGCATGAGCGCCGATTTGGAGGTGGCGGTAGAGGAGGGCGCGACGATGATCCGCGTCGGTTCCGGGCTGTTCGGTCCGCGACCAGGGTCACCGAGGGCGCGACACTAGGATCGGAACGTTCTGGAGGAACCATGGCATCGATGTGGCGCAGGGCGATGCTCTATCTCGGGCTCGGGCCCGACGAGGACTACGACGACTACGACGTCCTCGGTGGCCACCCGCAGTCTGCCCCCGCCGCGCGCGAGCCAGTCCGCCGACCGCCCTTGACCCAGCAGCCGCGCGAGCACTCCCCGGACGCCGGCCATTCCAGCCACACGGGCCACTCCAGCGCGGTGCGCACCCTGGGCCCGAACTCGCTGCCCGACAACGGCTACGAGGCCCGGGGGCACCAGCCCACGTCCACCGCCACCAACGGCCACTCGCCGCGTGCCGTCGTCGAGCGGCCCGCGGTCGCCCGGTCCCGCACCGCCGTGCGGACGGCTTCCGCGGCGGCCAAGCCCCACGTCGTGGCCCCGGCGTCCTTCACCGACGCCCAGGAGGTCGCCGACGAGTTCAAGCGGAACGTCCCGGTCATCGTGAACCTCCAGGGTGTCGAGCGCGACCTCATGCGCCGGATCATCGACTTCTCCAGCGGCCTCTGCTACGGGCTGGGCGGCCAGATGGAGCGGGTGGCCAACTACGTCTACCTTCTGACCCCCAGCGACGTCGAAGTAGCCCCCGAGGAGCGCCGCCGCTGGGGCGATCGTCGCCACGACGCCTGACCTCGCCGAGGCCGCCGACAGGAAGGCAAGGGACACCCATCCGCCATGACCATCGTCTGCGCCATTCTCCAGCTCTACCTGATCGTGGTCTTAGTCCGCGTCCTGATGAGCTGGGTCCCACCCACGCCGGGCACGACGTACGCGTCCATCTACGAGTTCTTCGACATGCTGACCGAGCCCGTCCTCGCCCCCCTGCGGCGGATGCTGCCCGGGGTGCCGATGGGAACCATGCAGCTGGACCTCTCGCCGTTCATCGTGTTCCTCGGTGGGGGGTTGCTGTTGCGTGTCATTGGTTGTGGGGGCTTCCTGTTCTGACGACTGAGCGTGGTGGTCGCAGACTCGCACCGTGGGGTACGCACCCAATCGTTGCGATTTCGCTACTGTCGCGCGCATGGAACTGACTCCTCAGGCGCTCCACGACGTCGAGTTCCGCGAGGCCCGAAGAGGCGGCTACAACACACGCGACGTCGATGACTTCCTCGAGCGGGTCGCGATCGGGATCAACCAGCTCCAGGATCGGCTGCGCGAGGCCTACCACCGCGCCGAAGCCGCGGAGAGCCGGCTGGGCGACATGCAACGGCAACTCGACGAGGTCCAGCGGCGCGGTCCGGTCGACGGCCCCAGCGACGCCGACGAGACCTTGCGCCGCACTCTGGTGCTCGCCCAGCGGACCGCCGACGCGACCATCAAGGAAGCCAAGGAGGAGGCCAGCCGGCACCTGACCGAGGCCCGCGAGGAGGCCGCCCGCATCCGTGCGGCGGCCGAGTCGGACGCCCGGCGCGACGCGAAGGTCGAGATCGAGCAGCTGGCCAGCAACCGCGAGGCGCTGCTCCGCGACATCGACGAGCTCGAGCGCCACGTCGAGGAGCAGCGCAGCAACATCCGCGCCAGCCTCGACGACCTGCTCCAGCTGGTCGACGATTCTGCGACCCTGCGCACCACGCCTCCGCCGCCGCTGTCCGAGCCGATGGTGACCTCGGTCCAGTACGACGAGCCGCCCCCCTACGAGGACACCGAGCCCGACCTGGCCGACAACGGCCACCTGGCGCCCAATGGCTCCGGCCCGGAGATCGGCGACCCGCTCATGGGCGGATCGGGACATCCCGGCCCGAGCGACGGCTCGATGGTGGCATCGCTGCAGGAGCTGCCGCGGCGCGAGCCGCTCGAGCGGCGCGAACCGGTGCCCCCGCCTCCGGAGGCCGGTCCGGCTCCCGAGCCCGCCGGCTTCCCGGCTGGTAACCCGGCCGGAGCGACGGGCTTCTTCCCGGACCTGAACGCCGCGTTCAACCCGCCGGTCCCTCCGCCCGACGCGCCGCCGGACCGCTCGGTCGACGACCTGGCGCCGATCGATGCCCCGCCGCCGCCTCCGCCTCCGCCGGGTCTGGAGCACATGCACGACGTCGGCGGCATCCCCATCGAGCCGGGCAGCCGCCCGAGCGAGTGGGGGCGCGGGGTCTTCGACACCGACGACGACTCCTCCGAGACCCCCCGCTTCGGGCGGCGGTAGGTCGCCGCCAGCCCCGGACCGGCCGCCGGCCGTCAGCGGCGGCGGAGGGAGACGCCCACCGGTTCGCCGTCCACCACGAGCTGGTGCTCCCCCGCGTCGGCCCAATCGAGCGAGACGGCCAGGACCTCCGCCATGACGTAGTCCCGGTGCCGGTCGACCGCGGCGCGCACCCGGTCGCCGGCGGCCAGCTGCACCTCCACCCGGTCGGCGATGGCCAGCCCGACCTCCTTGCGCAGGTCGTTGAGGGCCCGGACCAGCTCGCGGGCCAGCCCTTCGCCGCGCAGGTCGTCGTCCAGCTCGAGGTCGAGCGCCACCGCCCAACCGCCGTCCTCGGCCAGCGCGAACGACTCGTGATGCCCGGCCCGCAGGGTCACCTCGTCGGCGGTCAGCCGCTCGCCCGCGACCTCGATCCAGCCCTGGGTGTCGAGCTGCTGCCGTAGCTGGGCTCCGTCGGCAGCGGCCAACGCCGCCTTGACCTCGTTGACCTTGGGCCTCTGGCTGCTGCCGGTTGTGCCGCCCCACCCGGGTCTATCCAGCTCAATATGCAGGACCTGCATATGCCATGCGAGGGGCAGATATGCCGTCCGAGGCGCACGTTACGTGCATTAGTTGTTGCACCAGCGAGCGATTTGGAGGGGCTGGCGTGTCGACAGCAGTGAAGCACATGGCACTGAGTTCCGACAGGAGGATGCCGGGCCCGCCGACGTCGGCGCTTCTTGGTGAGGTGGCCGGCGGAGATCAAGGTGCTGCGGTGCGGTCCAGGGGACATCGGCGCTCTGCTCGAGGTCGCCAGGGACCTCCTGCCTTGACAGCCGGTGATCGTCGGGGCACTGGGCCCCGGCTACCAGCGAGATGACGACAACGTCTGCTTCTACGTCGTCGTGGAAGCGGCGACCCCCGTTGTCGCGAGGGCACAGGCAGGTCATGGGCTTCGCGAAGCCCTGTTGGGGGCCGGTATTGGGTTGGAGCGGGGTCCTACTGGGCACCCCACCAGCTCGAACTTGCTCCGGCAGCCCTCGACGTTCGACAACTCGAGGCTGGCTGAGAGGGCCCGCTTACCTCGGCCGAGAGGTCGGGCAACGACAGGACAGAGGTCCGCCACGAGGCCGGCTTGCGGCCAACAGCCGTGGGCGTGGGCTCAGGCATCGATCGGGCGTACGGGCCCGCAGTAGCGAGTCGCAGTCACCACCGGAGGGCATGTCATGACCAAAAGAACGCGCGCGCCCGGAGCCGCCTTCGGCGGACCCGCTGACGATCCAGGCGGAAGTCCCGATTTCCCGACGTGGCCGGCGCTCGAGGAGGCCGACATGGAGGCCGTAGCGGCGGTGCTGCGCACCAACCAGCTATCGATGTTGAGCAGCCCTGAGGTGGAGGCCTTCGAGAACGAGTTCGCGGGGTACCACCGGGTGAAGCACTGCATCGCGGTCAACTCGGGGACGTCGGCGATCCACCTTGCACTGATCGCTCTCGGCGTCGCTGCGGGCGACCACGTCGCCGTTCCCGCCCATACGTTCGTCGCCTCGGCGACGCCGGCCTGCTACACGGGAGCGGCGCCGCTTCTCGTCGACATCGACCACGAGTCCTTCTGCATGTCGCCCGCTGACCTGGCGGCGAAGATCACGCCGAAGACCCGGGCGGTTATCGCGGTCCACCTCAACGGGATGCCTGCGGATCTCGATGCCATCCTGCAGGTGGCAGCTGATCGCGGCGTGCCGGTGGTAGAGGACGCCGCCCAGGCGGTCGGTGCCCGCCTCGACGGCAAACCGGTTGGGGGTTTCGACGCCGTCGCCTGCTTCAGCTTCTGGGAGGACAAGACGCTCACGATGGGCGGCGAAGGCGGTGCGCTCGTCACAGACGACGATGAGCTGGCGGCCCGCATCAGGCGCCTGCGCCACCACGGACACGGTCCGCTGACCGACGCCCTCAGCGCCTGCCTGGAGGTTGGCTACAACTACCGCCCCACCGCTATGCAGGCGGCCCTGGGCCGTAGCCAGCTCCGGCGTCTCGACACCTACCTCGAGCGGCGTCGAGCGAACGCCGTCGGTCTACGAGCCCGTCTCGATGGCCTCCCTGGCCTGCACCTTCCGGCAGATTCCGACCGCCGGCGTTCGGGCTGGTGGAAGTTCGTCGTGAGGCTCGACGACAGCGCGCGCCTGACAACTGAGGAGTTGATCCATCGACTCAGGTCCCGAGGGGTCCCGGCCCTACCGCGGTATCCCGTGCCGCTCAGTCGGCAACCCGGCCTGGTGCCCCTCTTGGCGCAGCCGCCTGATTGCCCAGTCGCCGAGGCGATTAGCACCAATCTCGTGTCGCTGCCCATTCATCCGGCTTTGACCGAGCGCCATCTGGCGCTCATGGCCTACGCCGTCACGGAAGAGCTGGGGTGACGGCATGAACGGTTCACGGCTTCGTGCGGACGACCGGGTGCTGACGTGTCTGCCCGGAGTATCCCCGCTTCCGTCGCCCCTGGTGCTCGGCACTTCCGGGTTCCAGGACTACGACGTTGCGGCGGCGATCCTCGACGCCTGGTTCGACGCGGGATTCAACGCGCTCGATACCGCATGGATCTATGGCATCCATCGCGGCGAGCTGGCCGCCGAGGTCGTCGTCGGTCGCTGGATCCATGCCCGGGGGGTGGCAGCGGATGTTGTGGTGTTTGGAAAGGCTTCGCATCCGCCGGAGTGCCGACCCGACCGCCTGGCCGCCGAGGCCATGGAATCACTCGACCGACTCGGCCTGGAACGAATGCACATGCTCGCGGCGCACCGTGACGACGTGTCAATCGCCGTCGATGAATGGGCGGACGCTCTCGTTGGGCTGGTGGACGGGGGCATCGCTTCGACCTACGGCGTGTCGAACTGGGCGATCGAGCGGTTGGCAGCTCTGTACGAGTACGTCGACCTCCATCAGCTGCCCCGGCCGGCCGGCGTCAGCAACCAGCTGAGCCTGGCCGAGATGGTGACGCCGATCTACGAGGGATGCGTGTCTGTGCGGAGCCAGGACCAGCGTCATTGGCTTGCCGAAACTGGGACGTTGCTCATGCCGTGGGCGAGCCAGGGTCGGGGCGTGTTCACGATGAACGAGGCCGAGCTGGCCTCGGGGTGGCTCGCCCGGTCGTGGTACAGCGCCGCCAACGTGGAACGCGTCAGCCGGGCAACCGAGATCGCTCGGGCCCATGGCGTCGAGCCGATCAACGTCGCGCTCGCCTGGGTCCTGCGCCAACCGTTCCCGTGTCTTCCAGTCATCGGGCCGCAATCACCGGCCGAAGTTGCCAGCTCGATCGTGGCTCTCGACATCCACCTCAGCCCGAAGGAGATGGAATGGCTCGACTCCGGCGACCGGTGAACGGCGTTGAGGATGCCGCTGGGTCGGTCCGTCCGATCTTTGTCCTGGGTTGCCCGCGCTCCGGCACGACGGTCGTGAGCTCCTACGTGGGGACGACACCCGGCGTGTGTGACCTGGGTGAGTACGGCGGCTTCTATCTCGCGTTGCACCATGCGCCCCGTGAGCTGGGCCGAGCGCCGAGTCCTGTGCGGGCGAGCTACCAGGCGTCGCTGGAAGCTCACGCCCTGGGGTTCCCGGCGGCGGAAGCGGCGACGGCGGGATGTGTCTGGTATGTCGACGGCACGCCGTGGAACCTGCTCGTCGTGAACGAGCTCCTGCGGCTCGTACCACACGCGCTGCTGGTCCTATGCCTGCGGGACTTCCGGGGCGTGATCCAGAGCCTCCGCCGTTCCTACGACGAGGGCTACAAGTACGCAGGGGCCACGCCCGAGGAGTCAGCGAGCCTCTGGGTGCGGTTCTATGAGCGCGCCCTGGCGTTGCCAGTAGGACAAACGGTCGTCGTGAGCTTCGACCGTCTCTGCGAGAAGCCCTCCGAGGAGATCGCGCGGCTGGAGGGCGCGCTGTCACGACACGGCTTGCCGCAGGGTCGCTCCATGGAGGTGTTCGCCCGCAGCCACGCCGTGCCGGAAGGGTCGGTCCGTCCCACGGTCTTCAGCGTGGACCGGGTAGCAGGCACGGCCGAGTTCCGGCCACGGGAGCTCTACGACCGAGTGGCCTGGCTGGACGAGATCGAACGGTCGGTGGCCGGCATCGTGGGGGAAGTCGATGCTCGCTTGAGGACACGGTTTCGGAGTAGGTGCGGGTGGTCGCCGCCCAGGGAGCAAGGAGGAACCTGGTGAAGGCCATGCTGACCACACAGGCTGCAGCCGGTCACTTCAACCCCATGGCGACCGTTGCCGACGCTCTCGTGCGCGCAGGCTGGTCCGTGCAATTCGCGTGCACTCCGTCGTTCTGCCGCAGTGTGCGAGCGGTGGGGTTCGACGCCTTCCCAATGGGCCAGGACTGGTCGAGTCGGGACCTCTCCGAGACGTTCCCGGAGTTTCGGAACGTGCCGCTCGATGAGCGGAACCTATGGGTGAACGAGCGGCTCTGGGGTGAGCTGCTGGCGCGCAGCTACTACCCGGACCTCGTCCGATTGGTCAGTGAACTCGCCCCGGACGTCATCATTTCTGGCCGGGCTGAACTCGCTGGTCCCACCGTTGGTGAGGTGCTCAGGGTTCCCTGGGTCGTGACCAGTGCGGGGCGGGTCATCGCCATCGAGCAGTTCCTCTCGGAGATTGAACCCAGTCGCGAGCGCTGGAGGGCCGAGCTTGGTCTTCCGCCCGATGAGGCTGGCCAGCGGCTGTACCGGCATCTCTACGTGAACATGATCCCGCCCTCGTTCGTCGAGGGCACGCTGCCTCCATCGGCCCTGACCGTGCGACCCGAGCCGTTCGATCGGCCAGCCGGGGACCCGTTGCCCGATTGGCTCCAGACGCCAGGCTCGGGCACGACGGCGTACGTGACCCTCGGATCGGCATACGGCTACCAGTTCCCGGAGCTGTTCAGCGTTGCCGTGGACGGCGTCAGTCGGGTCGTCGATCACACCTTGATCACCAGCGGCCCGGCTTCAGAGATCGCCGACCGCCTTCCCCGTGAACGTCACAACGTGCACGTGGCGGGGTACATCTCCCAGGAGCGGATTCTCCCGCATGCTGACCTGGTTGTATGTCATGGCGGCAGCGGAACCATCTTCGGCGCCCTCGCTCACGGTGTGCCCGTCCTGGTCATCGCCGACGAACAGTCCGACCACGAGCCCAACGGTCGGCGGTGCGTCGAGCTGGGTGTCGGCGCTGTCCTCCCAGTGCACGGGTTGACAGCCGATGCCGTGGCCGAGGCAGCACGGGCTCTCATCAGCGACCCCACACGTGCTGAGTCGAGCCGCGGCGTCCGCGACGCCCTCGCCGACTTGCCTGGTCTGGACGCTGCCGTAGGCGCCATCGCCGAGGTCGCTGCGGGACTCTCTGGCAACGAATGACGTCGAGGCCGCCGTCAGACGAAACGTACACTGGCTCGGTGTTCAGCCCTCTCCCCGATAAGCCGAATCATGCTGCCCTCGAGGAGGGCGTACTGGAGTTCTGGGAGCGTGAGCGGATCTTCGATCAGCTCCGCGCCAAGAACGCCGACGGACCCCGATTCAGCTTCATCGACGGCCCTGTCACAGCGAACAAGTCGCTGGGTGTGCACACGGCCTGGGGGCGCACGCTGAAGGACGTGTTCCAGCGCTACAAGGCTCTCCAGGGCTTCCACCAGCGCTACCAGAACGGGTTCGACTGTCAGGGCCTGTGGATTGAGGTCGGAGTCGAGCGGGAGCTTGGGCTCAACTCCAAGCGAGAGATCGAGGAATACGGCCTGGAGCGATTCGCTCGCAAATGCCGGTCCGTCGTCGAATGGTCAGCAGGCGAGCTGACCAGAGGCTCCGTCCGGTTGGGGCAGTGGATGGACTGGGGGAACGACTACCTCACGTTCTCCGACACCAACATCGAATACATCTGGCGGTTCCTTGCCATCGTCCATGAGCGCGGCTGGCTCTATCGGGGCCAGCGAGTCACCGAGTGGTGCCCCCGATGTGGCACCTCCATTTCGGCACACGAGTTAGTGGGCAGCTACAGCGACCGAGAGGACCCGTCGGTCAAGGTTCGCTTTCCGCTGATCGACCGCCCTGGCCAGGCCGTCGTGGTTTGGACCACCACTCCGTGGACATTGCCGGCAAACGTCGCCGTGGCCGTCAACCCCGAGGCGGAGTACGGCCGCCTGCCGAACGGGGACTGGGTCGCGGTGGCGACCCAGCTGGACGCTGCCTTCGAGGAGACCGTCACAGGAAGCGACCTAGTCGGCCTGGCCTACGAGGCCCCATATCAGGGTCTGCCTGCGGCCGAGGGAATCAACCGTAGGGTCCTGCCCTGGTCTGACGTCGAGACGAGCGAGGGCACTGGAGTCGTGCACATCGCCCCCGGCTGCGGCGCTGAGGACTTCGATCTCGGGCGAGCCAACGACCTGCCCGTCTTGTCTCCCGTCGACGAGGCAGGCATGTTCGGTCCGGACTGGGGATGGCTGGCCGGCGTCTCCACCGTGGAAGCGAGCAGGCAGGTCATCGACGACCTGCGAGCACGCGACATCCTCGTGGACGCCACCACGATCATCCACCGGTATCCGGAGTGCTGGCGGTGCCACACACCCCTGATCTTCCGGGTTTCGGACGACTGGTTCATCGCCGTCGACGAGGTCCGCGACCAGCTCCGGCAGGCCAATGCAACCGTCGCGTGGGTGCCCGAGTACTTCGGGAAGCGCATGGACGACTGGCTCGTCAACATGTCGGACTGGAACATCTCGCGACGCCGCTACTACGGCTTGCCGCTGCCCTTCTACCCCTGCTCGTGCGGGCACCTCAACGTCGTCGGCTCCCGAACTGAGCTTGTCGATCGGGCGACGGGAGGCATTGACCAGCTGGAGGAGCTGAGGCGGCCATGGATCGACCGGGTGGAGATTCGCTGCGAAGCCTGCGGTGAGCAGGTCAAGCGGATCCTCGAGGTCGGTGACGTCTGGCTGGACGCCGGAATCGTTCCGTTCTCAACCCTCGGGTGGCACAACCCGGAATGGGTGCCGGAGGGCTACGGCACCGGGGCGGCGAAGGGCCTGACGACGGCCGACCTGCCTGACAACGCTTACTGGGAGGAGTGGTTCCCAGCCGACTGGATCTCGGAGATGCGAGAGCAGATCCGGCTGTGGTTCTACAGCATGCTCTTCATGTCGGTCACCCTGACCGGCCGTGCCCCGTTCAGGACCGTGCTCGGTTACGAGAAGATGCTCGACGAGCACGGCGTTGAGATGCACGGCTCGCGCGGGAACATGATCAGCGCAGAGGATGCGTTCGCTCGCATGGGCGCAGACGTGATGCGTTGGCAGTACTGCTCCCAGCCCCCCAGTCAGGACCTCCTGTTCGGCTACCAGCCAGGCGACGAGATCAAGCGTCGTCTGCTGACGCTGTGGAACAGCGTTGGCTTTCTGATCCAGTACTCCAATCTCACGGACTTCGTTCCGGCACTTGAGGACCTCGACGGACCTGCCCCCGAGCATGCTCATTGGCTCGATCAGTGGTTGTGGGAGCGCACGGGACAGCTGATCAGCGAGACCAGCAAGTCGTACGACGCCTATCTCACAGTCGATGTACTGCGCGCTTTCGAGAGCTTCGTCGATGACGTCTCCAACTGGTACATCCGACGCTCCCGCCGCCGGTTCTGGGACGGTGATGCCGCGGCTCTGAGCGCTCTCTGGACTGCGCTTGTTCAGGGCCTGCGAGTCATCTCTCCCGTCATGCCGTTCCTCGCCGAGGAGCTGTGGCAACTCCTGGTAGTCCAGCCATGCGCTGATGCGCCTCGATCTGTGTTCCTTGCGGGCTGGCCGGTTCAGCGGGAGGTTGATACGAGCCTGCTGGACGATGTCGTCGAGGTCCGAAAGGTCGTCGAGCTTGGACGCCAGGCTCGTTCGACATCACGGATGAAGCTCCGTCAACCGCTGCGTCAGCTCGTGATCGACGGGACCGACCGGGTTGAGCCTTACCTCGCTGAGATCGCCGACGAACTGCGGGTGAAGTCAGCACGGCTGGAGAAGCTCGATGCCGGCGGGCTCCGTGTGCGACCGAACCTGAAGGTTCTCGGCCCGAAGCTCGGAGGCGAGGTTCAGTCGGTTCGTCGGGCGCTGGAGGCCGGTGAGTTCGTCCAGTTAGACGACGGGGGATTCGAGGTCGGTGGCTATCGACTCACCCCGGACGAGGTGCTCGTCCAACGCACGGAGAAGGTCGGTTGGTCGGTTGCCTCCGACGGGAAAGTCACGGTTGCGCTGGATCTTGAGCTCGATGATGAGCTTCGCAGCGAAGCACGGGTCTTCGACCTGGTGCATCGCATCAATTCGATGCGCAAGGCCGCGGGTCTCTCCATCACCGACAGGATCAAGCTGTCACTGCCTTCGTCGGACGCCGACCTAGCTAGCTATCAGGAGTGGATCGGCTCAGAGACGCTTGCGGTGCACATCGACTTCGCCGCCACGGACGAGCCTGAACTGGTGCTCGCATCCTGATGTGTGTCGGCCTCAGACTTCCTGGGCAGCTATCAGCTGACCGATCGTCGTACCCGCATACCGGTCGGCGGCCTCGAAGCCCGCTGCCACCCGGGGCGCGATCGACGCGCCAACCGGTGTTAACTCCGGGTCGGGCTCGAAACGCACGAATCCGCCAACAGAGGAAGACCCGATCAACAGCCTGGCGTGAGCACTCTCGGTCTCTTCGGCCAGGCGGTAGCCATCGTTGCCCTCAACCAAGCGGTGCTCTTCGGTCGCAGCTCGTGGTTGCGCGACCGTGAGCCACCCGCCGCCTCCCCGCCGCTCATCCGCCGCGGTGACGATCAGCTCCTCCAGGTCGTCGGATCGCAGGTCCCAGGGCTCCCCAGCGATGACGGCGTGATGTAGCAGGAGCAGTGGCAGTTCAGGCACGCAGCCATCGATGACGTTCAGGCCAGCACCGAAGCGAGGATTCAGCTCGTTGGCCACAAAGCCCTCATCGCTCACGATCCCGTCGAGCGCGAATGCACCTCGGTACCCGACCCGCTGGCGTAGTGCCGTCCCCAGGCGCCGTGCAATGGCGCGTATCGCCGCCCTGACGTCATCCGTCGGGTCCCAGAACGTCGCACAGCCCGCGTAGCGCAGGCGGCCTCCGTCCGACGCTCGAAGGGTGATGAGTTCAACGGGCCGGAAGACGGCGACGCCGCTATCGAGTACCAGCCCGTGGATGCTGCAGGGGATGCCTTCGACGAAAGGCGCGATGCGGACACGGCTGCATTGCTCCCCGAAGAACCTCACGGCCTCTCCGGCGTCCTCCTCCGTGCGGACCCACCTGACCAGGACGCCTCCCCCGTTGTATCCATCGCGTGAGTCGCCGCTCCAGACCGTGCCTTGGTCTCGTCCGAGCTGGGCCGCCGCAGCGAGCAGGTCGTCATGCTGGACGGAGACGACAGCGCTTGGAGGACGCGGCACACCTACATCGTCGAAGAACTGATCGATGACCGCCTTGTCCTCCAGCGCGACCCACACCGGCCGCCGAGGACCGTATGCCGGCCGTCTTCCGATACTTGTGGTGGCCTGGACTGTGTCGACATAGGTAAGGGCCGAACCATCAGGGTCGAAACGGTCAAGAGCCTGCAAGACATGACCTGGGAGGCTGGCCACCTCCTTCTCAAATCGTCGGACCATCTCAGTGGAGTTGCTCGCCACGATGTCGAGACTGACCCACTCGGCATCCGCGTCATTCGGCAATGCGCCCGTGCCCATGGCTGGTGCGAGGATGAAACAGCGGTCGGAACCAAGTTCCCGCAGCGTCCCAACCCGTGGGCTCGCTGCCGCCACGTGGGGCCCGGCGAGAATCACCTTCCGACCGCGTACGGCCGTCGCCAACAGATCCCGGTAGTAGCCTGCGTCCACCATCATGCGCCTGCCCAGTCGTGTCCCCATCGGGTCGCCCGCGGGAGGGAGCACCGCAGCCCACCTCCGCACGGCAGTGTGGCCGATCACAAGCGGGCCGTCGCCAGCGCCTCCGGAGCGACTCTGTTGGCGTAGCGGCTCGCCAGGACGTCGACGAGGCGGCCTGGCGGCGACGCTCCCATGACGGGCGCCGGCGCGGGTGTGTCGTCGGGCGGTCGAGCGTGGGTCAGCCATCGCAGGTGGCGTCCCTGGTGGTGGCGTCCCGGCGGGCGTTGACCGCCAACAGGACGCGCAGGATCGCTCGCCCCGCCTCGTCCGGTGGGGTCCAGCCAGGCGGGGGTACAAGCCGGAGCGGCAACGACCCGGACTGTTCCTGGCTTCGCTCGGTCTCCTCTCATGAACCTCTGCAGGCTGTCGAGGCCGCCACCCGACGTTCCGGGCCACCCGAGGCCGCGTGAGAAGTCGCTCTTGGCCCCCTCGGAGTCGGGGGTGGTCGTTACATGTAGCGCCAGGTCCGGGTGACGGTCGTCAACCCACGCGTCATGGGGCGAACCGATATCGGCCGTGCCCATCCCACTCGAGGTAGCCGGTCATCTTTCGACGTTGAAGGACATTCCTCACGTTCCGCTGCCGGACGCGCTCTTCGAGCCTCGGGAGGTCGAGATCGGCGTCGACAGGACCGAACGGCATGGCGTTCAAGGCTACGGCATCCACGCGAGTGCTCCGGAGAAGGTTTGGACGGGGTGGGAGTGGGGATGCATCCCTCTAACCTGCACCCCACCTTTGACCCACGGCTCCGGGTGGCCGTCGACCCTTGACCTGACCGGTCGGTCGGCGTACTATCCGGCACCCTTTTCCCCCAAGGCGGCACGCTCATGGCCAAGGCGACGACGAAGGCGGCCACCCGGTCGTCCAGCACTGCGAAGAAGAACCCGGCCAGCAAGGCGAAGTCCGCCGCCAAATCCAGAGGGTCCAACGGGCTCGACAAGTTCCTCGAGGGCCAGCTCGTGGCCCTGCAGGAGGAGCGGGCGACCTACCTGCGGCAGGCCGAGACCCTCCAGGCCGAGGCCGACTCGCTCACGGAGGACCGGGAGCCGGGCGACGTCCAGTTCGACGAGGAGTCGGGCGAGGGCGACACCCTGGCTGTCGAGCGCGAGCGCGACCTCGCGCTGTCGGCCCAGGCCCGGGCGGCCATCGACGAGATCGACCGGGCGGTCGACAAGATCCACGAGGGCACCTACGGGCGGTGCGAGACCTGCGGCACGGCGATCCCCAAGGAGCGGCTCAAGGCGCTGCCCTATGCCGCGCTGTGCGTGAAGTGCAAGAGCGGAGGGCTCGGCCTGTCCCGCTGAGCGGCGCGGCGGCGGCCGTCCGGGAGTGCCATGTCGACCGATCCGACCACCGCCCCACAGACCCCCAGCGCCGGCCGGCCGGCCCGCTGGGACATCCTGCTCACCACGGCGGTCAGCGTGCTCGTCCTGGACCAGCTGACGAAGTGGTGGGCGTTGGAGACCCTCCCGGGCCGGGTCATCCACGTCGCGTGGACCCTCCAGCTCCAGCTGACCCTGAACCACGGCTCGGCGTTCAGCTTCGCCCAGGGGCGGGGCGCCGTCATCTCCCTCCTCGCCGTCGGGGTCGTCCTGGTGCTGCTGCGCACGGGCCGTCAGGCCACCCAGCCGCTCGCGGCCCTGGCCCTCGGCCTGGTGCTGGGCGGCGCGGTCGGGAACCTGGCCGACCGGGCCTTCCGGGAGGGTGAGGGGTTCCTGGGCGGGGGTGTGGTCGACTTCATCGACCTTCAGTGGTGGCCGGTGTTCAACGTGGCCGACACGGGAGTGGTGTGTGGCGCGTTCCTGCTCCTGCTGACCAGCTGGCGGGACGATGCCCCAACCGGCGACACCTCGCCGGACTCCGCTCCCAGCGAGCCCGAAGCGGTGTAGACGTGCCTCGCCAGACCGGCACCGGCTCGGTGTCGGCAGCGGTCCCCGCCGCGCTGGCCGGCGAGCGGCTCGACCGGGTGGTGGCCATGGTCACCGGCGTGAGCCGGTCGGAGGCCGCCGAGCTCGTCAGCGGGGGAGCGGTCGAGGTCGACGGGCGGCCGGTGACGACCCGCTCGCACCGGATGGCCGAAGGCGCCGTGATCGGCATCGACCTGCCCGCGCCGCGAGCCGACGCCGGTGTGGCCGCCGATCCGGACGTCGTCGTCCCCGTGGTCTACGAGGACCCGGACCTGGTGGTGGTGGACAAGCCGGCCGGCCTGGTGGTCCACCCCGGGGCCGGCCAGCAGGCGGGCACCCTGGTCCACGGCCTGCTCGCCCGCTATCCCGAGCTGGCGGAGGTGGGGCAGCCGGACCGTCCCGGCATCGTGCACCGGCTCGACAAGGGCACCTCCGGGCTCATGCTGGTCGCCCGGTCGCCGCGCGCCTACGACGCCCTGGTGGCGATGCTCGCGGCACGGGAGATCAGCCGACGTTACTGGGCCCTGGTCTGGGGCCGGGTCGAGGCCTCGAGCGGCGAGGTCGACGCGCCCGTCGGCCGGTCGCTGCGTCAGCGGACCCGGATGGCGGTCACGATGCGGGGCCGCCCGGCGTTGACCCGGTACGAGGTCCGCCAGCACTACACGCGCCCGGCGGCGCTGACCGAGCTGGCCTGCACGCTGGCCACGGGGCGGACCCATCAGATCCGGGTGCACATGGCCTCCATCGGCCACCCGGTGGTCGGCGACGCCCGCTACGGCGGCTCCCGCTCCACCCTGCCCCTGGCCCGGCCGGCGCTGCACGCCGGGCACCTGGCGCTGGCCCATCCCGTCACGGGTGAGCCGCTGTCCTTCGATGCGCCGTTGCCGGCGGACCTAGCCCGACTCCGAGATCAGCTGCTCTGAGATCTCGGGCCACTCGCGCTCGCCGCGGGCCATCGCGGCGATGTCGGCCAGGGTCAGTGCGTCGAGGTGGCGACGCATGTGGTCGCCGACCACACCCCAGATGGTCAGCAGCACGCACTGGCCCTCGTGGTCGCAGGCCCCGTTCTGGTGGGGCTCACCGAAGTCGCCCAGCGTGATCGGGCCGTCGACCGCGCTCACGATGTCGCCCAGGGTCACGGTCTGCGGCTCGCGGGCCAGGACGTACCCCCCGCCCACCCCCCGCTTGGACCGCACCAGGCCGGCGCCCTTGAGCGCCAGGAGGATCTGCTCCAGGTAGGGCTGGGGCAGGCCGGTGCGCTCCGCGATGTCGCGCACCGACGTCGGGCCGGAGTCGTCCCGGTGCAGCGCCAGCGACAGAAGGGCTCGGCTGGCGTAGTCACCCCGCGTCGACACCTTCATCGAGCACAACTGTACGGGTTGGAGGGGGCAACCCTGTCGTCGACCGGTCCCGGTCGGCGGTGGGTGAACGCAACGCGTGGCTTCCGCCCCTCCGGGTTAGCGTGGGACCGAAGATGCCGGCGCAACCCCTACCAGTGCTTCCCGACTATGACGGGCCCTGCGTCGTGGGGCTCGTGCCGGCACTACTCGGACCGCCTGACGACGCACCGGCGTGGATCCCCGAGGCGGCGAACGACGCTCGCCAGGTGGTGCTGCTGGTCCTGGACGGGCTGGGATGGGACCAGCTCCAGGACCGTCCCGGCGTCGCGCCCACCCTGGCCGGGATGAGCGGCCAGCCCATCACCACCGTCGTCCCCTCGACGACGGCGACCGCGCTGACCTCGATCACCACCGGCCTTCCGCCCGGCGAGCACGGGTTGGTCGGCTACCGCGTCGCCGTCCACGGCGAGGTCCTCAACGTCCTGCGCTGGTCGACCGTGGCCGGCGACGCGATCCAGACCCTGCCGCCACCGAAGATCCAGACCGTCCAGCCCTTCCTGGGCCAGCGGCCGCCGGTCGTCACCCGGGCCGAGTACCGGCACTCGGGGTTCACCGGCGCCCACCTGGACGGGGTCCGCTTCTGGGGCTACCGCACGGTGGCGACCATGGTCACCGAGATCGAGCGCCTGCTCCAGGAGTCCGAGCCCTTCATCTACGCCTACTACGACGGCCTGGACAAGGTGGCGCACGAGTACGGCCTGGGCAGCTACTACGACGCGGAGCTGAACTTCGTGGACCGGGTGGTCGAGTACCTGCTGTCCCGGCTGCCCCGCGGGGCGCTGCTGCTGGTGACCGCCGACCACGGTCAGGTCGACGTGGGCCAGTCCGTGGTCCCGCTCGCGAACGACGTGCTGGCCAACTGCTCGATGCAGTCGGGCGAAGGGCGGTTCCGCTGGCTCCACGCCCGGCCGGGCCGGGCCCGCGAGGTGTTCGACGCCGCCGTCGCCCACCACGGCGACGTGGCCTGGGTCGTCGAGCGTGACGACGTGATCGGCCGGGGCTGGCTCGGGCCCCACGTAGGCCACGTCGCGACGTCCCGGCTGGGCGATGTCGCCCTCGTGGCTCACGCACCGGTGGCCTTCCACGATCCCTACGACACCGGCCCCTTCGAGCTGGTCGGACGGCACGGCTCGCTGACCTCGGCCGAGATGCGGGTCCCCCTGCTCTGCGCGCCGGGCTGAGTCCCTCGGGTTGCAGCGGCGCCGGGCCGGGGTGGAGCGGTGGACCGCGCGTGGCAGGATGGCCCCCATGTCATCTCCCGACACGTCCACTGACGGAGGACCGACGACCGGCGCCGGCGTTGGCGGCGCTGCCGAGCCGGAGCAGACCCGGGTCGAGCACCCGGAGGTGGTGACTCCCGGCGGGGACGAGCGGACCTCCGAGGCGGTCGAGCATCCCGCGAAGGTGATGCGCATCGGATCGATGATCAAGGTGCTGCTGGAGGAGGTGCGCCAGTCCGACCTGGACGAGGCCAGCCGCGACCGCCTGCGGGACATCTACGAGACCTCGGTGCGCGAGCTGTCCGAGGCGCTGTCGCCCGATCTCCGCGAGGAGCTGGGTCGGCTGGCCCATCCGTTCGCCGGGTCCGAGGCGCCGAGCGGGGCCGAGCTGCGGATCGCCAAGGCCCAGCTGGTCGGCTGGCTGGAGGGCCTGTTCCACGGGATCCAGGCCACCCTGTTCGCGCAGCAGATGGCGGCCCGCCAGCAGCTCGAGGAGATGCGGCGCCGGCTGCCTCCGGGCGCTCCGGGTGCCACACCTCCGGGCCCCGGAGTCGAGATCGACCAGCGGCCCGGGACCTACCTCTGACGGGAACGCCGGTGGGAACGCCGGCGGGAACGTCGATCCTCGGCCGGTTCTGACCCGACCGGGCGAGGTGACGGGTGGTTTGTTACAACCTCGTTGCTATGGATGGGGACACCGCCAGCGGTCAGAAGTAGGCTGCGCGTCGTGGGGGAGCACCGCATCCGGTTCAGCCGGTCGAGCCCTCAGCGCTCGCCATGGCTGTCGGCCCTGCTCTCGGGAGGAGCCGTCGTGGCCGTCGCCGCCGTCTTCGCGGCGGCCGGCGTCGACGAGGTCGAGGTCCTGGCGACGCTCCTCTTCGCGCCGGTGTTCATCGCCACCCTGCTGTGGGGGCGCACCATGGGCTACGCCGTCGCCGCCGGCGCCAGCCTCGTCTACCTGGGCTTGCGCTACGGCGACATCGCCGACAGCGGAGCCTTGCGGGTCGCGGTGCTGGTGGCCGCCCGGGCGGCCTGCTACGCCGTGGTCGCCCACGCCACACCCAGCTTCCAGCACCGGTTCGCCAGCATGTCGGTGCCCGCGGCCGACGCTCAGGACGAGCCCGAACCCCGCCACCGGACCTCCCTGGATCCCGTGCCGGCCCTGGCGACGGCGTCGACCGCCGCCGGCCCGTCGGGCGCCATGGGCTACGCGACCGAGGGTGGGTCCACCCCCTCCGAACCCGGCCACGGCGATCAGGGCGGGTACGGCGAGTACGAGGATCCCGAGGAGCAGCTGGCCCCCGACGACTACCCGGCTGCCGACGACTACCCGGCTGCCGCCGAGGGGTTGACCTGGCCGGAGCTGGCGGTGCCCAGCGCGGGTGGGGACGAGCCTCCGATGCCGCTGGCCGGGGCCTGGGCCGATCCGCCGCCGTCGGAGGCGGGGTGGGGCCCGCCGGACGAGGAGCCGGCCTGGGGTCCCGAGGAAGCCCCCGCGGCCTGGGACGACGTGCCGGCTCCCGGCCCCGATGCCGAGGAGCTGGAGCCCGCGGGCGCCGGCATGTGGGATCCACCGGTCGGGCAGGCCCCCGCGGCCTGGGCGGATCCACCGGAACCCCCGATGGCCGCCGGTCCTCTCGGTGTCGAGGCGCCGCCCTTCGACGAGGCCGCCTGGACGCCACCTCCGCCGCCCGGCGTCGCCAGCCCGGTCGGTGCGGCTGCAGCCGCTGGCCCGGTCAGCCCCGGAGGCTCGAGCCCCGCCGGCCCCGAGGCCCCCGGACCGGCCTGGGGCGGGCCCGACAACGGCCAGCCCGAGCCGGCGGCGGCCCGGTTCACGGGGCCGCCCGCGCCCACCGTCCCGACCGGCTGGGTGGATGACGCCACCGTCCCGCTCGGCGACGAGACCATCCCGGTCGGGTACACCGGCGAGCTGTTCGTGCCCCGCGAGCTGCGCCAGCCGTCGTTCCCCGCCGGTGGCCCCCTGCGCAACGGGTCGGGCCGCGGCGGCAACGGCCACACCCTCCCGGATCCCGGGGGCCCGGCGGGCGTGGGAGCCGAACCGCCGCCGCCGGCGCTCGGCCACCCGTCTCCTCCGCCGCCCGGTCCGCCCGGTTCCCCCGGCCCCCTCGGTCCGTCACCGGAGGCGCCTCCCGAGCGGCCTCGGGTGGGCTCCGGCGGTCCGCCGGCCAGCCCCGGGCCTCCAGGGCCGGCATCCGGCGGCGTCGACCCCGAGACCCGGTTGTGGAACGCCCGCTACTTCCGTGACCGGCTTACCTCGGCTCGGGACGAGTCCCAGCGGTCGGGGTCCCCGTTCTCGGTGGTCATGGTGCAGGTGGCCGACGAGCCGTTCCAGCCCCTGCCCTATCGGCGGCAGGTGGCGCTGCTGCGCGAGCTCGGCCACCAGTTCATCCAGGCCCGGATGATCGACCACCTGGTGCACCTGCCCGACGGGGCCCAGCACTGGTTCGCGGTCGTCCTGCCCGACACCGATCGGCCCGGCGCCCACCTCATCGAGCGCCGCCTCCGGTCGGCCATCGCGTCCTACCTGCGCAGCCGGGGCCTCCACCTCAGCGAGGTCCAGTCGGCGTCGCTGACGTCGCCCGACGACGACGAGGTCATGGCCTCGGTCTGGGCGTCGCTGCTCGGCTCCTCCGTCGGGTAGTCCGGATGGCCCGATGGTCGGGAGAGCCCCGCCCGGAGGGCTCACCGCCCAGCGGAGATCGCGCTACCCTCGGACCGGTAATCACAGGCGTGTGATTTGTCCACAGGGTTGTGGACGAAGTCGGACCAGGTAGCGGATGAAAGGGACGACGGCGATGGGTCGGGGCAGCTTCACCCACCTCCACGTCCACACCGAGTACTCCATGCTCGACGGGGCGGCGCGGATCGGCGAGGTCGTCGGCGCAGCGGTGGCCGACGGGCAGCCGGCGCTGGGCATCACCGACCACGGCAACATGTACGGGATCCTGGACTTCTACAAGGAGTGCAGGGACCAGGGGATCAAGCCGATCCTCGGCACCGAGGCCTACATGGCCCACGACTCCCGGTTCGAGCGCCCGGCCCGGCGGGGGAGGGTCGACGACTCCGGCGGCGACGTCGACGGCGGCCAGAAGCTCTACTACCACCTCACGCTCCTGGCCGAGGCCGACGAGGGCTACCGGAACCTCATCCAGCTGGCCAGCCGGGCCTTCCTCGAGGGCTACTACTACAAGCCCCGGGTCGACTGGGAGATCCTGGCCGAGCACTCCGCGGGCCTCATCGCCACCACCGGGTGCCTGGGCGGCCACGTCCTGCAGGCCCTCATGCGCGGCGACGTGGAGGACGCGCTGGCCAAGGCCGGCCGGCTCCAGGACATCTTCGGGCGCGACAACCTGTTCGTCGAGCTGCAGGACCACGGCATCCCGGAGCAGCACAAGACCAACCCCCAGCTGCTCGAGATCGCCCGCCACATCGGCGCCCCGCTCCTGGCCACCAACGACAGCCACTACGTCCACCAGGGCGGTGCCGTCGCCCACGACGCCCTCCTGTGCGTCCAGACCGGCTCGCTTATGAGCGACCCGAACCGGTTCAAGTTCCACGGCGACCAGCACTACCTGAAGTCCGCGGCCGAGATGCGGTCGCTGTTCGCCGAGCTGCCCGAAGCCTGTGACAACACGCTGTGGGTGGCCGAGCGGGCCGACGTCGAGATCGCGTTCGGTAACCCCCAGCTGCCCAGCTTCCCGCTGCCCGAGGGCTTCGCCAGCGACGGCGAGTACCTGCGCCACCTGACCTTCGAGGGCGCCCGGCAGAGGTGGGGCGAGAACCTCCCCGACGACGTGGTCGAGCGCCTGGCCTACGAGCTCCAGGTCATCGACGACATGGGCTTCAGCTCGTACTTCCTCATCGTGTGGGACCTGATCGACCACGCCCGCCGGCTGGGCATCCGGGTGGGGCCGGGCCGGGGGAGCGCTGCCGGGTGCGCGGTCGCCTACTGCCTGCGGATCACCGACCTCGACCCCATCCGCTACGACCTGCTGTTCGAACGGTTCCTGAACCCGTCGCGGATCTCGATGCCCGACATCGACATGGACTTCGACTCCCGCTACCGCGACGAGATGATCCGCTACGCGGCCGAGCGCTACGGCCGCGACCGCGTGGCCCAGATCGTCACCTTCTCCACCATCAAGGCCCGGGCTGCGGTGCGCGACGCGGCTCGGGTGCTCGGCCACCCCTACGCCGTCGGCGACCGGGTGGCCAAGGCCATGCCGCCGCTGATCATGGGCCGCGACACGCCGCTGTACGCCTGCCTGGAGGAGCATCCGAAGTACGAGGACGGCTACAAGATGGCCGGCGAGCTCCGGCAGATGTACGAGGACGACCCCGAAGCCCGCGAGGTGATCGACGTCGCCAAGGGCCTGGAGGGGCTGCGCCGCCAGGACGGCATCCACGCGGCTGCGGTGGTGATCACCAAGGACCCCTTGACCGACTACCTGCCGATCCAGCGCAAGCCGGAGAACGGGCAGGCCCCCGAGGACGCGCCGGTCGTCACCCAGTACGAGATGCACGGCGTGGAGGACCTGGGCCTCCTCAAGATGGACTTCCTGGGGTTGCGCAACCTCGACGTCATCAGCGACACGCTCGAGATCATCGAGCGCGCCCGGGGCGTCACCCTGGACATCGACAACGTCCCCCTCGACGACCCACCCACCTACGAGCTGCTGAAGCGGGCCGACTCGGTGGGGGTGTTCCAGCTGGAGGGCGGGCCGATGCGATCGCTGATGCGGTCACTGGCCCCCACCACCTTCGAGGACGTGGCCGCCCTGGTCGCCCTGTACCGGCCGGGCCCGATGGCGGCCAACATGCACAACGACTACGCCGACCGCAAGAACGGCCGGAAGCCGGTCATGTACCTGCACGACGACGCCGAGGAGATCCTGGCCTCGACCTACGGGCTCATGATCTATCAGGAGTCCGTGATGCGGGTCGCCCAGAAGTTCGCGGGCTACTCCCTCGCCGAGGCCGACAACCTCCGCAAGGCCTGCTTCCCTGCGGGTACCCGGCTGCTGACCAAGTCGAGAGGTTACGTACCCATCGAGAAGGTGATGGGTCTTGCCGACCGGCGGGTCCAGACCATCGACACGACCTCCTGCGCCAGCCGCTTCGAGCCGGTCGAGGACGTGTGGTCGGTCGGACGGCGGGGCGTCTTCCGCCTGACGACGTCGACCGGGTACTCCGTGGATGCCACGATCGATCATCCCTTCCTCGTCGAGGACCAATGGCGGCGACTGGGCGACATCGAGGTCGGTGATCTCGTCGGCGTCGCGGCCCGCACGACGACCGACGGGGGAAGCAAGGTCAGCCTGGCCGAGGTCGATCTGGCTGCCCTGCTGATCTCGGAGGGATACACGCCCGACCTGCGCAACGGGCCGAGGCGGGTCCCGCACTTCTCGAACACGGACCCTGAGCTGCTCGACGCCTTCCGGGCGGCGTTCCGGGAGCACTTCGGCTATGAGCACCGGCGTGGTCTCACGGTCAACGGCGTCACACGGCTCTCCTTGACCAGGGACGAGCTGTTGGAGCTCGAGCCGATCCTCGGCCGCTTCGGTCGCTCGGCCGACAAGATCATCCCCCTGCGGATCATCAACGCGGCACGGCACAAGGTGGAGCGGTTCCTGGGCACCTACTTCTGCGCCGATGGTTGGGCAGACCGTTCCGGGGTGCACTTCGGCTCGAAGAGCAAGGACGTGTGCCTCGCTCTGAAGCGGATGCTGCTCCGCTGTGGGATCGTCTCCAACCTTCTGTCACGCGCTATCGCTGGACACGGCACCCATTGGATCCTGTCGGTGGCCGACAAGGGTCAAGCCAAGGAGTTCGCCTGTCTGGTCGAGCCCCACTTGACCGCGATGAAGCTCGCCAAGGTCGAGCGCTGGTTCGTCGAGTGGGGTGATTGGCGAAGCGCGACGAACATCGGCATCCCGAGCTCCTTCCTCACGGCCGAGCTGCGGCGCCGGCAAGAGGTGACTGGCAAGTCCAAGCGGCAACTGGGTGTGGACACCGGTGGCTACGCGTCCTGCCGCGTGCTCCATCGCCATACGTTGGACGGGCTCCTCTACTCCGAGCGACTCGAGGATCTCCGAACCGGCGACCTGGTGTGGGACACCGTGCGGTCGATCGAGTACGTGGGCCAGGCCGAATGCTTCGACTTCCGGATGGCGAACCCGGCTCGGCCGTACGCCGTCGTCGAGGACTTCCTCGCGCACAACTGCGGCAAGAAGATCCGGGAGCTGATCGCGAAGGAGCGCGAGAAGTTCATCGAAGGCTGCGAGAGGACGGGATACGGCCCCGAGATCGGCGAGAAGTGGTTCGCCATCATCGAACCGTTCGCCGACTATGCCTTCAATCGCAGTCATGCCTTCGGTTACGGGTATGTCGCCTACCAGACGGCCTACCTGAAGGCGAACTACCCGGCCGAGTACCTGGCGGCTCTGCTGACCAGCGTCAAGGCCAGCCTGGAGAAGGCGGCGGTCTACCTGGCCGAGTGCCGGACCATGGGCATCGCGGTCGAGGTCCCCGACATCAACCGCTCGGCCTCCGACTTCACCCCCGAGGTCGAGACCGACGGCTCGGAGAGCGAGAACGAGACCGAGCAGCGGCGCATCGTGTTCGGGCTGTCCGCCGTCCGCAACGTGGGCGAGGGCCTGGTCTCCCACATCGTGGCCGAGCGCGACGCACGCGGTGCCTATGCCGACTTCTACGACTTCTGCCAGCGGGTCGACGCCTCGGTGCTCAACAAGCGCACGGTCGAGTCGCTGATCAAGGCGGGGGGCTTCGACAGCCTTGGGCATCCTCGCAAGGGTCTGCTGACGGTGTTCGAGCAGATCGTCGACCACACCCTGGCCCGCCGCCGGGAGCGCGACATGGGCATCATGAGCCTGTTCGGCGAGGTCGACGACGCCGCGGCAGGCGGCGACTTCGAGCGCACCGCCATCCCCGACCTGGAGTTCGACAAGCGCGACCGGCTGCGCTTCGAGAAGGAGATGCTGGGCCTCTACGTGAGCGACCATCCCCTGCTCGGGGCCGAGGCGGCGCTGGCCCGCCGGGCCGACGGCGCCATCGGTGCGCTGGCCGAGCAGGAGGAGGGCGCCACGGCCTGCGTCGGCGGCGTGATCACCGGCCTCCAGCGCAAGTGGACCCGCCGGGGCGACCTGATGGCCGTCTTCACCCTGGAGGACCTGGCCGACGCCATCGAGGTCATGGTGTTCCCGAAGACCATGACCGAGCACGGCCACAAGCTCAACGACGACGCCGTGGCCGTGGTGCGCGGGCGGGTCGACAAGCGCGACGACCTCCCCAAGCTGATCGCCCAGAGCATCGACCTGGTCGAGGTCTCGGGCGCCGAGGGGGGCGAACCGCTGCGGCTGCGGGTGCCGTTGCGGATGGTGTCCCCGGCCACCGTCGACCGCCTGAAGTCGGTCCTCGCGGATCATCCCGGCGAATCCCCGGTGTTCCTGCACCTCGGCGACCGGCAGGTCCTCCGCCTGCCGGACTGCTGGCGGGTCGACGCCAGCAACGGGCTCATGGGGGCCATCAGCACCGTGCTCGGGCCCGGCGCGGTCGTCACTACATGAGCACTACATGAGAAGGTGAGAGAGAGATCGACGCTACCTGTACGGCGCGCGCGTGTTCGCTCACACGAGTTGCACGAACCGTGCGAGTTGACTGGACTAGTAGGACGTTGCTGTCGCTTACGGGGGCTACGCCGAGCATGTCGATCGCGGTAGACACCAAAGATTGCACCGCGCTGAGCGATGCCGAGCTTGCCGAGATGGCCGACCTGTGCGCCGAGGGGCCTCTGCCCCACGAGGTCGGCACGTTATCGAAGCAGGCCGAGGCATGGGTCCTGGTGACCCAGGCGCGCGAGAACGGGAGGCTGAAGGGCTTCGTCTTCAGCACGCTCGAACGCATCGGCGGCACACCCTGTGTGCTCGTCGGCCTGGGAGCGATCCGGCGCACCTCGAAGCGGGACAGCGTGCTGCGGGGCATCGTCCTGGACCAGATGCGTCGGGCGGTGCTCGCCTTCCCCGACGAGGACGTCCTGATCGGCGCCCGCTTCGGCGAGCCCGGCGGCTTCGAGGCCTTCCGCACCCTGGCCGACATCGTCCCCCGCTCCGACCACAAGGCCACTGGCGAGGAGCGGGCCTGGGGCTCGCGGCTGGCCCGGCGCTACGGCATCGAGAACGGCGCCTACGACCAGCGGGCCTTCATCGCCCGGGGTGACGGCAGCGGCCCGGCCGAGGTCCTCGACCACACGACGCTGCGCCCGGAGACCATTGACGGCGAGGTCGTGGCCCGGTTCGACGAGGTGCGGCCCGAGAAGGGGGACAGCCTGATCGGCTTCGGTTGGGCGATGGAGGAAGACCTCCGCAAGCTGGCCTAGGCCCCGGCTCGGCACCCGGCAACCCCGCAATCCGGCAATGGAGCTCGCCGCTGCTGTTCGGAAGCGGCGGATGGTGCGGGCCTTCGAGCGACGCAGCGTGCCCCGGGACCTGGTCGACCGGCTGCTGGACCTCGCCCGGCGGGCACCGTCGGCCGGCAACACCCAGCCGTGGGCCTTCGTGCTGCTGGAGGGCTCGCAGACCGCCCGCCTGTGGGATGTGAGCCTGCCGCCCGAGCGACGCGACGAGTTCCGCTGGTCCGGGCTGTTGAACGCCCCGGTGGTCATCGTCCCGCTG
>Ga0209382_10002553_pt1 | contig 26259 bp, 32 predicted proteins | sample SoiMetdeltSBSDD5_FD_187599 | JGI IMG/M metagenome (GOLD analysis project Ga0209382, IMG submission 187599) | Bulk soil microbial communities from a Populus tree surrounding site in Tennessee, USA - Soil MetaG P. deltoides SBSDD5 (SPAdes) (version 2) | ecosystem: Environmental > Terrestrial >... | reverse complement strand
CTTATTGCTCACATCGCAAGCGGAAGCGTTCGAAGCGGCGCAAACGACGCCCAAACCGGCCCAAAGGCAAAGTCTCGTAGTCATAAGTGAAGTCTCGTTGTAACCCGAAGTCTCGTTGTAGTACTAGTTTCATGATAACACCAAGTTGAATCACTGAAACACTGAAAAGAACTGAGGACACTGAATCAGTGAAATCATCTTACTCAGTGTCTCAGTGGTTCAATTCTTCGCTTGACTATGAAAGTGGTTGGTCTATACTCACGCCAACTCTTTTCTAGACAGAGATACTATAAATCCAAATGTCGGCGGGTTATTTTGCCCATTTTCCAGTTCTTATGGCCTAATCACCTAAATTAATTTCGGCGTTTAGCCCGCGCAAGCCGAAAGGGTTTTAGGGTGTGGGCGGGTGATACAGTAGTTGGGCGCACTTTTTGAACAATTGCTTGCATCATTGGCAAAGAGGTCTTAATGAAACAACTCCTTGTGATCTTCTGCGTATCAATGGCCCTCGCTGCATGTAACTCTGTATCGAGTCCTACGAAAGCTACCGCTTATCCAACTTATACTCCTTATCCGACTTATACGCCCTACCCAAACAATACGCCGATCCTTGAACCAACACCCACATCAGATCCCCCAGCACTACTTCTCTTGGAGCATTTAACGATCATGTCGGGTTGGAAAACTTGCGTCTCTCCCAAATATGGCTTTGCGATCGCTTATCCCCCAGATTGGATAGTTGCGAGTGGTGTGAATTCCAGTGATGACAGCATTTATCTTTCGTCTGGTGAGACCTTTGGGGAAGGGCCGGAGCCTCTCAGCTACTATGTCTACATTCAAAACTGGCCTAACCCTGATAAACTTCCTTTTCAAGAAGCCATCATTAACCCATTGGGTGAACCTTTGAAGAGTGAGATTAACTATACCCAGAGTTGGCTGGGGGCTTACAACTATTATGAAGCGATGGGTTTCCCTTCGAGATCCGGAGCACTCTCTATCTTCTTTGAAGCAGAAGGACACTATACTGCGGTCTCACTCACGCCTTATAATCACGCTGAGCCTTTTCTGGGTCAAGCGAAGTATGAAGAGATTTTTCGCAAGATGCTCCTGACTTTTCAGTTTTTGTCTAAGTAGTCTGTCTTACGGAGAGAATCATGCAAAATGTAAAATTGAACAATGGCGTTGAAATCCCTCTGCTTGGTTTTGGTGTTTTTCAGATAACGGATTTGACCGAATGTGAAAGAAGCGTGGTTGACGCTATCCAAACTGGCTATCGCCATATTGACACGGCCGCTTCTTACCAGAACGAAGAGGCGGTTGGCCGGGGCATCAAACACAGCGGCGTTGCCAGAGAAAAACTGTTTATCACTACCAAACTTTGGATTCAGAGCGATGGCTATGCCGGCACACGCAAAGCCTTTGAAAATTCCCTGAGACGATTGCAATTAGATTACATTGACTTGTATCTGATCCATCAGCCCTTCGGCGATGTGTATGGTGAATGGCGGGCGATGGAAGAAGTGTATCAACAAGGCCAAGTCAGAGCCATCGGGGTTTCAAACTTTCCGCCTGACCGGCTAATAGACTTGATGATTCACAACAAAATAACGCCGGCGGTAAATCAGATTGAAGTCAACCCGTTCCAGCAGCAAATGGATACACAAAAGTTTTTGCAAGACAACGGCGTTCAGGCGGAAGCCTGGGCTCCCTTTGCCGAGGGAAAGAATAATATTTTTCAAAATGAATTATTGCTTTCAATCGCCGCCAAGCACAAAAAAAGCGTTGCCCAAGTCATTCTCCGCTGGCTGGTACAAAGAGGCATCATTGCGCTTTCAAAATCAACCCGCAAAGAAAGAATGATCGAAAATATCAGTGTGTTTGACTTTGAATTAAGCACGGAAGACATGGCGGCGATTACAACGTTAGACACAAAAACCAGTAGTTTCTTTGACCATCGTAACCCTGAGATGGTGAAATGGTTGGGTAACCGGAAACTAGATGTTTAATGAACTAAGAAATGGACCGATCCGCTTGGCTAAAAGAACTCCGACGTTTGTCTGAAGAACAGGAAACTCTCAGCGCGTCCAGTTATGACGAAAACTGGGGCGAGATTTCGCCGACCCACCGGCAATGGTTCACTCGGTTCTTGAGTCTCTGTCCACCGCAGGGGCACCTCCTGGACGCCGCGTGCGGCACGGGCAAATATTGGCCGCTGATTCTGGCGAGTGGTCGAACGGTCTTCGGAATAGATCACTCTCAGGGCGTGTTGGATTACGCCCACCAGAAATTTCCTGAGGTCTCGACTGAGAAAGCGGTCTTGCAGGAAATCGTCTATCAAGCCGCGTTTGACGGCGCGATCTGCATGGATGCGCTGGAAATGGTGCCGCCGGAAGACTGGCCGCGCGTGCTGAATAACTTGCAGCGCGCCCTCAAGCCGAAAAGCCCTCTTTATTTCACGGTGGAGATTACCGCCGAGGCGGACATTGAGCAGGCGTTTGCGGAAGGCCAACGTTTGGGATTGCCCGTGGTCTATGGCGAAGCCGCCTGGACGCTTGCGGGTGGTTATCACTGGGGACCGGATGGCTACTATCATTACTATCCCAAAGTCGAACAAGTCAAAGACTGGATTCAGCAGTCGGGCTTTCACTTAATTGAAGATGCGGTAGGGGATGACTATCATCATTTTCTCGTCGTGTCATCCTGAAGGAGCGCGTCCTGAGCTTGTCGAAGGATGCGACTGAAGGGTCTCCACGTCAGGCGTAGAGATGCTTCACCCCGCGAACTTCGCGGGGTGAAGCATGACAGCACAAGACTTATCCCGATTCAGGTTAACTGGGAGGTTCACCCTCATGCAAACATCCTCTGAAACCACACTCGCCGAATTCATCCGCTACAACAACTGGGCTAATCAACAAGTCTTCCAAGCCTGTCAGCCGCTGAGCGAAAGCGAACTGACAGCCCCCATCCCCGGCGCTTTTGGTACGATCCGTGAGACCTTGGAGCACATCCTCCGCGCCGAAGCAAACTATGTCAGATTATTGACCGGCACCCGCCCATCGCCCTTGTTCAAATGGGAAGATCAGCCCAGTGTTTCCCAAATGATAGACTATGCCGCCCACGTGGCGCAGGCGCTGACGGACGCGGCTCAGCGCATTCCTCCCTCCGAGGTTATTCAGCACGAATGGGATGGCAAACAGGTTCACTATCGTGCTCTGGCCGTTTTCATCCAAATCATCAACCATGGCATTGAGCATCGCACGAACATCACGACGATTCTCAACCAAGGGACACCCCCGCCGCCGGAGGTAGATGGCTGGGGTTATCTGCACGCGCATCCGGCCCGGTTTGATATGCAGTAGGATTTTTTAGGTGAAATATGATCCAAAAAAATATTCCCGGCTTTGTTTTTAGTCTGCTCTGTTTGAGCGGCGTGGCCTGTGCCATGTTGACGAGTGCGCCTGAAACTCCTACGGAGATCGCCTTCCCGACAGAAGTTCCGCCGCCAACGGCTTCGCCTGAACCTGTTTTCACGCCCGCACCGGAAGTGCTGCGGTTGGATGAAACAGTCTTTCTCACTTCCGAGGTGATCTCTGAGACCAATCAGACGCCGCTCTACACTCTCAGCGCGCAGACGCCGGTGCTGCAAGGCCTGGCTGATCCGCGCGTCACGCGCTTCAATCAAACCGTCGCGGCGTTGGTCCAGGAAGAAGTGACGGCTTTCAAAGAAATGGCGCAAGATGCCATCAATCCACCGGAGGGGAACGGGAGTTTTTTCGAGCTGGGCTTTACAGTCCTCTCACCTCCGGGTGATCTGATTAGTCTGCAATTTTTGATCAATGGTTATTCCGCCGGCGCAGCGCATCCCTATCATTATACGCGGACGTTCAACTATCAGCTTTCCACCGGGCAGGAACTAACGCTGGATCAACTCTTTCTCCCCGGAGCGGATTACCTGAACGCTCTGGCAAACTATTGCCAGACAGAATTGCAGCAGCGGCTAGGCAGCGAGGTTTTCTTTGTCGAGGGCGCCGGCCCGCAGCCGGAAAACTACCAAAACTGGAATCTCTCGTTTGAGGGCCTGGTGATTACCTTTGACGAATATCAAGTTGCGCCGTACGCCGCCGGCCCGCAGACGGTCGTGGTTCCTTATTCCGCGTTGGCAGATATCCTTGACCCGCAGGGGCCAGTGGCGGCGCTGGAGACATAATGATCAAAATTATCTTACCGCGGAGAGTCCTAAAACCTACCACCAAGGCACCAAGACACAAAGAAAACTTAGGGGTTCCTTTGTGACTTGGTGTCTTAGTGGTTAAGAAAAACTCTGCGCACTTCGCGCACTCCGCGGTAAATAAACGGCTATTACAAAGAAAGAGTAGGCCATCTTTGAAAATCGGCGTCATCTTTCCTCAAGTGGAGTTCGGCAATGATCCACTGGCTGTACGCGATTATGCGCAGACGGTCGAAGGGTTGGGCTTCTCGCACGTCGCGGCGGACGATCACGTCTTAGGCCCCAACCCAAATCGGCCGGGCGGGTGGACGGGCTGGGTCACGCATGAGAAGCCTTTTCACGAACCGTTCGTCCTGCTCAGCTTCCTGGCCGGCGTCACACGCACGCTGGAGTTCCTCACGTGTGTCATCATCCTGCCGCAACGCCAAACGGTGCTCGTCGCCAAACAAGCGGCGGCGCTGGACGTGTTGAGCGGTGGCCGGCTGCGCTTGGGCATCGGCCTGGGCTGGAACGAAATCGAATACATCGGGCTGAATCAAGATTTCCACAATCGGGGCCGCCGGATCGAGGAGCAGATCACCGTCCTCCGTCAACTCTGGACGCAGCCGCTCGTCAACTTTTCCGGTCGTTGGCACACGGTCCCGGATGCGGGGATCAATCCGCTCCCCATCCAACGCCCGATTCCACTTTGGTTTGGTGGACAGGCTGATCCAGTGCTGCGCCGCGCGGCGCGACTGGGCGATGGCTGGCTGCCGCTCTCGCACACCGCCGCCGAGGCTGCGCCGGATTTGGAGAAGCTCGACCGTTATTTGAGTGACGAGGGGCGATCCCGTGCCCTTCGACAAGCTCAGGGCGCATTTGGGATCGAAGCGCGTTTGCCCTATGGAGAGGGGAAACCGGATGTTTGGGCGCTGCGCGTTCGAGAATGGGAGGCCGCCGGCGCGACGCATTTAGCGATGGAGACGACCGGCCAGGGCTTCAAGACGCCCGCCGCACACCTGGCCGCGTTGCGCGCTTTTGCGGAGGCGGTGGGGCTTACAGCCTGAGCGGTAGACAGAGAATGAAGCGGCTGCCTTGGCCCTCACCGGGGCTGTCGAACGTGATTGAGCCGCCCATCATTTCGGCCCAACGGCGCGAGAGACTCAATCCCAATCCTAAACCGCCATACTTCCGGATATAACTGCCTTCGGCTTGGGCGAAGGGTTGGAAGAGCCGCGCTTGTTTCTGCGGAGGAATGCCGATCCCCGTATCTTGAACTTCAATTTGCAACTGATGCTGTTCGGCTAGCACCTGAAAGCCGAGCGTCACTTTTCCCTCTTCTGTAAATTTAATAGCGTTCTCCAAAAGATGGATCAGGATTTGTTTCAGCCGCTTGGGATCTGCTCGCAGCGGTGGCAGCGGCTGCGCGGGCCACTGAATTTCCATCTGAATTTTCTTCTGCTCGGCTTGCGGCTGCAATTGAGATTCCACCTGAGCGATCATGGGCGGCAATTCGACCAGTTCGAGATAGACCTGCGCCTCCCCGGCCTCGATCTGGGCCATATCCAGCAGCGTATTCAGTTGTCCGAGTAGATGTTGTGAATCACGATGAGCTTGTCGGAGCATCGTGCGCTCATCCGAGGGCGAGGCAATCAGCCCGCGCATGACCAGTTCAAGCGAGTAGAGAATCTTGGCGAGCGGCGTGCGCAGTTCGTGACTGGTATTGGCTAAGAACTCATGCTTAAGCTGCTGGGCCTCCCGCGCGGTGGCTTCGAGCGCCGTGGTATGTTGAGTGGTCTCCGTGAAGTTGGCATAGACCACTTGAATCGCCGCCGAGAGTTTTTCCTCCGTGACCGGCTTAACCAGGTATCCCTGGACGGGCACGCGCGTCGCCCGTTCAATTAATTCCGAGTCACTATGCGCGGTCAGCAGCATGACTGGCAGCGCCTGTTCCTGGGCAATAATTTTCGCGGCTTCCAGGCCATCCATGACCGGCATGCGCACATCCAGCAGGACACAGTCCGGCTTCAACTCGGCTAAGAGACAAGCTTCGCGACCGTTACTTGCCAACAGAACGTCGTGGCCGAGTCGTGTCAGCATCTTCTGTAAGCCCAGGCGGATGAGGGCTTCGTCATCGGCAATCAGAATTTTGAGTTTTTTCATTTGTTCGTTCCCCTTAAATAAAAAAAGCCCCAGACGCTGGTTTGCATCCAGGGCTTCATGGCCCAAGGTTGTCTCTTTCTATAATGAGGCTGACTTTAGCATGAAAGGTTCTGGAATGTCTTCCCCCGTTTAGGTGATTTGGGAGGCTAATTAGTTTGCAGTAGGGGGGTCAACGGAGGCCCTCGGCGGATGAAACGGATTTTCCGTTAAAATTTAACAGATTCTTTTCCGTTAAATCCGTTTCATCCGCCGCAGGCCCAAAAAACTCAGTGCCTATATATATTTCGCCAGTATTTGCTCCACCGATCCTAAATAACTGCTCCCAAATAAGTTCAGATGATTCAACAAATGATACAGATTATAAATTTCAAAGCGTGAGCGATAGCCGGGCGCGAGTGGCCGCGCGGCGGCGTACGCGGCATAGAAACTTTCCGAGAAGCCGCCGAAGAGTGTGGTCATCGCCAAATCCGCCTCGGCCCAACCGAAGTGCGCCGCCGGGTCAATCAGGCAAGCCTGCCCCTCGGGGCCGGCGATTACGTTCCCACTCCACAAATCGCCATGGAGTAAACTTGCCGGTTGCTCCGGCACGAGTTCGTTCAAGCGCGCGGCCAGTTTCTCAATTTGATTTAGCCGCGCCTGGCTCAAGCGTCCGTGTTCGCGCGCAAGTTTTCCTTGAAACAACAAACGCTGCTCGGCGAAGAAGTTGAAGCCGTTCTCATCCCAGCGATTGGGCTGCGGTGTGCTGCCGAGGTAATTATCATGCGCGAAGCCAAAGCGCGGCTGCGTGGTCGCGTGCACGTGGGCCAGCCGCCGACCGAGCGTTTCCCAATAATCCTTCGCGGGCCGGGCGGGTGACAGATATTCGAGCAGCAGAAATTCTTCGCCGACGAGATAAGGGCGAGGGACGCGCGGGCCGCCCTCCACCGTGAGCGCATTCAAGCCCTCGGCTTCGCGCTGAAACATATCGGGTGGGGTGGAAGTATTGAGCTTGAGAAAAAGTTGCGGGCCGTTGGAAGTCGTCACGCAGCGCGCATCGTTGATGCATCCGCCACCGACAGGCTCGGCCGATGTAATTTTGCCCCAGCCTTGAGAGTGGAGGTAGTGGGAGATGGAGTCAGGGAGATGCATTGACGGAAGACGAAAGACGAAAGACGGACGACGAACGACGAAGGGTCTTCCTTCGTCGTTCGTCGTCCGTCCTTCGTCTACTTGAACTCTTTCAACAACTCTTCACAAGAGCGCTCAATCATCTCATACGCCCGCTCGAAGTCTTCCTGCCGGCCATAATAAGGATCGGGCACGTCAAGGTCGCCGCCCTCTTGGGCCAGTGGATCGTACTCGCGCAGTAAACGAATCTTTTGGCGATCTTGAAGCGTGGGCGCAAGCCGGTGGAGGTCGGCGGCGATTTCGCTATCCAGCGCGAGCACGGCATCGAAGCGCGAAAAATCTTTAGGCTGGAATTGCTGCGCGGCGCTGTCCAAGCGAATCCCGTGCGCCTGGGCCGTTCGCTGCGCGCGTGTATCCGGCGCTTCGCCCACATGCCAGGAACCGATGGCGGCGGATTCGATTTGAAAGTGGTCGCTCAGCTTGGCCTGTTGGATCAGATGCTTGAAGACGCCCTCCGCCAACGGACTGCGGCAGATGTTCCCCATGCAGACAAAGCAAATTCTCTTCACAGTGCTCCTTATTTTATTCACCGCGGAGTTCGCAGAGTGCGCTGAGATTTTTTTCTCTTTCTCTTTCTCTTTCTTTTTCTTTTTCTCTGCGCTCTCAGCGTTCTCTGCGGTTAATTAGCTCTTCCCCCTCCAAAGCGCGGATCCCGCTCGAGGGTCAAGTGCAGACCTTCAGCCAGGTTCACTTTAGGATGGAAGTTCAATTTCTCTGCGGCGAGCGAAATATCCGCGCGCATGCGCGAGACGCCGCCGCCCTCGGCTTGGCTGAAGATTGGCTCCACCTCGCGCCGCGTCACCTCGCCGATGAGCGCCGCCACTTGCTTGACGCTCGCCTCCTGGCCGCTGCCCACGTTGATCACGCGGCGGTTCACGGTTTGCGCAGTCGCCGCGGCGATCAAGGCGTCCACCACATCGTCAATATAAACGTAGTCGCGCGTTTGAGTCCCGTCGCCATGAATGACGAGCGACGCGCCGCTCAAGGCCTGTTTGAGCAAATGCGGAATGACCGGCGCATGCGCGGCGGGTAGCGGCTGGCTCGGCCCATAAGCATTGAACACGCGGAGCGCCACCGTTTCGATCTCGCACAATGCGCCAATCGTGCGCACGTAATATTCGGCGGCGAGCTTGCTCACGGCGTAGGGACTGCGCGGGTCGGGCGTCAAGCCTTCGTGCAAGGGCTGAGTCGTCTGTTCGCCGTACACCGCCCCAGACGAGACTAAAACGACGCGGCGCACGCCCGCATCGCGCATCGCCTCCATCACGCTCACCGTCCCGCCCACGTTCACCGCATTGTACTCGCGCGGATACAAAACTGACTCCGGCACCGAGACGCGCGCGGCGAGATGATAAACGCATTCCACATCCTGGAGCAGCGTCCACAGTTTGGGGCGGTCGTTGACATCGCCACGCGTGAAGAGAATGCGGGCCTCGAGGCGCGTCGGATCGCCGGCGGAGAGATCGTCCAGACCGCGGACGGTATGTCCCTCGTGCACGAGTCGGTTCGCTAAAGCTGCGCCGAGAAAGCCGGCGGCGCCGGTCACTAGGAATTTCATCGGGAGCCGGGATTATAGCACAGGGAATTTGTCCGCCTATGCTATTATCGGTGGCATGCAAGCCCGTCTCACGCGCGCGGCGGATCTGGCTCTCACATTGGTGGACTGGACTCTGTTCATCCTGGCCTTTCTGTTGCTTTTGACTCAGGATGTGTCGCTGGCGGCGGATACACCCAAACGCGTTGAGTCGTACACGCGCGGAATTGAATTCGATTTTGTGAATTGGACGCTCGACGCCACCGGGTTCAAAATCCTCCAGGCCAGCGTGGGCGATCAAGCGTACTTGGACGACGCGGCGCGTTCGTGGCGCGTGCGCGATTATTTTGATTTGCAGTCGAAGCTCGAACAGGTGCAAGGTTCGATTGCGGTGATCTACGCTAATCCGGAGGTGAAGGATCCGGAAGTGGAGACCGCGGCCTTACAGGCGGAAGAAGCGGACCTGCGCGCTCGTCTGCGAGAATTGCAACCGCTGGCCGAGGTGATCTTGGAGGAGCAGGTCTCCGTCATCCTGGCCGAACAAGGTCTGGTCATCGGCGGGCAGCCGCTGCCGCCGGTCGAGTTCCATTTCGCGCCGCTGCCGCTCGCGCTGATTGTTTCCCCGCGCGCCGAAATCAAGCAAGAAGTGAATCTGGACGTGAATGGGAATCTGACCCTGGAGGAACAGGTGGCGCTCGAAGATCGGGTGGCGCGCGAGTTAGACGTGTCCACGCTCATCGTCCCGCTCGGCGGCATCGGCACCTATCCGACGATGGTGGCGCAGAGCAGCGATTTGAACTGGATTGCGAACGTCGCCTCGCACGAGTGGACGCACAATTTCCTAACGTTGCGGCCGCTCGGCCTCAACTACGGCGCTGCGCCTGAACTGCGGACGATGAATGAAACGACGGCTTCGATCGCGGGGAATGAGTTGGGGGCGTTGGTGATCCGGCGGTATTATCCCGAACTGCAACCGCCGCCGCCGGCTTTCACCAACCGCCTGCGCCGTGAGCAACCACCGGAAGCGGCGGCGCAGGCGCCCGGCTTTGACTTTGGGGCCGAGATGCACACGACGCGCGTGCGCGTGGATGGTTTGCTGGCCGCGAATAAAGTGACGGAGGCGGAAACGTATATGGAAGAGCGCCGCCAATTCTTTTGGGATCACGGCTATCAAATGCGCAAATTGAACCAGGCGTATTTTGCTTTTTACGGCGCATACGCGGAGGGGGGCGGCGCGCCCGGCGAAGACCCGGTCGGGCCGGCGGTCTTGCTTGCTCGCCGCCGCAGTCCAACAATCAAAGCGTTCCTCGACACGATGGCGGGCTTCAGCAGCTTTGAACAATTGAAGGAATATTTGGCGGCGGGGAATCTTCGCTAAGAACTCCTTCACAAGGCTGAGAGAAACCCAATAGAAAGGAGGTCGGATGGTAATAAAAGTTCCCACCACCTTCAATTGAAAACGCTCCACCCTGGTTGATGTAAACAAAAAGGAGAGACTGCGATGGAAAAACTTGTTATCGCCCTCGGGCCGGCCTTCGCAGCCGGCTTTGCCCTCCAACAATTGTTGGAAATACTTGATCCTTTTCTGGACAAGATAGACAAGATAAAAACAAACAAGAAGCTATTTCTTGGTATTGTGTCCTTGTTGATTGGGATGGGCTTGTCGTTTGGGGCCGGGCTGCAAGTTCTACAACCACTGGGCGTCACGAATGCAGGCTTTTGGGATATGATCGTTACCGGGCTAATCATCAGCGCCGGCACGGAAGGCTTCAACTCGATTACGAAGTTTATGGGCCACACGAAAGAGCAGTCGGAAGCCGATTCCAAGAAGAAACAAGTCGAGGCCGCAAATACATTGAAAGAAACGACACCGGAGATTCGGGCACAGGTTGAGGAAAAGTAAAAGTAAGTCATTGGCGTAACAATGTGAATAATCAGCAGCTATTTCCGTATTGACGAATAGAATATATGTTCTATAATGAGCCAAGCTTTATCAGTGGACGATCCACCCACTGAGCCTAAACTCCAAAGCATCAACAAAATCGAGAAAGTGATAAACATTAGAAAAATCATCGTATCAATGTTCCTGACTCTGGATGACGTGATGCACGCGTCCAACGAGTGGGCGTTTCCCTTTTGGAATGATGAACCGGTGAAGAAATAAAACCTTTGTACACGGATCGCACGGATAGAGCGGATTCCACTGATTTTCATCTTTCTTTTCAGTGCTATCCGTGCTCTTCCGTGTACGTCTTTTAAATTCAAAAAAAGGAGCCAACTATGAGTAGCGTTAGAGTTTTAGTCGGCACGCGCAAGGGCGCATTTATTTTGACCTCGGATGGAAAGCGCAAAAAATGGGACGTCAGCGGTCCACACTTTGCGGGTTGGGAGATGTACCACCTCAATGGCTCACCCGCCGATCCGAATCGGCTGTATGCCTCGCAATCCACCGGTTGGCACGGGCAGATAATCCAACGCTCGAATGATGGGGGCCAAACGTGGGAGCCGGTGGATAACAAGTTCGTCTATGAGGGCGAGACTAGCACACACCAATGGTACGATGGCACGCAGCATCCCTGGGAATTCAAGCGCGTCTGGCGGCTGGAACCCTCACTGACCGATCCGGACACGGTTTATGCGGGTGTGGAGGACGCTGCCTTATTTCGCTCCACCGATGGCGGGCAGTCATGGCAAGAGCTGCCCGGGCTGCGGAGCGCCAAAGGAAACTTGTGGCAGCCGGGCGCGGGTGGGATGTGTCTGCACACGATTATTCTCGATCCGACCAATCCCGACCGAATCTTCATTGCCATCTCCGCGGCGGGCGCGTTCCGCTCCGACGATGCGGGCCAGACCTGGAAGCCGATCAACAGTGGCTTGAAAATCCAGTACGAACTCCCTGATCCGGCTGCCGAGGTCGGCTATTGCGTGCACTGCCTCGCCATGCATCCCTCGCGGCCGGGCGTGCTGTTCATGCAAAAGCACTGGGATGTCATGCGTAGCGACGACGCCGGCGAATCCTGGCACGAGATCAGCGGCAACTTGCCGAGCGATTTCGGCTTCCCGATTGCGGTTCACGCGCATGAGCCGGAAACCGTCTATGTGGTCCCAATCAAGAGTGACTTAGAGCATTTTCCGCCCGATGGAAAGCTGCGCGTGTATCGGAGCCGGAAGGGCGGGGAGGAGTGGGAGGCGCTCACGAAGGGGCTGCCGCAGAGCGATTGCTACGTGAACGTGCTGCGCACGGCGATGGCGGTTGATACGCTCGAGTCGTGCGGTGTGTACTTCGGCACCACGGGTGGGCAGGTGTATGCCTCGGCCGATTCCGGCGACAATTGGACTCCCATTGTCCGCGACCTCCCGGCGGTGCTCTCGGTTGAAGTGCAGACACTAAAATGATTCGCGTCGTACTCCCGCCCCATTTGCGCACGCTCGCGCGCGTTGGCCGAGAGCTTGAGCTTCAGGTGGATGAGCCGGTGACAACCGGCTCCATCCTGGACGCGCTCGAGGCCATCTACCCCATGTTGCGCGGGACGATCCGTGATCATGTGACCAAGCAGCGCCGACCCTTCATTCGGTTTTTTGCCTGCGGGCAGGACCTCTCCCATCAACCGCCGGACGCCCCGCTGCCTGAAGATGTTGTGACGGGCACAGAGACTTTTATGATTGTGGGGGCGATAGCGGGGGGGTAAGATTTACAAATTGTTGAACTCTTCTACTGTCAAACCACTCTGCCGGATGATCGCCCGAAGCGTACCTTTGGGGATGGTTGCGCCAGGATGATTGGGGACAACGACGCGCCGCCGGGTTTGGGGGTGAAGCCAAATTTCGTGACTGCCCTTGGCTTGCCGGTCAAACTCAAACCCGGCGCGCCGTAATTTGCGAATAAGCTCCGTGCTGGTGAGAGCTGGTAGCTTATCGCTCATGCGGCGACTGGGATGGCGATGTTCAAGTGCAGAGGCTGGTGAGGGATAGCATGAAGTGTTAGAGCAGGAGGCAAGGGGTCGCCGTGAGCCAGGTAGGACTCAACCAGTTTACGCGCCACATCTTGCGCGATTTCGAGCGTTTCAGCGACCGTGCGGCCTTGAGCCAATAAATCAGGAAAGTCTTCGCTCGTCGCCAAGTATCCGCCTTCTTCTAGTTCCTCAACTTGAAGTGAGATGACTTGTTCCATGATGGTGTCTCCTAAGGTTACTCTGTGGAAATTGTAGCACCCTTACCACTCACTCACAATCCCCACCAACAGTCTAGACTATTCTGTTGAGCTATTCAAGGAGTCTGGCTGCAACTTGACCATCAGTCTGACTGCCAGATAAATCGCCGCCACTGCACCTCGACAATCAGGCTTTCCTCAATACCTAATCCCCACAATTGCTTATTTAGGTATAATCCGTCGACGCTTACTTAATGGAATACTCTAAACATGCATTAAATATACTTATGCATAAGTAATGTACTCCCAAGGTGCAAAAGGTCTATTTAGATGAAGCAATTTGCAGAATATGCTCTAGAGCTCAAGCAACTAGCAGTAGAAGCATTACAAACAGGAATAAACGGTAATGGCAAGCTATCCATTAATGCTATTTTAGATGATCAGCCTAATTATGTTCTGAGACGAGAGGTCCCACTTAATATTCGCCGAATGTCAGGCGCGTTCTTCACTGGTAAAAAGTTAGCCAACCGCCTTTTGCGCCTCTTGCCAGAGACTAATAATAGAACCGTCTACTGTGATCCTGCTTGCGGAGCAGGCGATCTGCTTATTGCCACATGCCGCACGTTTCCTGTGCGGCCACGATTAGCTGACACGCTTACACTTTGGGGAGACCGAATTGTCGGATTTGATCTTTACGAAGAATTCGTAATAGCCGCCAAAGCACGTCTAGTACTCTTAGCTATTCAAAGATGTTCATCTATGGAGACTTCTATACTAGAGTGGAAAAATGTCTTCCCTCATCTGAAATGTGCGGATGGAAGTCAATCCTTACACGAACTTGCCAGTTTTAATAATCTCGTAGTTTTACTTAATCCACCTTTCTTCAGCACAATTGCGCCGGATAATTGTGGTTGGGCTAAAGGCAAAGTTAATTCCGCCGCGCTCTTTTTGGAAAGCTGTATAACGAATTGTTCTCCAAGTACTCAAGTAGCTGCTATACTTCCTGAAGTGTTACGTTCTGGATCACGTTATAAGAAGTGGCGAGAACTCTTGACTGAAAATTCAACTAATCGCAAAGAGCAAATTGGAGATCAATTTGATGGCTGGACTGATATTAATGTTTATTTGACAACCTTTACTATTAAACATGTTCCTAATGAACCCCTATTATCAACTTCTCGTGTCAGAAAGGGCAAGAAGAATCAACGCAAGCCTTTAATATCAGAGCTATTCGAAGTAAAGATTGGCACAGTAGTTCCTCATCGAGATAAAAAGATAGGCAACAAATACTTTTATATTCATGCCCGAATACTTAAGCCTTGGCAAATCATAAAGACGTTTAAAGAAACCAGGAAGCATGCTGGTACAGTGTTTAAGCCGCCATTTGTTGCGGTTAGACGCACTTCACGTCCTGGTGATACCTATCGAGCAATAGGTACACTTATAACTGGCTCTCAGCCTATAGCGGTTGAAAATCATTTAATTGTAATTCTACCGAAAGATGGAACTCTGAGGGCTTGTCGGCTTTTGCTGAAAAGTCTGAAGAGGAAGGAAACTACTAATTGGTTAGATCAACGAATTCGTTGCCGCCATCTGACATCAGAGGCGATGAAAGAAATGCCTATTTTTGCAGCACGCCAGCAAAATCGAAACAAATCGTAATAGACTATTGATCAAGCTAGACACAGAACATCATAACAAGTAATGCTTCAGCGTCCCTTCTAAGTTCATGTGCAACATTGAGTAATTCCTGCTTACCTTCAAGTGATATGCTTGGTTCATCATGCACTCGTCTTTCGATGATTTCGGCTTTAGCCCTAAGACGCTCAATGAGCTTTAGTCTGGTCTGCCGCAGAAGTCTTATTTGTTTTCTTGAATGCCTGTTGAGTTGAAGAAGCTCGAGTTGATATTTGGCGGGCGGCTTTATAGGATGCAATTCACCAGCTTCGTTCACATTAAAAAAATCAAGCCTCATCACTAAAAATGGATCGATAAAACCCTCATCTCCCAAGTATGTCTCCCTAGTTCCTAATGCAGGCCAATGATCAGACTTCAGCCGATTACAACCTGGGCAAGTCCACACCAAGTTATTAGGATCATTTGCTAGACTCTCAAAGTGTACCTGTGGTCGGAAATGATCTAAATGCATTGAATCAACACCGCCACATTCATTCTCATGAATGTCGCAATAAACACATCGATTCTGGCAATCCTCCCGAATCTCCATTCGGTAGTGACCATACTGGTAATAGCCCCCAACTGTTTTTTGGGCGTAAATGGAGCGGCGAGTCAAAGTTGGAAAGAAGAGGTTACTCATTGTTATTATTCATCTTTCATTCATCGACTAAACCAAAACGCCCTAGCTTCTCTTGATATTCTCGCAAAGTATTTTCTACGCGACTGAGTAACTCGGCTTCATTAGCGGCAATTGCAGCGCCTCGAATACCTTGTAGTTCCTGCAGTTCCTGTATATCCTCAGATGACAATTCGCTTGTCAAGCTCTTCCGAAGTAATTCTTGAAATCTGCGCTGTCGTTCTGCCAGTACATCGCCATAAGTGTCCATACGTCTCAATAACCTGGCTTTGAAAGTGCGCACATAGTCAGAATTGACATCCGAAATTTGATGCTTATCAATAATATCTTCAACGCTCCATTGCCCTTCTTCGAATTGCTCCTTTTCGTCCACATAATTTGTCAATATATATATGGGTAACTTTTGATCTATAGCTCTTAGATATTGTGCAAGCTCGATTCCAAAGTATAGAGCGATACCTGTATCTTTTAGCTTTTGATCTACCATCACGCAGGCAGTCTCAGAATCGTTTAACATCAAAGCGATATAGTCTGGCATAAGTGGAAATGGTAATCTTTGCATAATTTGAATCTCAGGCAGGATTATATGAAGCAATGCAGCAGATGTTTTTAGTTGATCTTGATTCTCATCAATTAGCCACAGTTTATTTCTAGTCATAGGAGGCTTATCCTCTGCGTGTTTTATCGTTGCGGCGAGAGATTTCACCTATTCCAACCTGGATGTGAAATTCGGCTCCTCCTAAATCGGATGGTGACTTCACGCTGATTGTGCCTTGTGGATAATCTTCAACAAAGCTCTTGACAATTGAAAGTCCCATTCCTGTACCTATAACATCGCCTCTCTGATTGCGCTTTGTAGAGAATGTTGGCAAAAATATTTTGTCTGCTGTTCCCGCTTCTAATCCCTTTCCACTGTCTGCAAAGAACATTTCAAGTTTTTTCTCTTGCGCTGTTGTTCTCAACTTCACTCGTAATTTTCGTTCCTCAGCAGGGATATCCTCTAAAGCCCAGACTGCATTAGAAATTAAATTAATAAGTATGCTTTCCCAATCAATTTCAAATGCCATAAAAGATGGAATGTTGTCAGCCAAGTTAAGTTGAACTGCAATGTTTTTATCTTGAAGGGGCTTCTGGAAGTAAGTAAATACATCGGTAATGAGCTTGCGTAAAGGCAAGTCTTTTCGCTTGCGCTTGTCGCGTCTTACATTTGCCAGGGTGAATCGTGCAAAGGTTTCAATACGTTCGGAATGTTCTAGTAAGATAACCAATTCATCCTTTATTTGCTCTTGTAAAGTTGTATTGATAATATCTAGACAAGATTCCAGATTGGATTTCAACAAAGCAGCATTATTTCTTACTAGATTGACTGATGCTAGTGTTTCATGACCAAAGCTGGCAGTGAGTATCCCTAATGATGCAAGGTTACCTAGAGTGTCCTTTTGCTGCTGGAATCGTTCCGCTTGTTCCTTTGCTGCCTCTTCAAATTGTTCTTGGGCTGTTCGTGACTGTTTAACAGTAGAGGCTACTTGACTAATAGCAGTATTCAAAATCTGCTCAATGTTCTTGATTTTAGGCTGCTTTCCACTCTCCTCGGCGGTAATTAACATTTCCTTGACTGTATCCACCGATGATTTGAGATCCTGTAGTGCGGTCTGAGATTCTTCAGCCGCACGTTGAGCTTGTTCTTTGGCTACCTCGAACTTATTCAACAACTCGGATCTCTTTTCAAACTCCTGGCGTTTAATCTCGAAAAATTCGATTGCTCGCTTTGAGAAAGTACGTAGATCGTAAAAAGCATTTCCTTCTACTATTCCTTCACGATTTGTCTGATCGATTAGACTCTCATTTTTCTCTCTAGAAATGAAAACAGCACCAACAACTTGATTGTATCCAACACGCCATGTACCAACAACGTTCCTAACCCCTGCGGGGCTCTGAATACGTCTGAAGCTTAGAGTCAGCCAATCACCTTCACCGCTCGGTTGACCATAAGGCTTAACTCTAAAGCCATCACGGTAGATACGTATACCTTGGTTTGAATTTAAGAAAGTTTCAACCTGAGTTCTCGTGAGATTCAGATCCTTCAACTCTGCTCCTTCGCGTGTGAAGAAATAGAATTCAAAAGTCAGAGGGCCACAGCGCGGTAAGTTTTCTCTATCCGGAAAACATTCTTTCCAGGGCTTTGGCGGATCTGTAAAAGTCTCATTGAAACGAGGCGAATGCATTTGGTAACTTACTGACCTAAATTTGTCATCCAATATTTCAGCTTTTACATACCATTCTGCAACATCTAATAACTCTGAGGAGCTGACTGCCCCTTCCAAATCAGGCCATTGACCATTGGTGTCGATTTCAACACTAAAGTCATTAATCCCGGCGAAGGGTGAAATAAGAAGGGTCAACTCTTGATTCCCTTACAGAATCATAAATTTGGCAGAGAGACAACTGGTTTGAGTTTGAGATTTGTCAAACGTGCTTTGAAAATAGGCAAGTCATGAAACCTGACCGACAGGCACCGCTGTAACCAGCGCCAACCGAGTTGAAAGACACTCAACTCACGGCGCGGGCCGGGGTCAATGCGCCGACGGGCCGCTTCGCCTTGGAGGATCACTTGTTCACCCAACTCATGACACCACACGGTGGCAATCGCCAGCGCCAACAGCAAGCGTTCCAACCGGTCGGCATGGTGCAAGCGGGTATGGGCCAGATCGAACCCGCCGGATTTATCATCCCGGAAACTTTGCTCGACACTCATGCGGCGGCCATACTCGTGCAAGCGTTTCCGACACGCGCCGCGCTCCGAAATCACGGCCACGATTTCAATCGGGCCGTCCGTGCCATCGGTCCAGGTGACCGAGAGGTTAGTCTGCAACTTGGCGTCTTGGGTCAGAGCAATGTTTTGAAAATAACGATTCTGGCGATAAGGTACAAAGGCATCCAGGCGGCCATACCGGCCATCGGCCAGCGTGACATAGGTATTACAGGCCACCCGAATCGCGTAATGCCAGCCGATTTTTCCGCACAATTTGGCCCAATCACAATCGCGAAACCCGCTATCGGCCAACAACGTCACGCGCCGCACGCGGCCGCGCAGAAAATCGGCCACCCGCGTCAGCATCGTTTCCAATTTTTCAACCTGGGTCAGGCCGGTGCCGGCCAAGACCACCCACCCCAGCGGGATCGCCCGACAGCCATGTTGCAACGACAGGCGAAAAATTTGCCAACGGTCCCCGAACACCATCACCCCATCCAACAGCACATAGGCGTCGACCGCCTGCCACCCTTGCAAGACGCGTTCCAACACCGCCTGATAAAAGGCCCACACGTCAATCTGCCCATTCTGCAGCCAGCGCCGGATCAAGGTCACCCGCGATTCGGCCTCCGTGTCCATCGGCAGATGGTTCGCAATTTGACTCAAGGCCAACGAACGCGCTTGCAAGATCCCGACAACGATCCAAATCCAGTTGGTGACTTGCTTACTATTCGATACCACCAGACAAGAACGCAACGTCTCGTTCAATCGGTTGTACAATGCTTGACTACTGTTCATCGCTCGGCTCCTTTGGTCGTCAGATAACCAAATTATGCCTTAAGCGGTGAACAGTAGAGTTTTAGCCTTTCTGTAAGGGAATCAAGATCGAGAGCTGCCTCATGCGTGATTGTTTCAGGTAGATTATCCTTTGTAATCCCCGCCTTCCCTTGAAAGAAGTCTTTATCGCGAAAAAGGAGATATAGAACCTGAAGTTTCTGATATAGCTCTTCAAGGGTGAGACTCTTTGGTTTGGTCCTCGAACTATAATAACGACGCGTCATATTTTCTCATAAGGTTATGATTGAACCGCTCAACTTTAGGTTATTCGGCGACCGCTTAATTCCACTCCGGGTGTTGCCCCCCGGTCACCGTGCGCCCATTTTACATCTAATGGGCTGACGCTGTACTTGACTTTGTTTGGAACAAAAAAGGCCGGAATAAATCGTCCGGCCTTCATTCATTCTTTCGCAGCTTCTTCTGCTTCTGCCAATTCTTCCCACTTCCGGTGCCTGATGCTTTCCAACTCTTCGCTGGTCCAGTTCATGACCTCGCGCAGAAATGTGCCGGAGAGCATAACTTTCAAATGGCGACGAAGTTCAGCCGTAGACTCGTCCAGTGTGGTCAGGTCTTTGTCTTCGCTTACCAAATAATCCACTTTGGCTCCCATCGCTGCCAGCGCGATAGGAACGTCGCTCAGATCGCGGACGAGATTCTGATTGGCGTCAATCGCCTCCACTGCTGGGTCAGGCACCAGTTCGTATTCAGCCTCGCGCAAAAACGTCTCTAGGCGCGGCAGATGCTGAGGAAAGCGTTCCCGCATATGCTCTCGCGCCTGTTTGATCACCAGAGGGCAAAGTACCAATTGGTAATCGCCGTCAACGGCGTGTTGTAGCACTTCATAGGGCCACCGGGGGAAAGCGTTGCCGGCCAACAAAATATTGGCATCGGTCAACACGCGTGGCTTATCAGGTGGGCCGGCCATACTGCTCGGCGAAGACTCTGCGTTTGGTTTTCTCCAAGTCGGCCATGAACTCCTCTTCAGTGAGGCCGAGCTTTTCCACATCCTGCCCAAAGTTGCGCGAGAGATCGTAAAAAGCTGCCTTGGCCCGCCGCCGGGCCGTCAGCCGCTCATACTCTTCCAGCGAGAGAATAACGGCGACCGGCGCGCCGCTGCTCTGAATGACGGTATGTTCACGCCGCTGGCGCAGGCGCCGTAGAATCGCGCTGAAGTTGCGCCGGAGCTCGGTGGCTGTAATGATTCTTTGACTACCAGGTTGCTGTCTTGCCATTTCAACCTCCGCTGTTCCCCAGAATATTGCCTCTCTGTGCCCATTTTACACCCAATGGCTGAGGCCGTACTTGAAGTTGGATAGCGTCTGTTCATTTGACGGCTGTCATCTTATTTACTGATGACCGACGATGCGATGCGGCACGTACGGCTCTTCCACGTAGGTAACTTCTTCCTGAGTCAGTTTAACCGATAGCGCGCCGACGGCCTCTTCCAGATGCGTAATCTTTGTCGCCCCGATGATCGGCGCCGTCACCGGCTTCTTCTGTAACAGCCAGGCCAGCGCGACATGCACGCGTGGTGTCCCATGCTTTTCCGCGATTTCCGCGACCCGCTCCACAACCTGTCGATCGGTTTCGGCGGTCGCATCGTACTTGCTTTTCGCGATTTGATCGGTTTCAGAACGAAGCGTGCGTTCCGACGACCAGTCAAGCGTCAATCTTCCGGAGGCGAGTGGGCTATACGGGATTGCCCCGATCTTCTCCTCGCGGCAGAGCGGCAGCATCTCTCGCTCCTCTTCGCGGTAGATCAGGTTCAGATGATTCTGCATTGAGACGAAACGCGTCCACCCCTGCTTCTCGGCCACGTGCAGCGCCTTCTGGAACTGCCACGCGAACATGGCGGAGGCGCCGAGATAGCGGGCCTTGCCGGCCCGCACCACGTCGTGCAGCGCTTCCATCGTCTCCTCGATGGGGGTTTGGTAATCCCAGCGATGGATCTGGTAGAGGTCCACGTAATCCGTCCCCAGCCGCTTCAGGCTTTTGTCAATCTCGCTCAGGATCGCCTTGCGCGATAGCCCTTCGCCATTCGGTCCCTCGTGCATTTTGCCGCGTACCTTGGTGGCAATGACGACCTCGTCCCGCTTCGCGAAATCCTTCAAAGCGCGTCCAAGAATCTCCTCACTCTTTCCAATGGAATAGACGTTAGCGGTATCGAAGAAATTGATCCCCAGCTCGAGGGCTTTCTTGATAATCGGTCGGCTGTTTTCTTCGTCAAGCACCCATTTGTGAACCCACTGCTCTGCGTCCCCAAACCCCATGCAACCCAGGCAGATGCGAGACACATCCATTCCGGTGTTTCCGAGCTTCGTGTATTCCATTGCTTTTCCTTTCCAATTTAGGGATCAGAACCAATAATGTTCTCGCGCGCTTTCTGGAATAGCGCCTCGGCAAAAGCCCCATCATAAATAAAGTAATCTTGCTGGCTGCCATCCATGAGTTGGAGGGTCACCATGCCATAGGGCTGGTCCAGCGGCCGCTCTTCGGCGGGAACCACTTTAGAGAGCCTGGGCTGCAACTGACCCGCGATCTCATCAATATCAAATAGACCCGGCTTAACGATCTGTGATTGCGGCAAAGCGCCATAGAACAGGCGCGCCTCACCGTCCTGGCGGATCAATAATCGCGTCTCGCCATGCGGAAAATCTAGGACAATAGTCGTCACAGGGTTGGAAGGGGGGCTGCAACCTGCTAAACATAGAAGGCTGAAGGCCAAGAGGCTGAATATCAGAGGGGGCTTAATGACCATCTACCTTTTCTCGGTAAGAGCCTGCTCGATAATAAAAATCTGCCGCAGCGGGTCAATCGGTTTTTTCTGCCAACAGTTTTAACAACTTCGCCTCTTCCTCAACGCGGGCGCGAACGGCGATGGGTGCGGCCAGATGTCGGCGGATCGTTGCCTCGCTCACGTGTGGATCGTAGTAATCGCGGAAGAGTTCAATGGCTTGAATGGTTTCACCCGTGTAGCGCTCCAGAGTAACTGCCTCGCCAACTTGGACATAGCCGGCTTGTGGGACGCGGCAATACAGACCGGGTCGTTCGGCTGCTCGGAAACGTTTAACAAATGACGGATCTTCCATCCGCCGCGCGAGCGTGACACACGGAATCCGGGGCGCCGAGACTTCCAGGATCACGGAACCGAGATGCAAGCGATCACCAATAGACAGTTGAGCACTTTCCAACTCACTAATCGTCAGATTTTCGCCAAAGGTGCCGGGCGCTAGCTCCCGTCCCAAAACGCTTGACCACCACGCATAATCCGGAAGACCATAGACATAAACGGCTTGATCCTCGCCCCCATGATGTTCCACATCACAGACCGCATCGCCTTTAAGGCCGGTCGCGGTAATCTGAACCGGCTCATTCACCGGCCGTTTGTAGATCCCGGTTTTGCCGACGGCCTTGGCATTTTGAATCGGCTGCGCTTGACCAAGATTGACGCTGATTAATTGCATTTCGATTTCCACGGGCCTCCTCGGGTCTTTATTCCAAACATCGGCACATTCTTTGTGAGATTGTACCCGACTATTCTAAGCCAAGAGAGCCATCTTTCCATAAGCGCTTGTTAATGAGATTTAGACCTGGCGGGATTAACTTCAAGGTGGGTGTCAGGTTTCTTTTGGATTTCTAAAAGGAGGTGCCGAATGGCAAGTCCAAGTTTGAGTCCTTTCCATGAGTTGGAGGCAACGCTAACAAAGTTTAGGCCTATTCACCCGCGTCCGGATGTAGATGTGCTAGCTGACATCCAAGACGCGCTCTGGAGCGATACGACGATTCGCTCGCTGGATCGCGATAGCCTGAGTCTCGAAGTGCATGACGGCGAAGTGTATTTATCCGGCCATGTGACGAATGTGATGCACCGGCACCGAGTTGAAGACTTGGTGATGGGGGTGCGCGGTATAAACGCCGCCCACAATGATCTGATCGCCGACGACGAGTTGGCCACGGCGGTGGCGCAGGCGCTGGCTGCCGACCCACGCACCCGTCCGCATCTAATTTGGGTCGGCGCGTTTCATGGCTGGATTCGGTTAAGCGGCGAAGTTCTGGAGGTCGAGGTGTGCGACGCGGCGGAAGAAATTGCGGGGCTTATGCCCCATGTGCGCGGTGTACTGGACTTGCCGCGCCTGCTCAATGAACACCTCGGGGTGCAGCGGCGTCCGCTCCAGCCGCGGCTGGGCGTGCCGGTCTATGCGGCGAATGGTCCCGCGGGCAAGGTGGCGCACGTGGTTATTAATCCGCGCAACCGGCTTGTCAGCCACATCGCTATTCAAGCTCAGGCAGAACGGGATGGACAGAGCACGTGTGGCGTGTTCCTCGTCCCGGTGGAAGCGATTGAGACCGCGAGCGAGAGCAGCGTTTTCTTAACGGACACCTTGCGCGATCTGGCCGCTCGGCCCGTTTTCCGTGAAGCCGACTTCCCGCCTGCACCCTCGGATTGGAGGCCGCCGTTCCCATACTTGTTTGGCAGTCTCCGCTGGTTGCGGAAGTAAGAGGTTAGTTCTGAATTATCGTAGGCCTCAGCCGCCCGCCGGAGCAATGCAGAGGCGGGCGGCTTGAAGCAGTTGTTGAGCGGCGTGGCCGACTTAGGCCGTAACGACGGGTACTCTTAGATAAAGAACGAGGCTGTAAACCAGCATCCCGATGGAGAAGACGGCAAACGCCACCCGCACCAGGCTTTGTTCTTTGAGCAGCGATGCCCAAGCGGCAAAGGCTAACCCGAGCGTGCCGATCAGCAAAACCAACTGCAAGGCATCGCCGCGTTCGTTAAACTTCTCGGCCAGATCGAAAAGCCGATCTGATTCGTCAAACATCGTTTGGGGTTCGGCTTGCATCGCCGTGTAATAGGCCTCGCTAAACGGGTCATCCGGATTGGTCGCAATCGAGGCTTGGAGTTCTTCGGAATAGCTACTCTCATAATATTCGGCTTTTTCATCGGTCTCGGCGGTGTACCAGCCATCATACATGTTGTAGTCATAAACAATCAGTTGGCCCGCCGAGAGATATTCCGCGTTGGCGTCCGTCAGCATTTGCTGGCCCTGAACGTTGTATTTGGTCTGGTCTGAATCGGCCATGGAACTTTGATAGCCGGAAACCGCGGCCATAATACTTAATATGACGACCAGCGCTCCCAGAAGAATGTCGGACGATAGAAATGCGAGACGACTTATCAGGTTTTTCATTTTTTTCTCCAAGCTGCCACGGATATTTTTAGGCGGTTTGGCGCGCCGCCTCAAGCCCTAAATATTACCATGACGCGTGCTACTCCGCTTGTTAGACTCGTGCGAATTCCGCGCGGACAGTGGTAACGATGGGGGCCACCGCGGATTGCAGGCGGGCGGCGTCGTCCGGCTCGACGCGACCGTCGTAAGCGCGCTGGGCAGCGTGAATGGCTGGATGCCAGGCGGTGGGCAGGTGGGTGAGCGCCCAGCTGCCCGCCGCGCGCTTCGAAATCACGACGTTCCGCGTCCGCAGGCTGTAGAGGAGGCGGCAGCCATTCAAGACCACGAACGCGGCGGACGGATACTCCTGCCCACTCTGTTCGATATAGCTCAACTCGCCTCGCAACCCTTCCTTCAACTCCTCCCAGGTGGGAGGCTGGATGAGAACAGACGGAGCACAGCCAGAGAGGTGCACAAACTGTTCAGCGAGCCAATGTGCCCGATGCAATGCCCAAGCATCGTCCACCAGATTCTCGCGGAACGCGTGTGGCGGTGGTAATGTACTCGCCATGTCTCGCTCGAGGATATACCAACTGTCCCATTCAATACCGCAGTCCCGGGCTGTGGAGGTATGCAGCTCGTCAATCGCCCGGATCGTGTTCGGGTCGAGTGGCTGCCTGATTACGGCGTGCGTGTCCACATCCCCCAACCGGCGGGGACGGTCCTCAAAAGTCACCGCGCCATACACCCACAGCGCAACCAACTCCTCGCCCAGAATCTGTCGAAGTTGATCGCGGAGCTGTACACACGCGACCTGAACCGCGTTGGGTAGAAGTTCAAGCGGGACACTCATCTGTCTTGTTTCTTTAGAAACTCCAGCAACCTGGCATTGACCAGTTCCGGCTGGTCCAAAGTCAACGCATGGCCCGCTTCCGGAATGAGGTCGGTCTGGATGTTGGGGATCAGATTAGCGGCGCGCTTTAGCGCGGCGCGCGGGTCATAGATGATTTCGTGTTCTCCGATCAGTAACAGAGTCGGGGCCTTGACCTGTCGCAATTCATCATCCGTATATACGGGTGGGAGCACGTTGTAGTCACCCTGGAAATCAGTTTTTAATATAAATTGTTCGACCACCGGCGAGTCATTTACATCATGCCTGGCAAATATCCGGAGCATCAAATTGCGAGCGGCCGGTAGACCGGGTAATAGGCGAGAGGCCATGAGCGGCACATAGAACTGTGGGAGCAGCGGCAGCAGCGATGCCGCCGGCGCCAGCAGCACAAGTTTCATCACACGCTCGGGCGCGGCCAACGCCAGGTTCAGTCCCAAAAAGCCGCCATACGACATGCCAATGAAGTTCACTTTTTCAAGCCGCAATTCGCTGAACACGTCGCTCAGCCAATCTACGAAATCCGACCGCGTTAGCAGTGAGCGCGTGCAGATGCTCTTGCCCTTGTCGCCAATCGTATCCAGCGCATAGACGCGCTGGGCGCGGCTCAATTCCGCGACGTTCGGATACCACATGGTGGAACTGATGCCCAGCCCAGGCAAGAGCAACAGCGGCGGCGCATCGTTTGGGCCGGAGGCATGGACGTGCGTGGGGCCGAAGCGCGTCGGCACATCGAAGGACTCCACCGGCACGGGCCACAGTTTCAACGCGGCGTCATAGGCCGCCAGATAGCGGGCCTGGCCTTCCGGAGTCTTGAACATCGAAGGTTGGGTGGACATCACTCAATAGGGTCCACTAGAGTCGTGCGTGTGCAAAGGTTGTCAGGTGGAAAGAGTCATTCCCGCCTTCGCGGGAATGACGGGTTGGCTACAGTACACTCAATATCAAGCGGCGTTGATGGAGACCGGACAGGTCTGGACCCACCGAAGATCCAAATGGAATCTGCTCTACAGTCCTGCAAAAAGATCAATCAGATTCCCGTCGGGATCAATCACCACGGCATAGCGGTATGCCGTGG
>Ga0209382_10002551_pt1 | contig 26264 bp, 21 predicted proteins | sample SoiMetdeltSBSDD5_FD_187599 | JGI IMG/M metagenome (GOLD analysis project Ga0209382, IMG submission 187599) | Bulk soil microbial communities from a Populus tree surrounding site in Tennessee, USA - Soil MetaG P. deltoides SBSDD5 (SPAdes) (version 2) | ecosystem: Environmental > Terrestrial >... | reverse complement strand
AGATCCTCGGTGCTCAACGACGTGAGCATCGCCAACTGCTGCTCCGGCTTGCCTCGCATCCCCGCGGTCTACCGCACCCAGCAACCGACCGCGAGCACCTACACGGCGTTCTTCCGCACCCTGCTAGAGAAGGAGCGGGCGACCGGCGGCCATGATGAGGCTGTGACAGCTGCACCGGAGGAGCGACTCCAGAATTGGTTGACAGGGCGTATTGGCGAGAGCCAGCACCTCGAGTTCAAGGGGGACCTCGCGCTCGGTAACAAGAAGGACAAGGTCGAGGCGCTGAAGGATCTGACTGGTATGGGCAACGGTGGCGGCGGCGTGGTTGCGTTTGGCGTGGCCGAGGTGAAGACACCGGATGGCGAGTCCGTCGCAGACCACATCGCCGCCCTTACAGACCCGATGCTTCCGGTCAGGCTGAAGGACATCGCGAGTTCAGGTGTCCGGCCGACGTTGCGGGTGACCTTCTCTCGCGTCGACCTATCCGATGGGGGCTACGTACTCATCGCGGATGTCGCGCGGTCGCCGCTGGGCCCGTACATGGTCGACGCTTACGACGACCACCGCTACTGGCGTCGAATCGGCACCGACGCGCGTCCCATGGACGAGCGCCTGGTGCACGACATGTACGCCGAGGCCGAACGATGGCAGCGCAACCGCGCCTTCCGCTGGGAGGCGCGGGCCCTGCCGCTCGAATCACCTCGTTCGTTCTGGCCTTGGCTCACGGTTTCCGGCATTCCTGAGTTCGACGTTGGCGAACCCTTCGACCCAGCCCGGCGGGATGTGACATCTCTCCGCTATGAGGGGGCCACTCACGCCCTCCCTGCTTGGCTCACACGGCTCGAAGACCTCGGTGATCGATTCGCAGTCTGGGCTGACGGCTTTGTCGCTGACTCCTTCGGCGACTCCAAGACCAATTCCGCGCGACCTCAGCATGAACAGACGCGCATGCGAGTCCATCGCGATGGGTCCATCGGCATCGGACTGTTGCTGAGCACTCCTCGTCGGCTGGACGCCGTCACGGTGCTCAACGCGCACCTCTCGTACTGCGGGCAACTCTGGGCCTCCGCCGGCGTCTCCGCTGTTGACCTTCGCATCGAACTCACAGGGTTCGGATCCCAGCCAGCGAATGTCACGCCGTCAGAGTTCCCCCGACCGCCCGACCGGAACGGCACCCCGGCCCCCAGGATCGTTGTGCAGGAACTTGTCCGTGTAGCAGATTTGGTCGCGGCAAGCCCCAGGCATCGTGTCCTGCGAAGGTTCGCGGACCGGCTCGCCAACCTGTACGGCGAGGCAACCCAGCGAGTTGGCTTCGAGTTCGGCCCCCTCTGCACTCCTGCTGGGCGCGCTCCCGCCTCCGCAGCTCGTGCACACATCATCTACACGGCATGGTCCAACGACCAACCGAGGCCGATTGCATCCAACGGAGCCGTGCGGCAGCCAGCCGGCGCCGACCCGATCGGCTGGTGGCGGGACGGAGCGCTGCTCACCGCATCAGGCGACATCGTCGCCGTCGTTGAGTTCCCCACGATCGACGAGCTGCCAGACGACTTCATCGCGGCAGACATCGATCCCTCAGAAGAGATCCCCCATCCAGACTGGGACCCGGAACGACCAACGACCGATGCGGAGCCGCCGCCATGCACCGGCAGATGGACCCCCGATCCGATCGAATCGATCCTGACCACATGACCGGCCAACGCTGCCCTCGCCTCGCATCAACTGCCAGACCCCAAAGGCCAGCTGTCGGTTCTCGCCCGGTACAGCTCAATGGGCAACTGCTCGGACAGTTCAAGGTTGCGACCAGCCTCCAACACACCTTCGTCACCGCGACCTTGCGCACGTTGCCTGAGACCTGCTCGATCTGGTCAACCGGTGTTGGCGCCGGTGGTCTTCGGCATGCGTGGCGGCCTGGAATTGCCTCACCGTGCCTAGCATCGCGATTGCTTCTATCACTACTGCAGCCCGAGTGGGTATCGGACTAGCCGGATGACGGATCCCAACTGGCTCCTTTCCACGATCGCTCAGTCTGGTGCGGCACTCGTCGCGATCATGGTGGTTTCCTGATCAGCCGCGTTGTGTCGCTGGCTGCGCAGAGGGACGCCCAGGCGCACTTGAGGCATGACCTGGCGACGCGCCTAGACGTCGCTCGCACTCACCACGAGGGGCGCAGGAGCGAGCGATTGGCCGTCAGCGAGGTCTGGTTCATTGACCAATGCCTGGACGTGCTCGGACGCACGGGAAAACTTGACGCTGACGAGGTACTAGAGGATTTCATCCCTCTCGGGAGCGACGAGACCGAGATGGGCCCGGTCGCAAATCGTCTCGTATCCCCTGTCGCTCGGGCTACACAGGATGTTGAACGTCGCTGCAAGTCTCCACGGCCGCATCGACATCGAGCGACTCCGCCGTAATGGTGTTGCAGTCGCCGATGAGGATGAACCGGTGTATGGCGCCTATCTGCGATGGTTCGATGAGCGACGTACCGCCCAATCTCACTCCTTGTTGCGACAGTCATCGTATCGACTCTCCCAATTGGTGATCATCAGGTTCGACGTCAGGAGCGTCGCATTGAATCGGAGCGACTGGCGGCCAGCGAAGTAACCGTACTTGAAGCTCAGTTGGCCACGCTCGATTAGTTGCGAGGCTCCTTAAAGAACCCAATCGAGCTCTGGGCTGGGTTCGGTGTTCTCGCCTACTTCGCGCTGGTCTCGATAGTCGTGCCCGTTGCGATGTTGAGTCGACGGCCCGTGCCAAGAAGCCCGCTCGCTCGCGACGTAGTCGTACTACTCTTCGTCACTGGATTCGCTGGTCTGCTGGGATACGTCGTCTGGTCGATACGCAGGCTGCACGATGTCGGTGACGGCAGCGATCAGCCAACTTAGATCCAGGATGCGGTCAACATGGTGGTCGACGCCGCTGTACAGGCCGTTATCAAGGCATCGGGTCTGGCACCGCGAGGGCCGGGCGGCGCTGACCCGCCTCGCGGGCGGCTCTGATGACCTTGTGGGCGGGATCGCTGCAGCCCTCGGCGGCGACGGCGCCCGAGCGAGCCAGCATCTGAACGACTGTCAAAGACCCATCTCTATCAGAGCCGACCTTCGGGCTGCCTGAATCGCCTGGTCATACGCATTTCGAAGCCGGTCGCCGTTGGGGTGTGCGTTGCCATGAGCGATGTCATTGCGGAGCTTGGCCATATCGGTCGCACTCACGGACCATGTCGGGTTGCCGGTCGCCTTCTGCAGTCGTCGCAACCGGTCTTCGAGCGAATAGTCTGCGCGGTTCATCAACCACCGCCTAATGAACTTGCGTGCGACTGGGTCACCGACCGCCGCGATCGCACTCTTCCGCGCGACTTTGAATACGCCGGGGTCGACTGGTCCACGCCCGTTCTTCCTAGAGTCGAACGCCTCGATTGCACTGATCACGTCGAGATAACGGTTCCGCAGGGGCCGATCGATGTCGGTCAACACGCTGGCGAGAAGGCTCAAGAAGACTTCCTGGCTCGCGGCGAACTGCTGGGCTAGGCCTATTACGTTGTGCAATTGGGCGGCTTGGAGTTGGTCGATCGTAATGAGCGGGTGTGGTCTCTGCCGGTGGTCAAATTCCACGGATTCGTTCGGATCTACGCCGGATGACCACAGTTCTAGTCCGTCCTTTGACCGCTCCATCCTGCTGATGTGCTTCTTAGTCCAACACCGGATGGACTTAGGCCTGAAGCGCCAGCCGCTTGCTACCTGGAGAAAGTCATTCAGAGGTACTAGCCACTCATCCCACCAGTAAGACAAGGGCCAAGAACGCGCGCTGGACAGGTAGATCTGCGGCCGCATCTGCACATCCATGCCCAGGCGGCTGTGATCGGCTAGCCAGTCATAGTGAGCCTCGATGTCAATGCCGTCCGAGCGCCACTTCGCTTTGCGCTTATCTAAGGAGATGTGCAACTCCTTCGCTCGACTGGTGGGTCGCCGTTTGAACGCGAGGGGATCTGGACCAAGTAGCAGGGCAAGCGCTGGCACCTCCATTTCGATGCGTCGAATGAAGGGGTCCATCGGATCGTCCAGATGAACTCTCGTCAAGGCCTGTGCGACGGAGAACGAGGGCTCGTAAGTCAAGCCCAAGGTGCTCCCAGTGGATGTACAGCCGAGAAGCGTCATGTATCCATGGCGGCCGACGTCGCCGAGCATCATCGGAATCGTGTCGCTCGAGATCGGTGGGTGGTTCGAGCCTACGAGTGACAGCCGCGGCCGGTGCGGTGGATCCCAGGTCAGCAAGCCGGGGCTCTTGCTCGCAGGGTCGCTTGGTGTCCACCACACGCCATGGATCGCCTGACTGCTCATTTGGCCCACACCCCAATCCTGATGCCCCGAGGCCCTGGGGGCATCGGCGAATATGGCTCTTGGCTGTCGTCGTTTGCAGTAGCTATGCCATCGAAGGCCAGCGCACCGTGATCACTACGGAGTCGGCCTCGGCTCGCCAGCGATGATCGATGCCTTTCTCCCAGAGGACGTAGTCGCCCTGAATGTCGAGGGTGACCGTCGTCGGCGTGTCGTGTTGGTCGGAGGACGCAAGCTCCAGGTGCCAACGGCCTGAGACGAGGATCAGGATCGTTCGGTCGTGGCGGCCGGCTGACCACTCGACTCGCTCGTCGCCGGCAGGATGGACGCCCCACTTGATCTCGACGTCCTTGGAGTAGTGGGGATCCGTCAGGTCCTTGATGAAGTGCCCGACCAGCCAACCCCGGCGGTTGGACAGCTGGGCGGCATTCCCCCGGGACCAGGTCGGCGTCACGTGCCCGCCTCGATCGTCGGGACGGCGATGCGGCTGGGTTGGCCGACCTCACGCAGCCGCCTTAGCCCCTGAAGGAGGCAGAAGAGGCTCTCATTGCCCCATCGCGGATCCGAGGCGAGGGCCTCAAGGCCTGCGGTGTCCAGTGTCGAGTGGCGATTTACTCGCTCTGCCTCCCAGTTGGACTCGACGAGGTGTCCGAAGCGCTCCCACCAGTCCTCGTCGTCGATGACGACCAAGCCGGCGAACTCGTAGTTGCCCGTCACCAGGTTGAAGCCGAAGCCGGTGCACTCGACGCGGAACGAGTCCGGCCGGTCGAGCAGCCAGACCATCGGCTCGGTCAGGTTCTGGTCGTGGAGTAGGTCCACATGGCTATGCGGTAGAGGCGCGATCTGCTCCAGCTCCTGGCGGCCGAGCAGCTCCTCCTCGAACTCGCGTCGAACCGTCGCGGACGGGCGAACCTCGTGGGTCGGCTCGCCGGTCGGTTGGTGGAAGCCCTTCGGGATCGTCGCCAGCTTGCCTGCGAGGTTCAGCACCGTGGACGAGCGTTCCTGGGTGAACAGCACATAGTCCCGGACATCACCTCGACGCCTGGCGATGGCCAGCAGTGAGACCACACCGCCGACGCACGCCCGCTGCCCGAGCTCGAAGGTCGCACCGATCGTCGGGAGGTAGGCATCACGCAAGGGCAGCTCGTCACGCGACTGACCAATGGCGGCGATCAGCTCGCCCTCGATCAACTCGGTGGTCAACGCGTGATCGGCGAACTCCACCGTCGTGAACGTGGCGGACAGCTCGCCGGGCGCTACGTCGACGTCGAGCAGCTGGTACAGCGGATTGTTCACCATGACCGTGCCATTGACCTCAACACCGGCGAGCCGCTGGACGGCTGCGGCGACGCCGGCAGAGGTCAGCTCGGGCCGCTTGTCCGGACCTGGCGGCACAAACCGGGCGGACTCAGCGTCGCCCCCGAGCGGCACTGCCGTGTCCAGCCACTCCGGTCGGGTCAGGATGCTCGTCGTCAGACGACGGTCGCCGACCTTCGCCCGGTAGAGCATGCTGCCGGCGGGCGGCTCGCCGTGGTAGCGGGCGATCGCCTCGGCGAGCTGGGCCCGGCTGACATGACGTCGGTTGTGCTCCCGGCCGTACCGCAACGAGGGCGGCTCGGCTTCGAGGCGCGCAACGGCGGCGTTCACAGCTGCGTACAACGACCCGAAGCTGGCGGCGGAGTGATCGGCCAGCCAGGCGATGAACGGCGACGTTCGGAGGTCACGCTCGACCGGCCTGGACGTGAGCCCGAAGCGGCTCGCCGCGATCGCCTCCCAACGCGCCCACAGTGCGCCGCCTGTCTGCAGCGCCGCCTCGGCCTGGCGGGTGAACTCCTCGGTCGGCGCTTGGCGCCCGCCCTCGATGTGGCTCACCCGCGACGGGTCGTACGCCATGGCTGCAGCCAGGGCCTTCTTGCTGAGTCCCCGTCGCTCGCGCCACTCCCGTAGCTCGCGTGCGTACTGGACTTCATCGGCGCTCAGGATCGGCGGTGCCATCGATGTGCCGTCCTCCGGCGCGTGAGTGAACCGAGCGTGAGTCCGCGCTCACGCGACGTGCGGACGTGTACTGGCCGGCATGCAGGGCGCATCGACGTCACGGCCGCTCGGAGTGTCGCTTGGCCTGCCACGCTTCGACGTCCTGGCGCAGCCAGAACTGGCAACGGCCGCCGTTCGACATCAGGACCGGGGCCGGGAAGTCTGCGAACCGACTGCGATAGGTCGACACGCTCCGAGCATCGGCCAGGCCGATGATCGACGCAACGGCTGCGGCGTCGAGGACATCGTCCAGGTCCACAGTGCGGCCCATCGGCACGGGATGGTAGTTGCGCTAGAGCGACAGGCCATCTACTGTCGCTTTAGGACGACAACGAGTGGCCCCGGCGCAGCGGCAACTGCCCGGGGCCTGGCCACGACGGAGGTACCCGCCATGACGACCGTTGACCCTACGCGCCTGCGCTCTGGCGGTGTGCGGTGAGCGCCCCCGACGTCGAGTCGCGACTGATCGCGGGCACCGTCGACGATGGGGATCCGCTCGACTGCTCTGCCTGCGTCGAGACCGGCGACGTCTGCTCGTTCCATGCCGGCTGGGCGGCCGGCTGGGATGCATGCTCCGCGTTCGTGGCGCACGTGGTCGAGGCCGACCGCGATGCCGAGCTCGGGCACGAGGCGGTGGACAGGTGACCCGGCATCGGCCGTGGCGCCGGGCCGTGAAGGCGATGACGGTTGTGTGCGTTCCGCTGGCCGTCGGTGCGCTTGCCGGTGCGGCAGTTGCTGGGGCTCTGGTCGTTGTCGGAGCACTCGTGTGGGAGATGGCGCGGTGGGAACGCTGGGGGCGCCGGCGGTTGCCGACCAGCACCGACGTTGAACTCTGGCGACCTGAGCGGTCGCAGACGATGTCACCGCCGGGCGGCGGAGACGCGATCGGGCCAGAAGGTCATAGGGCCTTCGCCCAAGCGCTGCACGCGGTAGCGGCGGCCTACCTGGCCGAGTGCGAGCGGGAGGCCGACCGATGACCGCGCTCACCGTGCACCCCAACGGCTCGTCGACGACCGCGAGCACGCAAGCTGAGGTGACGCTCGGCCGGATCGAGCGGATAGCCGGCGGGGTGGTCGTCGCCCTGGTCGTGCTCCTGGGCGTGATCGGCGCGGTCAATAGCTTCCGCGCTGTCGCCGAGGCCGTCGAGCCGTCATTCGACGGGTTGGCCTGGACCGTTCCGCTCGGCGTCGATGTCGGCATCGCCGTGTTCACTGCCCTCGACCTTCTCCTGGCGCGCCTGGGCATGCGGATGTCGTGGCTGCGCCTCGTCCCCTGGGCCCTGGTGGCGACCACCATTTACCTGAACGTCGCCGGCGAGCACAATCCAGTGGCCGCGGTCGCCCACGGCGTGCTGCCCGGGCTGTGGGTCGTCGCCGTCGAGGCCGGCTCCCACGTGATCCGTCGTCACGTCGGGCTGACGGGTCCGGGCGGCGTCGAGCGGATGGACCGGGTCCGCTGGTCGCGCTGCTTGCTCGCGCCCGTGTCGACGTTGCAGCTGTGGCGGCGGATGGTGCTGTGGGAGACCCGCAGCTACTCCGATGCCCTTCGGCGTGAGCGTCACCGCGTCCTTGCGTGCACCGACCTGCAGGACCGGTGGGGCCGGTGGGCGTGGCGCTGGCGGGCACCTCGCCGTGCCCGAGTGCTCTACCGGCTCGGCGAGCTGGTGCCCGCGGCCGCGCTGCCGACCGCCCCGGCGACCGATCCGGCGCCGACGAGCCGCCGCCCGTCGACCAGGACGACACGGAAGCGCTCGCGTCCGGCCTCTGATCTGGGCGAGCTGGCCGACGCCGGACGCGTCGTGGCGGACGAGCTGGCGGCCGAGGGTGCGCGGCTGACCAGGGGTGCGCTGGCGGAGCGGTTGCGGGCTCGGGGTGTACCGGTGTCCAACGCCCGGCTGAGCGCGTTGCTGGCGGAGCTGCGGACGGCGACAGCTCGTCCGAGAACTGCGGAGGAGGAGTGATGGCTGAGAAGCGCTCGTTGGGATGGGGTCGGGTGCGCTTCGCCCGGTTGCGGCGGTCGGCCCGAGGCCGGGTCTCGTGGTTGGCGGATGACCTGGCCAATGACGAGTTGCCTCCGTCGGACCGCCTGGAGGACGAGCGGCCGGACCAGCCGCTGACGCGGCGGGGACGGCCCGCGCTGGCCGTGGTCCTGGACTCCGGCGAGGACCGTCCCGAACCACAGGACGGCACCGCAACGGACGGTCCGTGGGATGGGGAGGATGGTCCCGCGGTTGCGGCGGTCACGGTCCCGCCGGGACGGGGATCGGTGGTCCCGGCCCGTCCGTTCCGGGACGAGGACGGTCCGCCGCCGGGGGAGGGGGACTGGTTGGCGCGGGGTGGGCGTCCGGTGTTGCCGGGGTGGTTGGCGCACCCGGTGTCAGCGGGCCGCCGGGGCCTGTCGTGGCGGGCGCATGTGGTGGCGTTCCATGGGCTGCGCACGCCGGAGTACGCGGCCAGGGCGGTCAAGTGGGCGCCCCGGGGCGTCCACCGCACGGCGGTGGGGCTGGCGCGGTGGTCGGTCGACGCGGAGGGCCGGGAGCTGCGCTGGTCGGCTGTGGCCCGCGACGACGCCCGGGAGTACCTGCACCTGTCCCGTCAACGCAACCAGCGGGTCCACAACCGGGTCCCCGCAGTCCTGCTCCTCGCCGGCCTGTTCGCCGTGGCCGTGGGGTTGGGCGTGTGGCTGTCGCCATGGTCGCCGGCGACCCGCTGGGCGGTCGTGGTGGCCGTGGTCGCCGGGTTCGGGGCGGCGGGAGCGCCGGTTGATCGGCCCTGGATCGAACACGCCACCGTCCCGGCCAAGGCCCGCCGGATCACCCCGGATCTGCTGCTGCAGGCGTTCGCGGCCGCCAAGTTGTGCTCACTGGACCCGGACCGCGCGCCCGGACCGATCCGGTTCGCGTCCCCCGTCGCCCACGACGGCCCCGGGGTGCGGGCGATGATCGACCTCCCCGCCGGCGTGACCGCGATCGACGCGGTCGGGCGCCGGGAGAAGATCGCCGCCGGCCTAGACATCGACGAGTTCCGAGTGTTCCTCGAACGGGTCCGGGGGACCGCCGGCTCGGCCCGCCGGGTGGTCGTGTGGGTAGCGGACCGGGACCCCTACGAGACCGCGTCCCCCCAGTCCCCGCTGGCGGCAGCGAAGGTGTGGGACTTCTGGAGGCCGTTCCCCTTCGGGGCGGACGCCCGGGGACGGACCGTGTCGGTCCCGCTGGTGTGGTCCTCGCTGCTGATCGGGTCGATCCCGCGCATGGGCAAGACCAACGCCGCCCGCCTCCCCGCCGCGGCCGCCGCCCTGGACCCGCACACCCGGATGCTGATCTTCGACGGCAAGGGCGGCAAGGACTGGAAGCCCTTCGAGCAGGTGGCGCACTTCTACGCGGCCGGGGTCCGCCAACCTGTGGTCGAGGCCCTGGTCCAGGTGCTCGTCGACGCGGTGGAGGACATGAATACCCGCTACGAGCGCATGGCCTCTTTGCCGGACGACATCTGCCCGGAGGGCAAGGTCACGCCCCACATCACCCGCCGCAGCACCTATGGGATGCCGTTGACGGTGATTTTCATCGACGAGGTCCACCGCTACCTCGAGCACCCCGAGCACGGCAAGACCATCTGTGGTCTGCTCACCGACGTCGCCAAGGCCGGGCCCGCCGCGGGCTACATGCTCGTGCTCGCCACCCAGCGGCCCGACACCAAGACCGTGCCCGAGGGCCTGCGCGGCCAGATCGGCACCCGCTTCGCGCTGCGGACCATGAACTGGCAGGCGTCCGAGACCATTCTCGGCGCCGGCACCTACACGGCCGGGCTCGACTCCTCGAAGTTCCTCCGCACCCACCTCGGCGTCGGGATCCTGTTGGGCAACGACGACAACCAGGCCACCGACGGCGAAGCCGTCACCGTCCGCACCCACCTCCTCGACCTCACCTCCCTGCGCCGCCTATGCGACCGGGCACGTCGCCTGCGCATCGAAGCGGGCACCCTCACAGGGACCGCCGCCGGCGACCAGGTGATCGCCGAGGCACCGCAGCGGCGCCTGTTGGATGACGTCCTGGACGTGTTCGAACCGGGCGAGGACCGGGTGTGGTCCGAGACCATCTGCGCACGCCTCGCGGGGCAGTGGCCCGACGTCTACGACGGCTGGGACCCCACCGCACTGGCCAACGCCTTACGTGCCTTCGCTGTCGAGACCGGCCAAGTCTGGGGCCGCACCCAAGCCGGCGAGGGCGCCAACCGGCGCGGTGTCGCCCGCCAAGCCGTCCTCGACGCCATCGCCGCCCGGCCACCGCGGGCACCAACGGCACCGCGATCGACGTCGACAGCACCGTCACCCCGCCGCCGGCTCTAGCACCCGGTCCCGCTAGGTCTAGCGCCCCCGATAGCCCAACCGACCAGGGACCTAGCGCCTAGCGAACGCACACCGAGCCACGTGGATCGCCGGGATCGGGGACCCGCCCAGTGCCGCTAGCCGCTAGCGGACTCCCCACGAAGTGGTGGGGCCGGAGTTGCAGCTCCGACCCCACCGGTGAACCAGAAGCCCAACTCCACGAAGGGAACCAGTCCAGTGACCACGCTAACCCCCGACCAGCTCGCGGCCCTGCTGAGAGCCTCGGCCGCCGGCTACTACACCGACGAGGCCGCCGCCCTGCTCGTCTACGGGCACCGCAGCTGGCTCACCCGCCGGGACTTCACCGCCGCGTGCCTGAACTACGACCACGACGGCACCGCCCCGATCGCCTGGATCGACTGGGAAGCCGTCCCCGCCTACGTCGAGCGGGCCGCCTGCTCGTCGAGTGAGGGACGGGTCCTGCGCTTGGCCGCCGAGCTGGCAGGCGTCGACACCGGCGTCCCGCTCGGCGACCTCCTGACGAGCCTCGATGACGACAACAGCCGGCTCGTGCTGGCCGCTATTGCCCACGCCCTGCATACCGGGGATGGCCGGCGATGACCGCCCTCACACCCACGTCGGGCGTCGTCGCCCGCTGGACCACCCGGCGGCCGCCCCGAACCGGCGACCGCTGCGAGGAGTGCGGCACCCCAGTCGCCGACACCGCATGCGACGAGTGCGGCCAGCTCGCCGGACACGCGGTCGGCATGCTCGCCACCGTCGTCGAGACCCCCGCCGGCCCGCAGCTCGTCATCGCCCAGCGCACAGGCCATGGCGACTGGACACCCGTCCAGACCATGCCCGCCACCGTCGAAGCTGTCCGCGCAGTTGGCCGGCCGGGCGCCACCGGGCCGTTCACCAGCCAGCTTCGGTCCGGGGGGCGGCTGTGGTGAGCCCGACTGACGTCCGCCCCGTAGCGGCCGACGCCAGGCGGTTGTCCCGTGACCGGCCTTGGCCGCTCCAGCCGCTCCTGGACGCCTGCGGGATCAGCCGCACTGCGCTCGCCCGCCGGGTCGGTGTCTCGGGGAGCACGATCGTCGCCGCGGGCGAGCGGGGCCTCACTGACGCGCAAGCAGACGAGTGGGCGATCGCCCTTGGGACTCACCCGCTCATGGTCTGGGGTTGGGCCTGGATCGATGCGGCCGACCAGTCCTCGGGCCGACCCGCGCACGTCCGCCTCGCCGCGCTCGTCCGCGAGGCGATCGAGAGCGGCGAACTCCGGCCCGGACAGTCGCTACCGCTGCACGCCCTCACCGAACGCTGGAACGTCGCCGCGAAAACGGCCGCCCGCGCCCTCGACGAGCTGCGCGCCGAGGGCCTGGTGGTCGGCGGTGTCGGCCGAGGCACCACCGCCACGATCGCCGCGGGCCTCGCCACGGGTGCGGTCGACTGCTCGGTCTGTGGCCGGCCTATCGAGCCCGCTGACGAGCACTACCCGCACCGGCCGCACTGCACGATGGCTGCGCACGGCTGGTGCGAGTGCGACCAGGCCGCGCACCCCGAGTGCTGCCCGAGCTGTGCCGCGGAGGTGACCGCGTGACCAGCCTCCTGCGCTTCGCTCTCGACGCCGCCTGCGAGGGCTGGCCGGTCTTCCCGCTGCGGCCGGGCAGCAAGCGGCCCCGCCCCGAGTTCACGTCCTGGGAGTCCCGTGCCACCCTCGACGCCGAGCGCATCACCCGCTGGTGGAGCCGGCATCCCACCGACAACGTGGCTGTCGCCACCGGCCCCGCCGGCCTGGTCGTGGTCGACATCGACACCGCCGGCGCCGACGAGGCCCGCCCAGTCGAATGGCCCAACGCCCGCAGCGGCTTGGACGTCTACCGCGCCCTTGCCAAGCAGCACGGACACGTCCATACGTGGACCGTGGGCACCGCCCGCGGCGGCCTGCACCTGTACTACCGGGCACCCACCCAGGGCGGCCCGTGGCGGAACACCGCCGGACGGATCGGCTGGCACATCGACACCCGCGCCGCGGGCGGCTACGTGGTCAGCCTCGGCTCAGTCGTCGCTGGCCGCATCTACGTACCCGTTGACGGCCACCCGGTCGCCGAGCTGCCCCGGTGGCTCGCCGCTCACCTGACTCCACCCGCGCCTCTGCGGCCGGCGCGCCACGAGCTGGCACCCAAGCGGCGGGGCTACGCACCGGCCGCCCTCAGCGGCGAGGTCCAGCGCGTCCTCGACGCGCCGGTAGGCCAACGCAACGCGGCATTGAACCGGGCTGCGTGGAACCTCGCCCGCCACATTGCCGCCGGTGTCCTCGACCGCGGCGACGTCGAGGCCGCCCTCCAGGTCGCCGGCGAGGCCGCCGGCGGGCAGAGCCCCGCCGGAGTCGCCGCCACCATCCGCTCCGCCATCGACGCCCGCCTGCGGCACAGCCCGAAGGGACCCGACCCGCGATGACCGACGCCATGCCCGACGAGCCCGGCGGCGGCCCCGACGACCCCGACCTCACCGACCCGCTCACCGCCGAGGACATCCTCGCCCGAGCCGGCGGCAAGACCGAGGCCGGCGACTCCCAGGCATCCCGGCTCGTGACCCTGGCGAACTCTCGCTACCGGCTGTTGCGTGGTGACGACGGCCGCCCGTACGCCACCGAGCGCCAAGGCCCCGCCGTCGTTTACGGGCTACGGGGCCGGGACGCGTTGCGCAAGCGCCTCGCGGGCCTGTTCTTTGACACGTACGGGTCAACGCCCGGCGGTGCCGCGCTCACCGACGCGCTCACCGTCATCGAAGGCATGGCCGACCGGGCCGAGCCCGAGCCCGTCGGGCTGCGCGTCGCCGCCGCGGGAGGGAACGCCGTCGTGCTCGACCTGGCCGGCGAAGACGGCCGTTGTGTTGTGCTGGACCCGCGCGGCTGGCAGCTCCAGGATCGCTCCCCGGTGCTCTTCCGGCGCTCGGCCCTCACCGCTCCCCTGCCCGAGCCCGAGCGGGGCGGCAGCCTCGACGAACTGCGCCGGCTCCTCAACGTCGACGAGGCGCGCTTCCGCCTGGTCGTCGCCTGGCTTGTGGCCGCGCTCGTGCCCGACATCCCACACCCGATCCTGGCCCTCACCGGCGAGCAGGGCACCGCCAAATCGACCGCGGCCCGCCTGGTCGTGTCGCTCATCGACCCGTCGCCGGCACCACTGCGCACCGCTCCCAACGAGATGCGCTCGTGGGCGGCGGCGGCCTCGGCCTCGTGGATCGTGGCTCTCGACAACGTGTCATCGATCCCGGCCTGGTTCTCCGACACCCTGTGCAAAGCCGTCACGGGCGACGGCATCGTCGAGCGGGCACTGTTCACCGACGACGACATCAGCGTGATCAGCTTCCGGCGCTGCATCGCCCTGACCACCATCGACGCCGGCCGTCTCGCCGGCGACCTCGCCGAACGGCTGCTGGTCGTCGAGCTGGCACGGATCCCCACCGACCGGCGACGGCCGGACGCCGAGATCAGCGCGGCGTACGCCGCTGCCCGTCCACGCATCTTGGGTGCGCTCCTCGACCTCATCGTCGACGCCCTCGGCGCGCTCCCGGCCGTGCAGCTCGACGAGCTGCCGCGCATGGCCGACTTCGCTCGCATCCTCGCCGCGCTCGACCGGGTGCGGGGCTGGGACACGCTCGCCACCTACCGCACGGCCGCCGCCGAGGCCGTCCAGGCCGTCCTGGAATCCGACCCGGTCGCCGAGGCCGTCATCGCGTTCATCGGCCGCGGCGGCGGCTGGCAGGGCACCGCCAGCGAGCTGCTCGACCGCATCACCCCCGAACGCCGTCCCCGCGGCTGGCCCCAGAGCCCCCGAGGCCTCAGCGGAGCACTTGCTCGCCTCGCCCCGGCGCTGCGAGCCCACGGGGTGCTCATCGAGCGTGAAGCCCGGGGCTCCGAGCGCATCCTCACGCTCCGCGCGGACGACCCCGACATTGTCAAACGTGCGAAACAACCGTCGCGACCGTCGCGACCGTCGCGGGACATGCCATGAGCAGCCCAAACACCCGCGACGGTCGCGCGCCCAACCGTCGCGCGACCGTCACGCGACGGTCGCGACCGGACACCGCTGCTGACCAGGGCACTCGTCGCCGGCGCGACGGTCGCGACGGTCGCGACGGTTATTTCACCGGTTTGACAACAAGCCCACCCGCCCGGCGGGCCACCACGCAGAGTGAGCAGTCCGCCGGTCGCCTACTCACCGTCGGCCAAGCCGCCGAGCGCCTCGGCACCACCGAACGGTTCCCCCGCCGCCTCATCGCCGAGCGCCGCATCACCTTCGTGAAACTCGGCAGTCACGTCCGCATCCCTGAGGCGGCGCTCGACGAGCTGATCGCCGCCAGCACCGTCCAGGCGGCGGAGTGAGACCCCGACCAGTCCAGGACGTCCGGATCGGCAACCTCCAGGACCGCCGGAGACATACGCGCACGCGCAAGCCATGGCTTGTTCGCTGGACGGTCGACCGCGAGGCGTTCAGCCGGTCGTTCCGCACAAAGGCCGAGGCCGATCGGCTGCGGTCGCGCCTCCTCGTCGCCCAGCAGGACGGTGAGCGGTTCGAGCGGCGGACGGGTGAGCCGGAGTCCTGGATGCCGGCGGCGAGTGAGTTGCAGGTCTACGCCTGGGCCCGACTGTGGGTCGCCGGCGAGTGGGACGACTGGGCGCCACGAACGCGGACGTCTGCCGTCGAGGCGCTATGCCGATTTCTGCCGCTCGTCTGCGACCCGAAGGCGCCGGCCGCTCCGGCGGACCTCCGTGCGTACCTACGCAAGTCGCTGCCGCTGAATGCCACGGTCGATGCCGGTGAAGAGTGCGAGCGGTGGCTCGGGCGCTGGGGCCTGACGCTCGGCGAGCTGAACCGCGAGCTGCTCGCCGACGTCGAGCGGCGCTTGGCGCTCGGCGATCGGGGACAGGTGCTGGCGGCCTCGACGGCCGGTCGCTTCCGGAAGGTTGCGCACACCTGTGTGAAGCGGGCTGTCGAGTTGGGCCGGCTCCCCGTCGACCCGTGGCCGCCGTCGCCGACGGGCCGAAGCCGTCGGAAGTCCCACCGCAAGCGGTCGGCCGTCGACATCCGCAGCCTCCCGGGCCCGGCGTTGATGGCGGCGATCCTTCAGGCGCTGCCGACCCACCAGCCGGGCAGCCGGACCTACCAGGCGATGACGGCGGTGATGTACTTTGCCGGGCTCCGCCCGTCTGAGGTCGTGATGCTCCGGCCACAGGCCCTCCGTCTTCCCGACCGGGGCTGGGGAGCGATCGAGGTCGTCGAGGCGGACATCGACTGGGACGAGCCGGGCGAGCCTAAGACCGGCAACCGCACGGTGCCGATCCCGCCTGAGCTGGTGGCGCTGCTCCGCGTGTGGATCGGTGACCGGAGCCTCGGCCCCAGCGATCTGCTGTTCCGCACGCGGACTGGGCGCCGGCCGACGCCGTCGAACTGGGGCCGGGCGCTCAAGCGGGCGTGCGTCAAGATCGGCCGCCAGCCGATGCGGGTGTACGACTGCCGCCACGCTTGCGCCACGGCCTGGCTGAGAGCAGGCGTCCCGCTCGGCGAAGTCGCCCGCCGCCTCGGCCACAGTGTGGAGACCCTGGTGTCGATCTATGTCGGAGCCCTCGACGGTGACGACCTGGCCGCCAACGTACTGATCGACGAGGCGATGGGAGAGGCTCGGGCATGGATGACGGCGACGCTGCCGTCCCACGTTCGAAATGATCCAACTTCGTGACGGGCGACCGCGGGAGGGGCGCGGGAGCAGTGCGTCCCTCGCGTCAGCGGATCACCAACTGATTCCGCGGTTCTCCAGAGGCGCTGCGACATCCCTGCCACAACGCACCTTCAACATCTCGTGGAGCGCTTCGAGAACCGCGACCGACGCTTCCCGCTTCACATCGGCACCGTGAACGAGGTTGTTCCGATGTACGCGGGCAACGTCGAGGTGTTTGAACAGATTGGCGTCAATCAGGTTGTTGCGGGTTAGGACGTCAAGTTTGACTGCAGCGGTGGCGGCCTTCCGGGGCCTGTTCTTGGGAGTGGCTATGTAGCCAGACCAGAGGTATTCCAGGTATCGCTCAATAACGATCCAAGCGTCAGCCATGGCCTCCGCATGCTGCATCCGCGAGAAGTTGGAGTAGGCACCCGCGACAAGGGCGGGTCCGTGCGGGGAGAGCTCGGCAATCTTTGAGGCATCAGGCAGGTGCGCGGCGTGATCGAGAACGTCGACTCCTCTCAGTGGACGCGCAAGCCACCGCATTGCCTGTAAGTCGTGGAGCCAGTCTATGTGCCGGTCCAGATAGGACTCGCGCCCGCCGCCGCCGCCAAGGATGGCGACATGCCCATCGATCATCGTGCCTCGGCTGATGAACGCAGGGGCAGCAGGCTCAGATACAGCACCGTGAAGCGTCAGCTCGCAGACGACCATGTTTAGTGCTCGAGCCGTTCTCTCCTCGAACTCCAGCTTCTCCTCGAAGCCCACGACTGGATCGTCAGTCAACAATTCCATGGGCGGCTCGACGAACAGTCCGGAACCGACGGTGACGAGCACTTCCACCCCGTTCACCCAGATGCGCCACCCAATACGCAATGGGCTGATGGGATCGTTGAGGTCGGGCGTCGTGAGAAGGACGCGGGGAGAGAGGTAGCAGCCAATCACTGGTGTCGCGGTGGCCCGCGTGACCGGGCTGGCGAAGTCGTTCCACGTGGGCATGGCTCGATCCTGACGAGTGGATGACCAAGGCCGGGGAAGGGCTCCCGTTCCCCGGGCGTGGGGTGTGGCTCGGTCGACGGCTCCCCCCGCGCTCCCCCCGGGAACCCCGGCGCCCCCTGGAGAACAGCGGTCAACAGCGGCTAACCAGCCCTGACCCGGTGACCAGCCCGAACGGCCTGGTGGGAGGCCGGATCAGTTGCGCCCTCGGCGCGATTCGAACGCGCGCACACGGCTCCGGAGGCCGATGCTCTATCCCCTGAGCTACGAGGGCGGGAGGTGACAGGGTAGCGCTCCGTGTGTGGCGGGCCGAAGTGGAGATTGACAGTGGAGCGGCGAAGGGGAGCGAGGCGGCGAAGGGGAGCGAGCCGCGAACACGCGCGGGAGGGCGAGGGCAACTGGCGCGGGGGTGCGCGTGGGGGCAACTGGTGCGGGGGTGGGAGGTGGGGGTCGGTAGCATCGATAGGCCCCCAGTGTGACTAGTCGGCTTGGTGATCATGATCAGCGTTGTGCTCGAGGATGCTCTGCGGTCTGCCCTGGACAAGCTGGGTGTGGCGGCGCCCGAGGTCATTGGGTTGGAGCGGCCGGCGCGGCGGGAGCATGGGGACTGGTCGTCCAATGTGGCCATGGCGTCGGCGAAGGGGGCGGGGCGGAACCCCAGGGAGTTGGCGGCCCAGCTGGTGGAGGTGCTCACCGGGGACCTGCCGCAGCATGTGACGCGAGTCGAAGTGGCCGGGCCGGGGTTCGTGAACTTCCATCTCGCGCCCACGTGGCTCCACGATGTGCTGAGCGAGGTTGTCCAGCAGGGCGAGGCGGAGTACGGGCGGCTCGGCCTCGGACACGGAGAGCGGGTGATGATCGAGTTCGTGTCGGCCAACCCGACCGGGCCGATCCATGTGGGGAACGGGTGGTTCGCGTCGTACGGGGACAGCCTCGGGCGGGTCATGGAGCGGTGTGGCTACGACGTCAGCCGCGAGTATTACGTGAACGACACCGGGGGGCAGATACGGGCGCTCGGCGAATCCGTCCTCGCCCGCAAGGCGGGGGTGCCGCTGCCGGAAGGCGGGTACCCGAGCGGCTTCGTGAAGGGGCTGGCCAGCGCCTACGACGGCGAGGACGACATCGTCGCGGCGGGCCGGTGGGCGGCACAGCACATCCTTCGGTTCATCCAGGGGCAGCTGGCGTCCGTGAACATCAACTTCGACACCTGGTTCAGCCAGGCCTCCATCGAGAACAGCGATGTCGTGGCCGAGACGATCGCCGAGCTCCAAGCCAAGCAACTCGTATGGGAGGAGGACGGGGCGCTCTGGCTCGACACCAAGCGGTTCGGCGATCCCCGGGAGAAGCGGGTGATGCGCAAGTCGCCCGACCAGGGGGGCGACTACACGTACCTGGCCGGCGACATCGCCTACCACCGCAACAAGTTCCTCGAGCGGGGCTTCGACCGGGTGATCAACGTGTGGGGGGCCGACCACCAGGGCCAGGTGTCCAGCCTGCTGGCGGGCGTCGAGGCCCTGGGCGTCGAGCGCGGGCGGCTCGAGGTGAGGATCGGGCAGATGGTGTCGCTGGCCGGCGGCCGGATCGGCAAGCGGCTCGGCAACGCCGTCGACCTCGACGACCTCGTCGACGACATCGGCCCGGACGTGATGCGGCTCCTCTCCCTCGTGGCCTCGATCGACCAGTCGCCCACCATCGACCTGGACAAGGTGCGGTCCGAGTCCCGCGAATCGCCGGTGTTCTACGTGCAGTACGCCCACGCCCGCATCCACTCGATCGGCAAGAAGGCGGACGAGCTCAAGGTCGAACGGGGGCCACTGGCCACCACGGACCTGTCCCTGCTCACCCACGAGCGTGAGCTCGAGCTCCTGCGCAGCCTGAGCACCTTGCCCGAGGTCGTCGAGCTGGCCTGCGTCGAGCGGGCGCCGCACAAGGTCACGGCCTGGGTGAGGGAGCTGGCCGACCGGTTCCACGGCTTCTACCACGACTGCCGCGTCCTGGGCGACGACGTCGACCCCGCGCTGACCCAGGCCCGGCTGTGGCTGGTCGAGGCGGCCCGGATCGGGCTCGCCGTCGGCACGGACCTGCTCGGGGTGGCGGCGCCGGAGTCGATGTGATCCCCGATCCCGCGGCCGAAGCGGGACGCCAGCCGCAAGCAGACGATCGCCCCGTGCCTTGGGGCCTGCTGCCGGACAGCGCGGCCGTCGGCGATGACGGCTGGCTCACGATCGGCGGCTGCTCCACGGCCGAGCTCGTCCGGGAGCACGGGACGCCCCTGTTCGTCTACGACGAAGACCACCTGCGGGCCCGGTGCCGGGAGGCCGTGGCCACGTTCGGGGACGGGGTGTCCTACGCGGGCAAGGCGTTCCTGTGCCTCGCCATGGCGCGCCTCGTGCACGAGGAGGGCATGCACCTCGACGTGGCCACCGGCGGCGAGATGCACGTGGCGCTCAGCGCCGGCGTGCCGGCCGACCGGCTGGTCCTCCACGGCAACAACAAGTCCGAGGCCGAGCTGGCGCGAGCCCGCGAGCACGACGTCGGGCGCATAGTGGTCGACAGCTTCGACGAGCTGGACCGGCTCGACCGGCTCCACGCCGCCGACGGCCGCCGCCCCCGCATCCTGCTCAGGGCCACCCCCGGGGTCGAGGCCCACACCCACGAGTTCGTCCAGACCGGCCAGGTCGACTCCAAGTTCGGTTTCGGGGTGGCCGCCGGCGACCTGGGCAAGGCGGTCGAGCGGGCCGCCGCCAGCCCGAGCGTCGAGCTGGTGGGCGTGCACACCCACATCGGCAGCCAGGTGTTCGTGGCCGCTTTCTTCCGCCAGGCCATCGAGGTCATCGCCCCCTGGGTGCGGGACGTCGACCTGCCCGAGCTGTCGATCGGCGGCGGCCTGGGCGTGCCGTACGTGGCCGGCGAGGAGGCCCCGACCCTCGCCCAGTGGGGCCGGGTAGTGCTCGACGCCTGCCGCGAGGCCGGGATCAAGGCCAGGGTGACGGCCGAGCCGGGACGCGCCATCGTCGCCCAAGCCGCGGTCACCCTCTACACCGTCGGCACCGTCAAGGACATCCCCGGCGTGCGCACCTATGTAGCGGTCGACGGCGGCATGAGCGACAACCCCCGGCCGGTCCTCTACGGCAGCGGCTACGAGGCCTTCCTGCCCCGGGCAGTCGACGCCCCCCGCCCGAGGACCGTCACCGTCGTGGGCAAGCACTGCGAGTCGGGCGACGTCCTGGTCCGGGACGCCCGCGTGCCCCGGGACCTGCGGGTCGGCGACATCCTGGCCACGCCGGTCACCGGCGCCTACGGGCACTCGATGGGCTCGAACTACAACAAGGTGCCCCGCCCCGCGGTGGTGTTCGCCCGCCAGGGCGACGCCCGCCTGGTCGTGCGGCGCGAAACCGACGACGACCTGCTGCGCTTCGACCTCTAACGCCTTCGTCGCGGGGCCGGCCCAGCCGTAGCATGGCCCGTCGTGACTCAGGAAACCGTGCGTGTCGGGCTGCTGGGCTGCGGGAACGTGGGTGCCCCGCTGGTCGAGCTGATCGACCGGCGCCGCGATGACATCGCGCAGCGCACCGGCCTCCGCCTGGAGGTGACCCGGGTGGCGGTGCGCAGCCTGGCCAAGGAGCGGCCGGTCGAGCTGGCCGAGGGCGTGCTCACGCTGGACGCCGCCGGCCTCGTCGTCGATCCCGACATCGACATCGTGGTCGAGGTGATCGGCGGCATCGAGCCGGCGCGCGAGCTCATCCTGGCCGCGCTCAAGGCGGGCAAGCCGGTGGTGACCGGCAACAAGGAGCTGCTGGCCAACGTGGGCGCCGAGCTGTTCGCCGCAGCCGAGGCGGCGGGCGTCGACCTGCTGTTCGAGGCGGCCGTGGCCGGAGGCATCCCCTTCATCCGGCCGCTGCGGGAGAGCCTGGCGGGGGAACGCATCGACCGCATCCTCGGCATCGTCAACGGCACTACCAACTACATCCTCACTCGCATGACCGAGGCCGGGGCCAGCTACGCCGACGCCCTGTCCGAGGCCCAGAGCCTGGGCTACGCCGAGCGGGACCCGACGGCCGACGTCGAGGGCTACGACGCCGCAGCCAAGGCCGCCATCATCGCCTCCATCGCCTTCGGTGTCCGGGTGGTGGCCGGCGACGTCTACCACGAGGGCATCTCGAACATCACCACCGCCGACATCGACTACGCGGCCAAGATGGGCTACGTCGTGAAGCTCCTGGCCGTGGCCGAGCAGCACGATCGGGGCGACGTGGGGGTCCGGGTCCACCCGGCCATGGTCCCGGCCGACCATCCGCTGGCCTCGGTGCGCGACAGCTTCAACGCCCTGTTCGTCGAGGGTGAGGCCGTGGGCGACCTCATGTTCTACGGCCGGGGCGCGGGCGGCGACCCCACGGCCAGCGCGGTGCTCGGCGACCTCATCGACGCCGCCCTCAACCGGGCCAAGGGCAGCCACGCCAGCGTCGGCGCCCTGGCCAAGCCCCGCATCCGCCCCATCGACGAGATCGAGACGGCCTACTACCTCAACCTCGACGTGGTGGACCGGCCCGGCGTGCTGGCCGCGGTGGCCGGCGTCTTCGGCAATCACGGCGTGTCGATCCGCTCGATGGAGCAGGAGGGGCTGGGCAGCGAGGCCCGCCTGGTGTTCATCACCCACGTGGCCCGGGAGGCCGACGTGCAGGCGACCATCCGGGACCTGCACCACCTCGACGCGGTCGACCGCATCACCTCGGTCCTACGGGTCGTGGGCCGGTGAAGTACGTCTCCACCCGCGGTCAGGCCCCCGTCCTCGACTTCTCGGACGTGCTGCTGGCCGGCCTGGCCCGCGACGGCGGGCTCTACGTGCCCGAGGCCTGGCCCGACCTGCCCGAGGGCTGGGACGAGCTCTGCGCCTACACCGACCTGGCCGGCGAGATCCTGTGGCCCTATGTCGAGGGGTCGTCGCTGCCCCGGACGGTGCTCGACGACCTGATCCGCGAGGCCTACGCCACCTTCGACCACCCCGAGGTGTGCCCGATCGTGGAGGTCGAGCCCGACCTCTATGTCGTCGAGCTGTTCCACGGCCCCACGCTGGCGTTCAAGGACGTGGCCCTGCAGCTGGTGGGCCGGCTGTTCGACTGGGAGCTCACCCGCCGGGGCGAGCGGGCCACCATCGTCGTCGCCACCTCGGGCGACACCGGCTCGGCCGCCATCGCCGCCTGCGTGGACCGGCCCATGCTCGACGTCGTGGTGCTGCACCCCGCCGGCCGGGTCTCCGACGTGCAGCGCCGGCAGATGACCACCGTCGACGCCCCCAACGTCCACAACGTTGCCATCGAGGGCACCTTCGACGACTGCCAGGACCTGGTGAAGGCCCTCTTCGCGGACGCCGGCCTGCGCGAGCGGGTGGGCCTGGCCGCCATGAACTCGATCAACTGGGCCCGGGTGGCGGCCCAGATCGTCTACTACGCGAGCGCGGTCGCGGCCGCCGGGCCCTGCGACGTGGCGGTCCCCACCGGCAACTTCGGCAACATCTTCGCCGGGTGGATCGCCCGCCTGGGCGGCGCTCCCATCGAGCGGCTCATCATCGGGTCCAACAGCAACGACATCCTCACCCGCTGGGCCCGCCGCGGCGACCTGGCCCAGACCGGGGTGGTGCCCACCCTCAGCCCCAGCATGGACATCCAGGTCTCGTCCAACCACGAGCGCCTGCTGTTCGAGCTGCTGGGGCGGGACGGCGCCGCCACCGCCGACCTCATGACCCGGTTCCGGGGCGTGGGCTCGGTGGAGGCCCCGCACGACCCCACGATCGTGGCCGCGAGCCTCGACGACCAGGCCACCCTGGCCGAGATCGCCGGACTCCATCACCGCACCGGCTACCTCGCCGACCCCCACACCGCGGTGGGGATCGGCGCGGCCCGGGCCTGCCGCCCCGAGGGCGAGAGGGACCGGCCGGTGGTGTGCATGGCCACCGCCCACCCCGCCAAGTTCCCCGACGCGGTCGAGCAGGCCACCGGGGTCCGCCCCGCGCTGCCCCCGCACCTGGCCGACCTCCTCGAGCGGCCGGAGCACTACGAGCTGCTCGGCGCCGACCTCGACACGGTGCGGGCCCACGTGGAGGCGTGCGTCCGCCACTAACTAACGTGAGCGGGATGGGGGGAACGACCGTCCGTCGCGCGCTCTGCCTGCTGGTCGTGGCCGCAGCCCTGGCCGCCTGTAGCGGCGGCGGAGGCGAGGACGACGCGGCGGGTGACGGCGATGCCGGGGCCACCTCGACCACGGCCGCGCCGGCGGGCCCCAGCGCCACCGGCACGACGCTCGGCGGCAACGGCGACGTCGAGCGCAGCGACGAGGCCCAGAGCTACGTCGACGCCCTCACCACGGCGTCGGCCACCGGCGGGGTCAGCGAGAGCGAGGACCAGAACCGCTGCTTCGCCGAGGCCTACGTCGACACCGTGGGCGTCGACGCGCTCACCGCCGCCATGCCGGCCGAGGACGTCGCCGCCGGCCCCGGGCTCACGCCCGACAGCCTCGGCATCGTCCTGACGCCCGAGCAGAAGGACGCCTTCTACACAGAACTGCAGCGCTGCCTCGACACCAAGGGCTTCTTCGTGGGGATCGTCACCTCGGGGGCGAGCCTGTCGTCGGACCAGTCCTCGTGCCTCGCGGCCAACCTGGACGACGACTCGCTCGAGGTCATCCTGGTGGCGCCGTTCGACGGTGACACCGCGCCCATCGAGAACGACCAGGGCTTCCAGGCCATCATCGACGGCCTGATCAGTGCGTGCCCCGAGGCCATGGCAGCGGCCGGGTGGTCCTAGGCGCGGGCGGATCCGGGTGAGGTCTGACCAGGCTGACCTGCGAGACTGACCCGGTGAAGTACGTGATCTGCGTCCCCGACGGCTGCGCCGACGAGCCCCTCGACGCGCTGGGCGGGCGCACCCCGCTGGAGGCGGCCGAGATGCCCACGCTCGCCCGGCTGGCCGCACGCGGGGAGGTGGGACGCGCCGCGGTGATCCCGCCGAAGATGGCGCCGGGGAGCGACGTCGGCAACATGTCCATCCTGGGCTACGACCCCGCCCGCTACCACACCGGCCGCGCCCCCATCGAGGCCGCGGCGCTGGGCCTGCGGCTGCGACCCGACCAGGTCGCCTACCGCTGCAACCTGGTCACGGTGGGCGCGGACGGCACGATGGTCGACTTCGCCGGCGGCCATCCGGCCTCGGCCGACGCCGCCGAGGTGATCAAGGCCCTGGACGCGGCGCTGGGGGCGGGGGCGGGTGCCGACGTCTCGTTCCACCCCGGGGTCCAGTACCGCCACATCGTCGTGGCCCCGGAGAGCTGGGCCGATGCCGCCTGCACGCCGCCCCACGACCTCACGGGCCGGCCCGCCATGCTGCCCCGGGGCCCGGCCGCCCCCCGCCTCATCGACCTCATGGACGCCAGCCGCGAGATCGTGGGCGCGTCGGACCTGGAAGCCACGCAGGTCTGGCTGTGGGGCCAGGGCCACCAGCCCCAGCTGCCGTCCTTCCGCGAGGTCACCGGGCGCACCGCCGCCCTGGTGACGGCGGTCGACCTGATCCGGGGCCTGGGCGTGCTGACCGGCATCGAGATCGTGGAGGTCCCCGGCGCCACCGGCTGGTTCGACACCGACTACGAAGCCAAGCGGGACGCGGCGCTGCGCACCCTGGCCGACGGGGCGGACGTGTTCCTGCTCCATGTGGAGGCCACCGACGAGGCCGGCCACGCCGGCGACCTCGAGGAGAAGCTGCGGGCCCTGGAGGCCTGGGACAGCCGCATCCTCGCCGGCCTGGTCGAGGGGCTCGACGCCCTCGGGCCGTGGCGGATGCTGTTGCTGCCCGACCACCCCACCCCGGTCGAGCTGCGCACCCACACCACCGACTCGGTCCCCTACCTGCTGGTCGACAGCGAGCAGGACGGCCCCGGCGGGATCTACAGCGAGCCGGCCACGGCCGAATGCGAGCCGATCCCGGGGCACGAAATGCTGTCCCGCCTGCTTTCTCGCTGAGAGCGGGAACAGGAGCGCTCCCCGCGGTGTTTCAGCCGTTGGAGACGCCGCGCTAGAGTACGGATGTTCTGCCGGGGGGTACCGCTGCATCAGAGCGGATGACCGAGCGGCCCCCGACTTCCGCCGGAAGCGGAACGTTCTCCCGAAGTTCGACCCGTCCGCTTGGACGTCCCAGGTGCAACACCAGGGGCCCGGTCGGCCACAGGTCTCCCCCCTTGAAAGTGTGAGGTGACAGCCCCCGATGAGCGCGGAGCAAAACACCCTCGAACGGTCCGCTCTCGAGCGGAAGGACCGCGAGGAGCTCACCACGATCGCGCAAGCTCTCGGTGCCAAGCCTCCCTCGCGCGCCCGTAAGGCAGACATCGTCCAGCTCATCCTCGAGCTGACCGGCGTCGAGTCGGGCGGGGGCGAGACCAACGGTCGCAAGGAGGCCGCCGTGGACGACACCGACAGCCCCGCCGCACCCGAGGCTGCGGAGGGCGGCAAGGCCGCAGAGACGCCCGATGCCACCGCGGCCCCCGAGGCCGCGCCGGCCCCGGCCCCCTCGACCTACGACGAGGAGCCGCCGTCGGAGTGGGAGATGGAGTTCGGCGGCACCACCGACGTCCCCGACACGTCGGCGCCCTCCGGCGCGTCCGCCGACAACGGCAAGACCAACGGCGAAGCTCGCGCGGCCGATGCCAAGCCCAGCGACGCCGGCGCGGATGCCCAGCCATCCGGGTCGGGCCAGGGTGGTGGCGGCGGCGACGCCAAGGGCGGCGAGCAGGTCGACGTGAACGAGCCCGGTAACCGCCGGCGACGCCGGCGTGGCCGCCGCGGCAAGGAGGAGACCACCCACATCGAGGAGT